>Ga0137313_1000001_pt1 | contig 112233 bp, 97 predicted proteins | sample EasRivERMZT166_2_FD_102287 | JGI IMG/M metagenome (GOLD analysis project Ga0137313, IMG submission 102287) | Soil microbial communities from meander-bound floodplain in the East River, Colorado, USA - East River MetaG ERMZT166_2 | ecosystem: Environmental > Terrestrial > Soil > Floodplain ...
AGCCGTCGACTGCCCAACGCCCACACCGCAGGCGTCACGACGCGGGCGCCGACATCGAACGATCCGGGTCCGCCGCCGGTGTCCACGAGCAGGTCGTGACCCGATGGCAGCTGCGCGAGTACGGCCTCGCCTTGCCCGACATCGAGGACCGTCAGGCGCACCCAACCGCGTGGCGGTTTCGCGGCGCCCATGCCAGGTGCGGTCACGATGACGAGCCCGGCGACGACGGCCGCTGCGACAGCCGCGGAACGCCGTCTCCCGAGCCCCCGACCGGAGAGTGAGAACGGCCCAAGCGCGAGGGCGCCAGCACCGTAATAGAGGACCGTCCACGCGAGCGGGGTCGGCGGGACCCGCCATGAAAGCCACGGCAGCCAGTCAACCAACCGTGCGGACTCGAGCAGCGCGTCAGCCGACACACGCACCACCGTCGAGGCGATTGCCGCCACGCCGGGCCAGAGACCGGCGGCTGCCGCCACGACGAGGCCGCTGGCCTGCAGCACGGCCATCGCGGGCACGGCAACGACATTCAGCAGCAGACCGGCAAAGCTGAGCCGGCCGAACACGGCTGCCGCGATTGGCAGAAGGACCGCCTCGGCGGCGACGGACGCAGCGACCATCGCGCCGACGCCCCGGAGAACACGCCAGCCAGGCGATGACCGCCGGCCGGGCAGCCAGGCGAGGAGCCGCCGGGTCAGGAGCAGGATCCCGAGCGTGGCGCCGAACGACAGCCACGCGCCCACGTCGATGGTGCTCAGCGGATCGACGACGGCAACGCCGGCGGCGACGACGAGCAGCACGTGAACGGGGCGCGGGATGAGTCCAGCCAGGGCGGCTGTCAGGTACACACAGGCCGCTACGACCGCGCGCGTGACCGATGGATCCGGACTCACGATCGACCCGTACGCCGCCACCGCGACCAGCGTTGTCACCGATCGCAGGCGCGCGGAGCGGGTCAGCGTGCATGCGAGCGCGAAGGCCATCGCCGCAATCACTGCGATGTTGCCGCCCGAGATCGCGATGACGTGATACGTGCCGGCCTCCTGCAACCGCAGCTCGACCTCGTCTGAGAGTCCGGCGCGATCGCCGATGAGGATGGCGGTCGCGACGCCAGCGGCGCGGACGTCGCGCGCGTCGTGCCGGCCGGCCATCAACTGCTGCTCGAGGCTGCGGCGGACACGCCAGCGCACGGACGCGGCGGCTTCGCTCAACCACGAGCCAGGCTCGACTGCGACGAGCGCCGCGCTCTTCACCGTGCCGCCGAGATCAAATGGCCGGCGGAGCGCGTGAAGCCGCGGGCTCGGACCGCCGTAGTTGAAGAGCACGCGCGGACGCCGGAGCGTGACGGGCGCGCGGATCGCCCGGCCGGCTCGCCATTCGTGATGCGCGTCCACGGCCAGCGCGCCGGCCACACGCAGCTGCACTCTCCCTGGTGCGCTCTGCCAGCCGGCGGCATCGCGGACCCGGACGACGGTGATCAACATCTGCACGCCGCCCTCGCCGAGCGACGCGTCTGAGAGCAGCACGCCGTCGAGCAGGACAGTCTCGTCCAGACGCTCGGCGACGCCCGCATGCGCGTCAAACCAGCGCGTGAGCGGCCGAGACAGGGCACGGTCGGACGCGAGCGCGCCGTGCGCCATGCTGCCGGCAACGAGCGCGACGAACAGTGCGGTCCGCCGGACCGTCGTCGAATTGACCAGGAGCGCGACCGCCGCCAACGCGAACGCTGAGGCCGCACAAGCCTCTGGCGTGATCGGCGAGAGCACACCCAGTGCCGCGCCGAAGACGACTGCCGAGCACAGCACTGGTCCGATCTGCACGCGCACCACGCGTTTGCAAGAAGCGGGGCCGGCTCGCACGATGGAACATGTGAGCGCTGACTAACGTTTGAACTGGAGGCAGTGATCGCTGGGGAACCACCTACCCCGGTCGTCCCATAAACGGGCACTGGACTACCCCAGTACTAATGAACCCGCCGGAAAAGGCCGAAAAACACAGTATCCTTTTGATACCCCGGTTGGATTGGTTCACGGCTCGGCACGCACGTCCGAATAGCAGAAGGAGCAGGAATTATGCGAATGGTTAGAGGTATGGCTCTGGTTGCCATCGCGCTGGTTGGCGCGATTGTCACGGCGACCCCCGCCTATGCACAGCAAAAGGCGGCGTTCAACTTCGGGGGAGTTTCGGTTGCCCCGGCGCAACCGACGCAGGACTCGGGAATAGGCGTCGGCGCCCTCGGCGGGTTGACCTTCACGTCCGCCTCCGGCGACGACTCCGTAGGTATCTCGTCCGGCACCGGCTGGATGGTCGGCATCTGGTTCGGCGGCAACGTCAACGGGGCCGTCGGCTTCATGGGCGAGTTGAGCTACGTCCGGAAGAGAATCCAGGATGAGACATTTCCGGACGACAACTACCTGGAGACGGACTACCTCGAGATTCCGGCGCTCATCCGCATCAACATCGGCAGCCGAGCGCGCGAAGGCGTGAGAGGGTACGGCCTCGTCGGCCCGGTCTTCGACATCCGGCTCGGGTCGAAGCTGGTTGACGGTGGCTTCGAGATTCCGGAAGCGGAGCTCGAGAACCAGTTCAGCGCCGTCGACATCGGCCTCATGCTCGGCGCCGGCATCGAGTGGAACCGCATCGGCTTCGAGTTCCGTTACAGCTGGGGCCTCACCCGACTCGCGACGGACGAAGCCGTGGACGCCGGCAACCTGCCGGATGTGAAGAACAACACGATCCAGCTCGTCGGCAAGATCCGGTTCAACTAAGCTACCGGAGTGGCGTGACTCACAACGGCGGGGCGCAGGCGCCCCGCCGTTCCTTTGTACCGAAGGAGATCCACATGCGAGCCTCGAGACCCATCCTGACGGCCCTGACGTGCGCGGCGGTTCTGCTGATCGCCGCGGGCGCCTCCGCGCAGACGCAGACGCGCCTGCCGCCGCAGGCCAACCGCCCTCCCGCGGACCAGGGCGTCGGCATCGGCGTCCTCGGCGGGTGGACGAACTCCACGCTGAAAGGCAGCCCCGAGGACGAGGCCTTCCTCGAACCGCGGAACGACTTCATGGTGGGCGGCTGGTTCGGGGGCAACCGCGCGGGTCGCGTGGGCTTTCTCGGCGAGGTCAACTACGTCACCAAGGGCGCCAACGAACGGGGCTTCGACGGGTCGTTGCGGATTCGCTACCTCGAGATCCCGGCGCTCGTGCGCGTCAACATCGGATCGCGCACGCGCGAGGGCGCGCGTTTCTACGGTCTGGCCGGCCCCGCGTTCGCCTTCCGCCTGAAAGCCACGCTCGAGGACCCCGAGGGCGATCTTGACGTCAGTCCCGACTACGAGGCGTTCGACATCGGCGTGCTCGTCGGCGGCGGCGCCGAAGTGCGGCGCATCGGCGTCGAAGTCCGGATCAACTGGGGCATGCTGCAGCTCTTCGAGCCGAGCGAAGGCCTCGATCCGCTGAAGAACTACCAGATCCAGGTCGTCGGCAAGTTCCGTTTTAATTGAAACGACCTCACCACGTTCAATCCTCTCTATCCCGTCGAGCGCGCTTGAGTTGCGCGCGGCGCTGCTTGGCCTGCAGGCGCCTCTCGCGCGCGCCCGAACCAGGCTTGGTGGGTTTCCGTGACCGCGGCGCCCTGCCCGCGCGTTCGATCAGTTCGAGGAGCCTCGCGCGCGCTGCCTCGCGATTCTGCCCCTGCGTGCGATGCTCGCGTGCCGAGATCACCAGCCACCCGTCCGTCGTCATGCGCTGCCCTGCCAGACGCACGAGCCGATCCTTGACCTCGTCGGGCAACGTCGCCTCCCGAACGTTCAGCCGTAGCTCTACCGCGGTCTCAACCTTGTTGACGTTCTGGCCACCGGGACCGCCGCCGCGGCTAAACCGTTCTTCGATCGGCAGTTGCGACAGGGTTCGATCTACCCTCATCAGTCCCTACAGTCTTCGCCTGATGGACAGGCACTCAGATTGTCGGCTAGCGTGTGCCTTACCGCAAGACGAGCAAGCCTCCCCGGGTTGCGCACCGTCAGCAGATTGCAGTCAGGGCGTTTTAATTGTTCATGGCGGACCCGCTTTCGCTCCAGGTTCATTGCGCCTCGTGCGGCCGCCCCGCGACGGTCAGCTACGAGACCGACCCCGACATGCACGCCGAGCTCAAGATCTGGCTCTGCCCGTACCTGGACTGCTCCTCTAAAGAGGTGAACTGGGTGCGGCTCCCCACCAGGACCATTGACACGTGGAAGGGACACGGCCCCGACCCGCTCGGTCCTCCCACTCCTCCAAGGCTCGCCGCGGCTGACATCCTAAAAAAGCCGAACCCGACCTAGGAAGTTGGAAGGGGCTTAGCGTCTGACGAGCGAGACCGACACCCGGGACTGCTCACCAGCGCGAACCGTGACCGAGGTGCTGGACGCGGTGTAGCCGTCCATCTCGAGGCGCACGGTGTGCGCCCCGGGCGAAAGTCCGGGGACCAGCACCGGCGTCGTGCCGTACGGGCGGCCGTCGATGACGATGCGTGCCGAGCGTGGCTTGGTGTCGGCGTAAATCGATCCGGTCTTCGCGCTGGCGGCCGTGGCGTCCTGCGAGGCGCCGGCCCTGAGCGGCACCGACACCGTCTGCGCGGGCGCCCGGTTGGTCAGCGTGACCTTCCGGGTCTCGGGCACGTAGCCGCGACGCGCGACCAGCACCGAATGCGCGCCGAGCGGCAGATCCCGCAACGTCAGAGGCGTCTCGCCAGCCCTCCGTCCATCGACCGTCACCAACGCGCCTGACGGCTCGGACCGGACGACGATGCGGCCAGTGACGGAGGCGGCGCGCACCGGCGTCTCGGGCTGAGATCGCGCCGGAGGCGGCGCTGGCGGTGGCGCCTGCGCCGTGACGTTACCTGGCGGCGGCGTCTCGGCGGTCGCAGGCGGCGGCGCCACCTGGACTTCCGTTTCCGCTCGCGCTGGTGAGCCGTCAGCTGGTGGCGGCGGCAGCGCGGCTACGACCGGCGACGCTCCAACGCGGTGATAGATGTGCATGCCCGTCGCGCCGAGCGCAACGCCAGCCAGTAGCACCGCCGCCATGCCGCCCCATGGGTACTTGTAGCGCGGCGCGGCGTCACCGTCAGAGCCGGATGAGAGCGACTGCGTCATGAACGGCGCCCACAGAGGCCTGGTTTCTTCCGGCCGCGGCGGCGGTTCCGGCGGCCCAAAGACACGAGGCGGCGCCGGCGGCTCCACAGGCTCGACCGGCACAACGATGTCGACGGTGTCGACGGTGTCGATTGGCTCCGCAGGTTCCGGTTCCACAGCCTCTTCCGGCACCTCGGTGACTTCTTCAGTCAATTCGGCGACGACGACCGGCGTCATGGGCACCGCCGGCAGATCCTCGACTGATTCGCTGTTCGCGACGGCATCCAGCGCATCGATGAAGACTCGAGCCGAGGCGAAGCGATCGGCGGGATTGGCGGCCATCGCCTTGGCCAGCACGCGATGCAGCAGCGTCGACTCCTCGGGCTCGCCGGATCCGAGCGGGCGACGCCCGGTCAGGAGCTCGTGCGCAATGGCGCCGAGCGAATAGACGTCGGCGCGCTCGTCCCACACCTGCGCGGTGGAGCGCTCGGGCGCCGAGTACGGCCGCCGCGGCGCCATGACGACCCCGATGGATTCCAGAGCCGGCCGGATGCCGAACCCCGTGACCCGGACGTCGAGCGTGCCCGGCGCCACGATGATGTCGCGCGGATGCAGGGCGCCGTGCCCGATCCCTCCGGCCCACGCCGAGTCGATGGCGGCCGCCACGGCCTCGAGCATCGGGAGCGCGCGAGCGAGCGGCATCGGCGCCAGATGCCGAAGCGCGACGTCCAGCGACTCGCCCGTCGCGAACTCCATCGCCACATACGCCGTGGACCCGGCGATGCCGGTCTCGAGCAACCGGACCAGCGTCCGGTCGGGTGAGGGTGCGTCGCACATCGGGCGGAGCAAGTCGGCGAGGCGCTCGGCGTCTTCGGGAACGATGTCGAGCTTGAAGGCTTTGACCGCGATCAGCCGATCGCGCTGCGGGTCGTAAGAACGAAAGACTGGACCGAGAACGCCGCTGCCGATCTGATGCAGGACGCGATACGCACCAAAACTCTGCGGTGCGGACGAGCCGGACGATTCGTCAAACAGCAGCGCGGACTCCGATTCCGGGGAGGTCTACGATCGGTGCACTCTACCACATCGCGTGTAGTAGATTGTCTTCGTGTCACGACCGTCCGGCGCGCCCGCGGGAGCCGCGGTGCACGCGGCCATCGACATGCGGCGGTTCCCCTGGATTCGGCCGCTCGTCGCCGCATACGCGTCGGAATTCGCGAGCGTGGGGCCGCTCTTCGCGGGCAATCCCGCGTCGCCCGAGGCCTGGCGCGACACGATCGCGCGCGTGTCGAGAGGCCCGCGCGATCGCGCGCAAGTCGAGCAGGCCCTCTCCCGCCAGCTCGATCAGCGCGGCGCGCCGCAGGAGGCGCGAACCGCCGCCCGCCGCCTCGCCGATCCGTCCGCCGTCGCGGTGCTGGTCGGCCAGCAGGCCGGACTGTTCGGCGGCCCGCTCTACGTCCTGCTCAAGGCCATCACCGCCATTCAGATGGCGCGCAGGCTCGAGCTCGAGCATCGCGTCCCAGCGGTGCCGGTCTTCTGGGTCGATTCCGAAGACCACGACTGGGCGGAGGTTCGCACGGCGACCGTGCTCGACGAGCACTTTGCGCCCCTCCCCGTGACCGCGCAGGACGTGCCCGGCGCCGGCCGGCATCCCGTGGGATCGCTCGTGCTCGGCAGCGACATCGCGGCGGCGTGTTCGCACCTCGAACAGGCGCTTGCCCCCAGCGAGTTCACGGCCGATACCCTGGCTGTGATTCGCGCCTGGTATCGGCCCGGTTCGGCGATGGGCGCCGCCTTCGCCGGCCTGCTGGACCGCCTGCTCGGCCCGCATGGCCTGGTCGTCTATGACGCCGCCGACCCGGCCCTGAAGCCACTCTCCGGACCGGTTTTTGTCCGCGAGCTCGAAGTCCCCGGCCGCACCGCGGCGCTCGTGCGCGAGGCCGGCGAGCGCATGCAGGCGCTCGGGCACGCCCCTCAGGTCGAACCGGCCGAGGACTCCGTCGCGCTCTTCTATCTGGATGGCGAAGGCCGCCGTCCCATTCGACGCCGGGGAGCGGACTTCGCGATAGGCGATCGCACGTGGACCGCCGCGGAGTTGCGGGCCGAGGCCGTCGCGCATCCCGAGCACTTCAGCCCCAACGTGCTGCTCCGTCCGATCGTCCAGGACACGCTGTTTCCGACGGTGTGCTTCGTGGCGGGCCCGAGCGAGCTCGCCTATCAGGCCCAGTTGGGCGGCGTCTACGGCGCGTTTGGCGTCGAGCCGCCGATCCTGCAGTCGCGCGCCTCGGCGACGCTCATGGACGCCGCCGCGATTCGCTTCCTCGACCGCTCGCAGCTGCCGCTCGAAGCGTTCCACGCGCAGGACGACGCGGCGCTGAACCGGCTGCTCGAAAGCCTCCTCCCGCCGGATGTCGATCGGGCCATCGCGGAAGCCGGCGACGTCGCGGCTGAACGGCTGCGGGCGTTGTCCGGGCCGGTCGCCAGGATCGACCCGACGCTCACCGGCGCGCTGGAGACGACGGAGCTGCGCATTCGGGAGACGCTCGGCACGCTGCAGAACAAGATCGTCCAGGCCGCCAAGCGCAAGGACGAGACCCTCCGGCGGCAATTCAGCCGGACGCGGGCGCTGGCGTTCCCGAACGGACAGCCCCAGGAGCGCACCCTGTCGCTGCCCTTCTTCCTCAACCGCTACGGCCTGCAGCTGCCCGATCGCCTTTTGGAGATCCTGCCTCTCGACACCGGCAAGCACTACGTGGTTCAGTTGTAAGAAAGCCAGATGGCCACGCGACCACCCCGCCGACCGTCGGCGCCCTCGTCGCCACCAGCGATGAAATCGCCGTGGTCGCCGCGTCCGCTGCGCATCCGCCTGCCGCGCAAGCCCTGGGTGCGCGCGCTGCTGCTCGGCCTCGGCATCCCGGCGGTCATCCTGTTTTTCACCGTCGTGTATTACTGGGTGAGCTACGGACGCCTGATCGACGCGAAGCTCGGCGGCGAGCAGCGGCCGGCCCCGCGCATCTTCGGGCGCTCGTTCGAGATCCGGCCGGGCCGGGCCGTGACCTACGAGCAGCTCCGCCAGCGCCTGAACGAAGTCGGCTACGCGGAGCGCGAGAAGGCCGACAAGCCCGGTGAGTTCTCCGTCTCCAGCGGCTACGTGCTGATCGCGCCGCGGACGGCGGAGAAAGAGCGGGTGCGGCTGATCCGCGTCGATCTGTCGCGGGGCCAGCCCGCGTTCGTGACCCGATTGAGCGAGGTCGGCGCCAGGGACATCGATCGCCTGACGCTCGAGCCGCCGCTCCTGGCGACGTTGAACCCGGGTCAGCGCCGGCGCTACGTGCCGCTCTCCGCCATCCCCCCGCTGGTGGTGAACGCCGTGCTCGTGATCGAGGATCGGCGCTTCTACGATCATCCGGGCGTCGATCCCATCCGCGCCGTCGGCGCGCTCTGGACCAACGTCTTCGGCAACAAGCCCTACCTCGAGGGCGCCAGCACTCTGACACAGCAGATCGTCAAGAACACGTTCCTCACGCCGGATCAGACGCTGCGGCGCAAGGTGCAGGAACAGTTCATGGCGGTCGTGCTCGAATCGCGCCTCACGAAGCCGCAGATTCTCGAGTTGTACCTCAACGACGTGACACTCGGCCAGCGCGGCCCGTTCGAGATTCACGGCGTCGCCGAGGCCGCGCGCATCTTCTTCGGCAAGGACATCCACAACGTCACGGCCGGCGAGGCCGCCACCATCGCGGGCATCATCCAGTCGCCATCGCGGCTGTCGCCCTTCCGCAATCCCGAGCGCGCCCAGGAGCGCCGCAACATCGTCCTGCGCGAGATGGCCGTCGCCGGTCACATCGACGCGGAGGCGGCCGCGAAGGCCGCCGCCGAGCCGCTGAAGGTGCAGGCGCGCGCCCTCGAGAACGAGGCGCCGTACTTCGTCGACTACGTGAGCGACGTCATCGAAGAGAAGTACGCGGGACTGCTGAAGAAGGACACCGCCGTCGAGATCTACACGACGCTCGATCTGCAGTTGCAGCGCGTCGCGCAGGAAGCCGTCGCGACCGGCATCCTCCAGGTGGACAAGCTGCTCTCGAAGAAGAAACAGGGGCTCCCGCAGGTCGCGCTGGTGGCGATCGATCCCCGCTCGGGCGAAATCCTCGCCCTCGTCGGCGGCCGCGCCTACGAGAAGACGCAATACAACCGCGCGGTCACGACCAAGCGGCAGCCGGGCTCAATCTTCAAGCCGTTCGTCTATCTGGCGGCGTTCGAGCGGACGGCGAATCAGGGCACGCCGGTGATCACGCCGGCGTCGATCTTTGTGGACGAGCCGACAATTTTCAAGGACGGCGAAGGGAAGGACTACGCGCCCGGCAACTATCACAACGAATACGAGGGGCCGATCACGGTGCGGCGCGCCCTCGCCCAATCGCGCAACATCGTCGCGATCAAGGCGGCGGAAGCCGCCGGTCTCGACCAGGTGGCGGATCTCTGGAAGAAGGTGGGCGTCGGCACGCCGGCCAAGCCCTATCCGTCGATTGCGCTCGGCGTGTTCGAAGCCTCGCCGCTGGAAATGGCCGCCGCCTATACCCTCTTCTCGAACAGCGGCGCCGTCCGGCCCACGCAGGCCATCACGCGGATCGTCGATGGCGGCAAGGCGATCGCGATCCCGGCGGTGAAGCCGCGGCAGGTCGCCCGCGCGGATACGACGTATCTCGTGACCAACCTGCTGCGCGCCGTCATGAACGAGGGCACCGGCGCCGGCGCGCGGAACCTGGGCTTCGTCGCCGACGCGGCCGGCAAGACCGGCACCACGAACGACCTGCGCGACGCCTGGTTCGCGGGATTCACGCCGGATCTGCTGACCATCGTCTGGGTCGGCCTCGACGACAACCAGCCGATCGGATTGAGCGGCGCGCAGGCGGCCCTGCCGATCTGGGCCACCTTCATGAAGAATGCGCTGGCCGGCCGCCCGAGCTCGGCCTTCGATACGCCGGAGGGCGTCGTCTACGCCGCGATCGACCGCGACACCGGCCAGCTCGCGACGCCGAACTGCCCGCGCACGATCACCGAGGCGTTCCTGTCGGGGACGGACCCGCGCCAGTACTGCGACGTGCACGGCGGCGTGTTCAACCGGGTGGGGAACTTCTTCCGCCGCATCATCCGGTGATGGGGCGGTGACGGGCTCGTCACGCCAGCCGGAATCGCTCCTGATTCGCGGCGGAACCATCCTCACGCTGAATGACACCTTCGACATCGTCGAGGGTGACCTGTGGATTCAGAACGGCCGGATCCGATCGATCGGAACGGCTCCGCCGGAAGCAGCAGCCGCGCCCTCGATCGAAGCCGGCGGCGCGCTCGTCATGCCCGGCTTCATCCAGACGCACATCCATCTGTGCCAGACGCTGTTCCGCGGCCTCGCTGATGACCTGCCGCTGCTCGCATGGCTCCGCGAGCGCATCTGGCCTCTCGAGGCGGCGCACGATCCGCGCACGCTCGCCGTGTCCGCGCGCCTTGCCGCCGCCGAGCTGCAGATCGGCGGCACGACGTCGGCGCTGACGATGGAGACCGTCCATGACACGGACGCGGTCTTCGAGGCGCTGGCGCCGACGGGCCTGCGGGCGGTGGTCGGCAAGTGCCTGATGAATGTGGGCGACGGCACGCCGGCCCGGCTGCGCCAGGACGCGCGGGCCGCGCTCGACGAAAGCCTCGCGCTGCACCAGCGCTGGCACGGCGCCGCCCACGGCCGCCTCCACGCGGCCCTGGCGCCGCGCTTTGCGATTGCGTGCAGCCGCGATCTGCTCGAAGGCGCTGCCGCCGCATCGAACCAGAACAAACTGATCGTCCACACGCACGCGTCGGAGCAGCGCGAGGAGGTCGAGATCGTGCGGCAACAGACCGGCCTCGACAACATCGCCTATCTCGCCGCCGTCGGACTCGCGTCCGACAGGTTGTGCGCCGCGCATTGCGTGTGGGCGACAGAGGCCGAGCAGGCGATGATGGCCGAGCGTCGCGTCAAGGTGCTGCACTGTCCGGGGTCTAATCTTAAGTTGGGGTCCGGCATCGCACCCGTCGTCGAGATGCGAGCGCGCGGCATCTCGGTGTCACTCGGGGCCGACGGCGCCGCGTGCAACAACGCGCTCGACATGTTTCACGAAATGCGGCTGGCCGCGACGCTGCAGGCCAGCCGGCTCGGGCCCGGCGCGCTCACGGCCCGCGACGCCGTCTGGATGGCGACCCGCGAGGGCGCGAGGGCGCTCGGACTCGACGCCGAGATCGGATCCATCGAAGTCGGCAAGAAAGCCGACGCGATCGTCGTCAACACCAACGGAGTGCATCAGGCGCCCGGCGGCGATCCGTACGCGAGGCTCGTGTATGCCAGCCGCCCGTCCGACGTGCGGGCGACCGTCATCGACGGCGTGATCGTCGCGCGCGATGGCCGGGTGCTCTGGGAGGACACCGTCCGCATCCAGGCCGAGGCCGTGGAGGCGCAGCGCGCCCTCATCGCGCGCGCGGGCTTGTAGACCTCACCACGAAGAACACGAAGGACACGAAGAACACCAGGAATAGCAACGCCTGACCAGCCGGCGCCGCCCGCGGACGGAGTCCGCGGGGCGGCCGAAGGCCGCATGGCCGGTGAGTGGCGCAGCTCCAAGCTGAACGTCGGTTAGCGGACCACACGCATTCCCGCTGACGTTCAGCTTGGGGCTGCGCCACTTACCGGCTCGGCGCCGGCTTTGTCTGCCCTTCGTGACCTTCGTGCGCTTCGTGGTGAGATCTTCCGTCTGCTATACTTTGTTAGCACTCTCCAGACGAGACTGCTAATCGAACGCTCATGGCACGCGATTTCGGCGACCGTCAACGGCGCATCCTGGCCCGGCTGGTGGCGGAGTACATCGAGCAGGGCGAGCCGGTCTCGTCCGCCTGGCTGGCCGAGCACAGCGAGCTGGGCGTGTCTTCCGCCACGGTCCGCAGCATCCTCGCGAGCCTCGAGGATCAGGGCTACATCAAGCAGCCGCACACGTCAGCCGGACGGGTCCCGACGGACTCGGGCTATCGCGCGTACGTCGACCTTCTGCTCGGGGCCCGAACGCGATCGCGCCATCTGCCTGACGTCGAGGCGCTCCGCCAGCCCGGGACGGTCGGCGACCTGCTCGAGCAGGCGTCGCAGGAGCTCTCGCGCGCGTCGCATCAGATCGGCTTCGCCATCGGCCCGGCCAGCCCGTCGATGCGGCTGCAGCACGTCGACTTCGTGGACCTCGACGGCGGGCGCGTGCTCGTGATCGTCGTCGCCGCCGGCGGCCAGATCACCCACAAGCTGGTGGAACCCGAGGAGCGATGCGACTCGACGTTCCTGATGCAGGCGGCCAACTACGTCAACACGGAGTTCGCCGGCCTCACGCTCGATGAGGCGCGCGCGGCGATCATCGAGCGGCTGCGGCAGGAGCGATCGCTCTATGACGAGCTCTCGGCGCGAGCCTTGCGGCTGGCGCGCAGCGGCCTGAGCGATCTCGGCCCGCAGTCCCTGCACCTGCAGGGCACGGCATTTCTGGTCGAGGGTCTGGCCGAGGAAGCCGCCGATCCCGACCGCACGCTCGGCATGCTCCGCGCGCTCGTGCGCATGGTCGAAGAGAAGCACCGGCTGATCGAGATCCTGACCAAGTACATCGACGCCGACGGCCTCACGGTCGTCATCGGCTCGGAGAACGTGCTGCCGGACCTCCATCCGTTCAGCGTAGTGGCGTCGGCGTTCCGCGACGGCGACCGCAGCGGCACGGTCGGCGTCATCGGCCCCACCCGCATGCGCTACCAGCGCGCCATCACCGCCGTGGATCGCGTCTCGCAGACGATGACGCGGGTGCTCGAGCAGGGACCGGACGACACACGACGCACTTCATGAGTACCGGCGGGCTCGAGCCCGCCGGCTACGATCTGAGAAAATGGACGCCTCATGACCGACGAACAGATTGTGAAGAACTCCGGCCGCGCGGACGAGAATCCGCCGGACGCCGAATCGCAGGAGACGCTGCAGCGCGAGCGCGACGATCTCCAGGACCGGCTGCTCCGCGTGACGGCCGAGTACGACAACTACCGCAAGCGCACGGATCGCGAGCGGCGCGAGCTGTCCGACGCCGTGGCCGGCGACTTCGCGCGCGATCTGCTGCCCGCCCTCGACGATCTCGAGCGGGCGCTGGCCGCGCCGCCGCAGCCCGGCGACGAGGCGCTCCGCGCCGGCGTCGAGCTCATTCTCCGGCAGCTCGTCGACGCCCTGCGCCGCCGCAACATCACGCCGTTCGAGTCGGTGGGTCAGCAGTTCGATCCGAGCTGGCACGAGGCGCTGTCGGGCGAAGCGGCGCCCGGCAAGCCTGACGGCGAGATCCTGTCCGAGGTCCGGCGCGGCTACCGGGTCGGCAGCCGCCTGCTGCGGCCCGCCCTCGTGCAGGTGGTCAAGGCGTGAGCCGGCGCGACTACTACGAGATCCTCGGGGTCTCCCGCTCGGCGTCCGACCAGGACATCAAGAGCGCGTACCGCAAGCTCGCGCTGAAGCACCACCCCGATCGCAATCCCGGCGACAAGGCCGCCGAAGAGCAGTTCAAGGACGCGGCGGAGGCCTACGCCGTCCTGGCCGACGCCGACAAGCGCGCGCGCTACGATCGCTTCGGGCACGCCGGCGTCGCCGGCGCCCAGGGCGGCGCGCCGGGCTTCAACGCCGACACCTTCGCGGACTTCTCCGACATCCTCGGCGACTTCTTCGGCTTCGGCGGCGGCTTCAGCCGCGGCCGGGGCGGCCCCGTCCGCGGCTCGGACCTCAGATTCGACCTCGAGATCAACTTCGACGAGTCCTTCGCCGGTCTCGAGACGACGATTCAGATCCCGCGCGAGGAGCACTGCGAGACGTGCAAGGGATCGGGCGCCGCGGCCGGATCGTCGAGAGAAACGTGCTCGCAGTGCCGCGGCACCGGCCAGGTCCGCTTCCAGAACGGATTCCTCGTCGTGGCGCGCACCTGCGGCCAGTGCGGCGGCACCGGCCAGATGGTGCGGAATCCCTGCACCGCGTGCCGGGGCACCGGCCGGGTGATGCGCGATCGCCGGGTGACGGTGCGCGTGCCCGCCGGCATCGCGGACGGCCAGCGCCTGCGGATTCAGGGCGAGGGCGAGCACGGCGCGCAGGGCGGACCTGCCGGCGATCTCTACGTCGTCCTTCACGTGAAGCCGCATCCGACGTTCCATCGCGACGGCGACGACCTGTATATCGACGTCGCGGTGCCGTACCACCTCATGGCGATGGGCGGTGAGTTCAAGGTGGATGCGCCAGGCAACGCCGACCTCACGGTGCACGTCTCGGCGGGCACCCCGAGCGGCGCGCTCATTCCCTTCCGCGGCAAGGGCATGCCGAACGTCAGCGGCCGCGGTCGCGGGACGTTGTACGTCCGCGCGTCCGTGGAAGTGCCGAAGAAGCTCAGCAAAGACCAGAAGAAGTTCATCGAGCAACTCGGCAAGACCATGCCTGTCGACAAGATCGAACCGCACGCTTTCCAGGAGCCCGGCGACAAGCCCTTCTTCGAAAAGGTCAAAGATCTGTTCGGCTGAGGCAAAGGGGCCGGGGCTCATTTTACGAATTACGTAAAATGAGCCCCGGCCCCTTTTGCGTACTTACCCAGCTCTCGACATTACGTGGCCCTCGCGGTCCGAAAGCGCGGACGACGAGCAGGCCGGCCTCGTGATGGCCGCCATCGACGAAGACGGACCAACCGCCGCCGAGCCGATCACGCAGGGTCTTCGCGTGTTTTTCACGACGCCCGCCGCGCGCGGCCGCGCCGCGCTGAGGGTCGCCGACGCCGGCTTGCCGGTGACGTGCGGCGCCGTCGACGTGCCCGACGACGACTGGGCTGAGCGCAGTCAGGCCGGCCTGGACCCGATCGTCGTCGGGGACTTGATGGTGGCGGCGCCCGGCGTGGACCCGGGACGCTTTGCCGGGCCGGTCATTCGCATCCAACCGTCGATGGGCTTCGGGACCGGGCACCACGCGTCCACGCGGCTGATGCTGGATCTGCTGCAGAGACAAACACTTGCAGACCGGTCCGTCCTGGACGTCGGGACGGGCTCCGGGGTGCTCGCGCTGGCGGCGCGCGTGCTGGGCGCCGGACGTGTCGTGGCCATCGACGTCGATCCGGATGCGCTCGCGTCGGCGCAACTCAACTGCGACCTGAACAACGAAGGCCAGATCACACTGCTCGAGGCCGACGTCGCCAGCGCGCCCGGCAGCCTCGGCCGCACCTTCGATCTCGTGCTGGCCAATCTGACGGGCTCGACCATCACGCGCTACGTCAGTGAGCTCGTTCGCCTCGGCGCGTCGGACGGGCGTCTCATCGTCGGTGGATTTCAGGATGAAGAGGTACCGGCGGTCAGTGCGGCGCTGGACGCCGCGGGCTGGACGCTCGAGGATCGATCGGACGAAGACGGCTGGACGGCGATCGTCACCATCCCCAGGACGTCCACAACGCGCTGAGCAGCACCGCGGGCGCAAGGTCGCCGCGAAGCGTGCGAGGCCCCAAGGACACTCGACGCGCGCCGGCTGTCGCCAGCCGTTTCATTTCATCCTCGTCCCACCCGCCTTCCGGACCGACCAGCACCAGCGCCTGCGTGGGCCTGGGGCCCGCTCCTTCCGCGCCTCCCGGCCAGGCACGACTCGGCTCGACCGAGACCAGGATCGGCCCTCCGCTCCACTCGGCGAGCAGATCGTCCAGGCGGGCCATGGGCCGGATGGCCGGCACGGTCGCGCGGCCGCACTGCTTGGCGGCCGCGACGGCGACGCGCTCCCAGCGGGAGACGGCCGCGCCGGAGTCACGCGCGCGCGCCGGAAGCGCGACGTGCGCCGTCGAGAGCGGCGCGACGACGGCGACGCCGAGGGCGGTCGCCTCGGCGACGATCGTGTCCATCCGGTCGCCTTTCTGGAGCGCGACTCCGATGGTGACGGCGACCGGAGGCTCCGCCACGGGAACCATCGGCGCGGTGAGCCTGACCGTGGCGCTCGATCGGCCCGCGGTCTCAACCGTCCCGTCCCACTCTCGACCCGCGCCGTCGAAGATCGCGACGGACGCGCCGGGCTTCAGCCGCAACACCCGGACGAGGTGATGGGCCTCATCGTCCGGCAACCGGACAGTCGTGGCGCCAATCTCGACACCGGGCACAAGAAATCGCGGGCGCATGCAGTTACACTGTGCACCGAAATGGTCTTTCGCGGGCACACGCTTGGCAAGTACCGGATTCTCGAACCCCTCGGCAGCGGCGGCTTCGGCACGGTCTACCTGGCCGAGGACACGTGGATCGACAAGAAGGTCGCCCTCAAGGTGCCCCATCGCCAGAATCTGGACTTCGGCGAGCTCCTGCGCGAACCCCGGCTCCTCGCCTCGCTGAATCACCCGAACATCGTCACGGTCATCACGGCGGAGAAACAGGACAACACGTTCTTCATCGTCATGGAGTACGTGCCCGGCGACACGCTGGAGACGATCATCGGCACGCGCGGCGCGCTCGACCTGGCGACCGTGCTCGACTACACGTGCCAGATTGCCAACGCCGTCGAGCACGCGCACAAGCAGGGCGTGATCCATCGCGATTTGCGGCCGGCCAACGTCTTCGTGACATCGGCCGGACTCCTGAAGGTGGGTGATTTCGGGACGTCGCGGTTCCTCGAAATCGCCGCGCACGGCACGACGGTCATCGGCAGCCCGCCGTACATGGCGCCCGAGCAGTTCGAAGGGCGGGCGGTGTTCGCATCCGATCTGTATTCACTCGGGGTGACGATGTACCAGATGCTGACGGGGTCGCTGCCGTATGACACGCCGGCGCCCGCCGATCTCGATCGGCTGCGGCGGGGCGAGTTGGTGACGCCGCCGCGCACGCGCAATCCGCAGGTCCCCGCGGTCATCGACGACATCGTCATGCGCGCGCTCGCCGGTTCGGTGTCGTCACGCTATCAACGGGCCGAGGACCTCGTGTCGGATCTGCTGCGCGCGCGGAGCGAGGTCGGCGTGCGGCGGCCGGCGGCGGAAACCGCGGTGGCGGCCGACGTTCCGGCGGCGGCAGCACGCGCGCGTGCCGTGGCGCGGCCCGCGGCGGCGCCGTCGCGTGTGCGCACGCGGGAAGTGGCCGGCGGACGTTTCTGCTGGAACTGCCACAAACCGCTGCCCGCGCGAACGGCGACGTGTCCGTTTTGTGGTGAAACGCAGTAGAATCCCCCCATGTCCTTCAGCGGCACCGGCAAGGTGTGGATGAATGGCAGGATCGTCAACTGGGCTGACGCCACCATCCACGTCGCTTCACACGTCATCCACTACGGCACGGCAGTGTTCGAAGGCATGCGGTGTTACAAGACACCGTCAGGCTCAGCCTTCTTCCGTCTGGACGCGCACATGCGGCGCCTGTACGACTCGGCGCGCATCTATCGCATGGACTACAGCCGCGACTGCGCGGCGCTGACGCAGGCCGTCGTCGAGACGGTGCAAGCCAACGGTCTCCCGGCCTGCTACATCCGCCCGGTGATCTATCGTGGCTACCACGCGCTCGGCGTCAATCCCCTGCCGTGCCCGGTGGAGGCCACGGTGCTCGTGTGGGAGTGGGGCGCGTACCTCGGGCCGGAGGCGCTCAGCAAGGGCGTGGACGTCCGGGTGAGCTCGTGGGCGCGGATGGCGCCGAACACGCTGCCGGCGATGGCCAAGTCCGTCGCCAACTACGCGAACTCCGGACTCATCAAGATGGAGGCGGTGCTCGACGGGTACAGCGAGGGCATCGCGCTCGATGTCGACGGGCACATCAGCGAGGGCAGCGGCCAGAACCTTTTTCTGGTTCGCGACGAGGTGCTCTACACGCCGCCGTTCGCGTCGTCAGTTTTGCCCGGAATTACACGCGACAGCATCACGACGATCGCCCAGGAGCTGGGCTTCCAGGTCCGCGAGCAGGATTTGCCGCGAGAAATGCTGTACGTCAGCGACGAAGCCTTCTTTGTGGGGACCGCAGCTGAGATTACTCCCATCCGATCGGTCGATAAGATCCAGGTAGGTCAGGGCCGAAGAGGCCCGGTCACGACGGCGATTCAGCAGGCGTTCTTCGACTACATCAACGGCGTCCTGCCCGATCGCCATGGCTGGCTCACCCCGGTCGAAATCCCCGGGGCGAAAGCTGAAACTGCCTCGAGTGTGGGGGCGCGATCGACCTGACACTCTTGTAAGCCCAGCCGACCGGGACGAACGGCAAAGAACTTGCAGTTATCGTTGGGCCTCTTATGAGGTCAGGACCGGGCGGCGAATGACATTTGATCAGCTGATTCAGACGGCGGGCGCCCGCGGCGCTTCGGACATCCACCTCCGGGCGGGTCACGTGCCGCTCGTGCGTATCGACGGATCGCTCGAACGCTGGACCTCGGTTGCCGCCATCAGCGCGACCGACCTCGACGCGTTTGCCGCGAGGCTGCTGTCCCCGGTTCATCAGGAACGGCTCCGGACCAAGCTCGAAGTGGACGTCGCATGGCAGGCCCCGGGCGTCGGCCGCGTCCGCGCCAGCGTGTTCCGCCAGCGCGGCACGGTCGCCATCTCGATGCGTCTCATCCCGGCCAGCACCCCGTCGCTCGAGGCGCTCGGGCTGCCGCCGTCGGTGGTCGCGCTCTCCGAAGAGTCGCGCGGCCTCGTGCTCGTCACGGGCGCGACGGGCAGCGGCAAGAGCACGACGCTCGCGGCGCTCGTCGACCTCATCAACCGCACGCGCGCGCTGCACATCCTGACCATCGAAGACCCGATCGAATTCGTCCACGACGATCGCCGCGCGGTCGTCACGCAGCGGGAGGTCGGCTTCGATACGCCGGCCTATGCGCCCGGTCTCCGGAGCGCCCTGCGCCAGGACCCCGACGTCATCCTCATCGGCGAAATGCGCGACATGGAAACGGTCGAGACGGCGCTCGTCGCCGCCGAGACGGGCCACCTCGTGTTGTCCACGCTGCACACGCTCGACGCGCCTGAGACCGTCAACCGAATCGTGTCGGTGTTCCCGCCGCACCAGCAGGGCCAGATCCGGCATCAGCTGTCGCGCGTGCTGCGTGCGTCGATCTCGCAGCGGCTGATGCCCCGCGCCGACGGCCGCGGCCGCGTGCTCGCGGCCGAAGTGCTGATCGCCACCGCGTTCATCCGGGACTGCATCCAGGACGCCGAGAAGACCTCGCTCATCGCGGACGCCATCGTGCAGGGCGCCGCGCAGTACGGAATGCAGAGCTTCGACCAGGCCATTCTGAAGCTGTGCCAGCAGGACATGGTGACCGTCGAGGAAGCCCTCCACTGGGTCACCAACGTCGAAGAGTTCCGCATGCGCCTGCGCGGGATCACGCCGGGCAGCGCGGCGGCTATCGCTCTGGGTGGCCGCCAGGAAATCGAACGCTTCTAGTCCGGAAACCGCACCGTGCGCGCTCGCTCTCGTTCGCCCCGCGCGGCATCGGCCGCGCCGGGAGGCTCGCCTCGGCCGGCGGCGCTCGCCATGCTCGGCCGCCGCGACTACACGACCCGCGAGCTCTCCGACAAACTCCAGGCCAAGGGCTTCCCCGCTGAGGCCGTCGATGCCGCCCTGCGGAGCCTGACCGCCGACGGCCTGCTCGACGATCGCCGATTTGCCGCCGCGTACGTCCGCACCGCCACCCAGATCAAAGGGCGCGGCCGCTTCCGGATTGCCCACGAGCTGCAGGCGCGCGGCGTCGGCAAGGGCGTCATCGACGACGTGCTGCGCCGGCTGGGGCCGGACGACGAATCCCAGACCATCCAGGCGATCCTCGCCAAACGCCGCTGGCCGGCCCGCCCGACACTGGCCGATCGCAGGCGCATGTTCCATCACCTGCTGCGGCGCGGCTTTTCGCCTGACGTGATCGCCAAGGCCATGCGAGGGGACGTGAGTGACGTGGACTAGCTAGTACAATTCACCCTCAATGTCCTTGTCCGCCGTCGCTATTCGCCAGGGTTTTCTCGACTACTTCGCCGCGCGCGGCCACCAGATCGTGCCGTCGTCCCCGCTCGTGCCGGGCGACGATCCCACGCTGCTCTTCACGAACGCCGGGATGAACCAGTTCAAGGACGTGTTCCTGGGGCGCGACAAGCGTTCGTACCGGCGCGCGACGACCGTCCAGAAGTGCATGCGGGTCAGCGGCAAGCACAACGACCTCGACAACGTCGGGCCGTCGCTGCGGCACCACACGTTCTTCGAGATGCTCGGGAACTTCTCGTTCGGCGACTACTTCAAGAAAGACGCGATTCCGTTTGCGTGGGAGCTGCTGACGACGGTCTGGGGCCTGCCGCCGGATCGGCTCTACCCCACCGTCTTCAAGGGCGAGGCGGGCATCCCCCGCGACGACGAGGCGTCCGAGGTGTGGACGAAACTCGTGCCGGCGTCGCGGATTACGGCGCTCGGCCTCGCGGAGAACTTCTGGCAGATGGGCGAGACGGGGCCGTGCGGCCGCTGCTCGGAGATTCACTATTTTCGCGGCCTGGAGATTCCCTGCCCCGAGCCCGAATGCAAGGGGGTCGAGTGCAGTTGCGAGCGGTACGTCGAGGTCTGGAACAACGTGTTCATGGAGTTCAACCGCGACGCCAGCGGCACGCTGGCGCCGCTGCCGGCGCCGTCGATCGACACCGGGATGGGCCTCGAGCGGATCACGGCCGTGATCCAGGGCAAGCTGTCGAACTACGACACCGATCTCTTCATGCCGATCCTCGACGCGATCGGGCAGCGAGCCGGAAGCCGGTACGGCGCTGAGGCGGCGGACCTGTCGCATCCGGACGTGTCGATGCGCGTGATCGCGGATCACCTGCGCGCGATGACGTTTCTCATCGGCGACGGCGTCCTGCCCTCCAACGAGTGGCGGGGCTACGTGCTCCGGAAGATCATGCGGCGCGCGATGCGCCACGGGCGCCGGCTGGGCCTGACGTCTCCATTTCTGCACGAGCTCGTGCCGGTCGTTGTCTCCCTGATGGCGGGCGCCTATCCCGACCAGCCGCGCAATCAGCCGTCCATCGTGCGGGCCGTGCGCGAGGAGGAGGACCGCTTCGAGGCCGTCCTGTCGACGGGGTTGCCCAGGCTCGAAGAGCTGCTGGACCGCGCGGCGGCGTCCGCGTCCCGCGTGGTGCCGGGCGCCGAGCTGTTCCGGCTCTACGACTCGCTCGGCGTGCCGCTGGACTTTGCCGAGGACCTGGCGGGCCAGCGCGGGCTGGCGATCGATCGGGACGGGTACGACGCGGCCATGGCCCAGCAGCGCGAGCGCGGACGCGCGGGCAGCAAGTTCGGCGCGGCCGCGACCGGCGGGGCGTCCGCTGCCCTCGCGGCTGGCGTGACCGATATGGACGTCTTCACGGGTTACGACGCCGTCGATGTCGACGCGACCGTGCTGCACGCTGAAGCCGTCGGCGAAGACGGGCTCACCGCGATCTTCCTGGATCGGACGCCGTTCTATGCGGAGGCGGGCGGCCAGGTATCGGACATCGGCACGATCGAGCGCCCTGACGGGACGATCGCGGATGTCGTCCGGGTCGACAAGCCCGCGGAAGGCCGCTCGCGGATGCATCTGGTGCGGACGCGTTCAGGAGCGATCAAGGCGATCAAGACGGATGACGAGGTACGCGCGCGCGTGAACCGGACGGCGCGGGATGCGACGCGCCGCAATCACACGGCGACGCACCTGCTGCACGCGGCACTCCGGCAGCACCTGGGCGGTCACGTGCGCCAGGCGGGGTCGCTCGTGGCGCCGGACCGGCTGAGATTCGACTTCGCACACGGCTCGGCGCTGACCGAGTCCGAGCGGAACGCGATCGAGCAGGCCGTCAACGAGCAAATCTACCGCAACACGCCTGTGAAGACCGAGGAGCAGAACACCTCCGACGCGATCAAGGGCGGCGCCATGGCGCTCTTCGGCGAGAAGTATGGGGAGCGCGTGCGGGTCGTGACGATCCCGGGCTTCAGCGTGGAGCTGTGCGGCGGGACCCACGTCAGCGCGACCGGCGACATCGGTCCGTTTGTGATCACCGAGGAGTCCGGCGTGGCGGCGGGCGTGCGCAGAATCGAGGCCGTGACCGGCGCCGGCGCGGTCGATCACCTCCAGGCGCAGAGCGCGGCGTTCTCCCGGCTGGTCGGCGCCGTGGGCGGCTCGGCAGATCAGGCCGCCGAGGCCGTGGCCCGCCTGCACGCCGAGGTGAAGCGCCTCTCGCGAGAGAACGAGCAGCTCAAGCTGAAGCTGGCGCTCGGCGGCGGTGGATCGGGCGCGAGTCCCGACCACGACGCCGTGGGCATCGGCGACGCCAAGCTCATCGCGAGGCGCGTCAGCGGGCTGGACAAGACGGCGTTGCGCGCCCTCTCCGACTCGCTGCGCGACCGCATCAAACGCGGGGTCGTCGTACTGGCCGCGGAGGGCGAGGAAGGCAAAGTCCACCTGCTCGCGTCGGTGACGAAAGATTTGACGGACCGCGTCAAGGCGGGACAGCTCGTCAAGGAGCTGGCGCCCATCGTCGGCGGCGGCGGTGGCGGCCGGCCCGACTTCGCCGAGGCCGGCGGCAAGGACGCGTCGAAGATCGACGAGATGCTGGCGCGCGCGAAAGAGCTCGTGACGTCAGCGATCGGCTGAAAGGGGCCGGGGCTCGTTTTACGTAGAACGTAAAACGAGCCCCGGCCCCTTTCAGAACCGCCAGCCGGCGGTGACCTGCAGGGACCGTTGTTTGGCGGGAATGATCTCGGCGACCTCCTGGTGATAGATGTCCGTCAGGCCAAACAGATACCGGACATCGAACACCCACCGGCGCCACTCGACCTCACCCGCTGCCACCAGCGATGCGCTCCAGGGGGCGACGGTCTGCCGGATGTCCAGGCTCTCGTCGCCGACACTTTCGCGCGCGAGGAGCACGAAATCCATGGCCCCGCCACCGAGCGCGCGCACCTTCAGAGACTCACCTGACACCACCGTATAACGCAGCAGCACGGGCACCTGGAGGTTGGTCAGCGTGTTCTTGGCGTCCGAGCCCTCGCTGGAAAAATCGATCACGAGCTGCGTGACCAGCGCTTCGGTCTGGAGCGAAAGCGCCTTCGCCGGCCAGAAGCGGAAGAACATGCCGCCCGTCAGACCCCAGCCCCACGGCGTCTCCAGGAGGATTTGGTCGCCCCAGGCGATATCGGTGAGCTGGATGCCGCCCTTGACGCCGTACTCCTGCGCCTCGGCCCGCCCGGCCATGGCGGCGACGAGACCAACGACGAGCGCGAGCCGGACGAGGTGTCTGTGCGTCATGAGTTCCGCTACTCCAGCAAGGCGAGGATCCGCCGCTCCATCGACGCGGTCGTGGCGATGCCGATCACGCGCTCCGCGACCGTGCCGTCCCGGCGGATGAAGATCGAGATGGGGACCGGACCGTCGTACCCGAGCGCGCGCAACAAGTCGGGGTGATCCCGGCCCACCAGCAAGGGATAGGGCACTTTGAACTCCTCGGCGAAAGGCCGGATCTTCTCCGGCGAATCGTCGATTGAAATGCCGAGGATGACGAGGCCTCGATCCTTGTGCGTCGTGTAGAGATCGACGAGCTGCGGCATCTCGAGCCGGCACGGTCCGCACCATGTCGCCCACAGGTTGATGACGATGGGCCGGCCGGCGTAGCTGGAAAGCGCCACATCCTTGCCGTCCATGTCCTTGAGGGTGGCGGACAGATCCACGCGCTCCACAGTCGCGGGCGCGCCGCCACCGGTCGTTGCGCGCATTGTCAGCGCCACGGCCAGCAGGGCGACGCCCCCGACGAGCATCATTCCGATCCGGCCAGGATTCATTTCCGAATCGGCGACGGCAATGGCTCGTTCCGCATCGCCGCGTGATACACGAACGCCGCCAGGATGACCGCGTTCTGCTTCAGATCCTGTTCCTTCACCCGTTCAGACGTATCGGCGTTCGTGTGGTGTTCCCGCACGTCGTAGTCCACATAGTCCTGGACCGGGTTGAAGCCCGGCACGCCCGCCGCGATGAACGCCAGGTGGTCGGTGTTGCCGATGCCCATCCGGACGTTGCGCACGGCGCCGAGGTCCTTGAACGGCGCGAGCCAGGCGTCGAAGATCGGCGCGACGTCCGGGTTGTCTTCCATGTACCAGCCGTAGATCGGCCCCTTGCCGGGATCGATGTTGAAGTAGGCGGACAACGCGGCGCGGGCGGCCGTGTTCGCGTCGCCTTCGAGATTGGCGCGCACCCACGCGCGCGCGCCGAGCAGGCCCTGTTCCTCGCCGCTCCAGAGCGCGAGGCGCAGCGTGCGCCGCGGCTGCAGTCCCACGGCCCTGAGAATCCGGAACGCCTCCATCACGACCGCGGATCCATCGGCGTTGTCTGTCGCGCCGGTGCCGCTGTGCCAGGAATCGAGATGCGCGCCGAGCATCACCACCTGACTCCGGAGCTTGGGATCCGTGCCCGGGATCTCCGCGATCACGTTGTAGGTGTTGCGATCCTGCTCGAGAATGCGGCCCTGCACGCGGACGCGCAGCTTCACGGGGCTCCCGCGCTGCACCATGCGCGCGACCATGTTGTAGTGCTCGCCCGCGAGCACGACCTTCGGCAGCTGGTCGGGCGGGTTGTCGCGGCCCTGCTGGCCGAGCACGAACACGGTACCGTGCATCCCGCGGCTCGGGACGAGCAGGACGGCCGCGCCGGCCTTCTGCAGCGCCTGGTTGACCGTCAGCGCGCCAGGTGTGGCGGCGCCTCGTCCGCCACCGGCTCCTCGTCCGCCGGCGCCGCCGCGCCCGGCCGCCGGTTCGGCCGGAGGCGGGTCTGTCGGCTGCGCTGTGGGCTGCACGCGATCCGTGGCGATGAAGTTCGTGACGACGGCGGTCTGCAGCACCGCCGCGCCCTTCAGGTCCGTGCGGACGGCCAGCTGCTCTGCCGTCTGGCCCGCGGTGACCACCGCCGCCGCGACGACCTCCCCGTTCGTGTTCGGACTCCACGCCTGCGGGTAGCCGATGAGCGGCATGTACCGCGGCTCGACCATCTCGACGACGAATCGCTCCAGCTCCCAGCCGCGTCCGAACTCGAACGGCTCGAGATGCGAGTTCGTCATCCCCCACTTGGTCAGCATGTCGCGCGCGTACTCGGCCGCGCGCTTGTGGGCGGGCGTGCCGGTAAGGCGCGGGCCGATGCCGTCCGTGAACATGTCGAAGGTCGCCTTGACCTGCGAACGATTGAGGCCCTCGTCACGGACCTTCGCGATGGCGGCTGTGTCGACCGGTTCACGCGTCTGGCCGGCTGGCGCAGCGGCGGCGACCAACGTGACGAGCGCGATGGCTGGAATGATCGATTTCATGACCCGCTCCGCGTGTAGATGCCGTTGAACAGGAACTTGAAGGTGGCGTGCGGCTGCGCGCGCTGAATAATCTCAGCGCCGAAAAGCAACGCGCGTCCCTTCCCGACTTTCGCGTCGAGCGCGATGATGCCCTTGTCGAGGTAGTGCTGGCCCCAGGCCCAGCCGCTGCGCAGGGGCGTCGGCGAATCGAACCAGGCGATCGCCTTGACGGTCCCGGCGCCGGCGCCGTCGGTCAGCTTCCAGACCGGGCTGTTGTCGAAGAAGATGTCGGTTTCTGCCTTCATGCCCGCGGCAACTGGATTGGTCGTGTCCACGCGCGCGCGAAGCACGGATCCCGGCGCGTAGAACTTCGTCTGCGGCAGCGGCTGCCCGTTCTCCATCAGATGGTTCTCGACGGGGAGCGCGAGATGCCGCGCGAGATTCGCGGCCGAGCCGCCGATCGCGATCACGGTGCCGCCGGCCTCGATGAATTGCTTGATCTGCGGGATCGTGCGGTCCGCCGTGACGCTGCCGAACTGACCGCGGTACTCGGCGGGGAGATTCGCCGGCGGCTGCGCAGCGCCACCACCGCGGCCGGCGCCCGCGCCGCCGGCACGCCCACCACCAGCGCCTGGCAACGCGGGAATGCCGCCTTCGACGAAGATCAGCACGTCGTACTTCGCGGTGAGATTGCCGGCATCGAGCTCCGGCGCAAAGACGCGCGTGAACGGGAACTCGAACTGCTCGAGAATCCAGCGCGCCCACCCGGAGTCCATCGAGCCGCCGTACTGATCCCAGAGGCCGATGCGAGGCGCAGTCACAGGCACAAGTGGACCGGACATATTCCACGCGACATCGACCCGCACGCCGCGCTGCGCGGCGATCTTTCTCACCGCCTCAACCGACCCCGTCACGAAGAAGCTGCCACCTGCATCACGGGACACGGACTCTTTGCCGGCGAGGAGCCGGTTGGCGATGGCGAACGTGTCCAACTGGACGGGCGACATCATCAGGGGCACAGGGGCGGATCCAACTGACTTGGTGGTCGCGCTCGGCGGCGGTGGCGGCAGGTTCCAGTCCGCAATCACCTCGAAGCGTCCTTCCGCCGGCGTAAAGGGCTCTAGCACCCGGTCGAACTCGACGCCCATCTGGAACGCCAGCGTCCACCCAGCCAGGTCATACGGACGAATGGGCGCCGCGCCCTCGTACGGGAAGTTGTCCGGATGGTCCTGCGGCTCGAACATGTCGATGACGTGCGGGCGGAACGCCTGCGCGGCAAAGACGACGTAGGAACCGGCGGGATAGGACTTGCCGTTCGCCGTGAACGGCGCCGTCGCGCGGTGCACGCGAATACCTGTTTCCAGCAGCGCGTTGACGAACCGCGTCGCCGTCGCGAAGTCATCCTGACTCGACGGAATGATGAAGGCCCGAGGATCTCGGTCTTCCGGCCGGCGCAACGCCTTCCACAGCGCGTCCTGATCGACCGGCGCGCCGCCCCCGCGGCCACCACCCGCCCCCCGTCCCGCACCGACGCTCGCGGCCGCCGCGGCGTACCGATGCGGTTTGGCCGTCCACGTATCGGTCGATCCCCGCTCGATCGAGTTCCGGCCCATCACGTACCGGTTGTAGAGAAAGTTCTCCCGCATCTTCGACACGGTGTCGAGCACGCCGCGGTTGCACGCGACGGAATAGTCAATCGACTGGCGGAACTTCCACTCCTGCGGCGGGACCGGGAACGTCAGGTCGCTGTTGGGCAGCTGTCTATCGAGCACGAGCGGCACGCGCATCGGCGTCGGGCTGCCGATCATCTCGGTGAGAATCGCGATCGTGTTGTGAAAGGCCGCCGTGTTGCGAATGCCGCCGTTCCACCATCCGTCATACGGCCCGCCCGATCGCATCGTCGCGCCCGGCTTGTTCTCGGCGGCGAGGCGCGTGTGAATCGACAGGCCGATGGTCTGGATCCCGAGGACGAGCAGCGGATCCTGGTTGTAGTTGAACGGATCGCGCAGCGGCGGCGACCAGAGCACCGTCCCGGCCGGCCCGCTCTGGTGATGGTTGTAGAGCACCTGCGGAAACCACTCGCGGTACAGCACGCGGTTCATGTTCTCCGTCTCGGGCTGCGTCGAGGCGAAGAAGTCGCGGTTGTTGTCGTGGCCGATGTACTTCTGGTACAGCCGAGGCAGCTGCGCAAGCGAGCGCTCCTTCGGATCGGCCGCGCGCATGTACCAATCGGCGACGAGGTCATTGCCGTCCGGGTTCGCGTGCACGAACAAGATGATCGTCTCGTCCAGGATTCGCATCGTCTCCGGATCGGTGCGGCTCACCATCTGGTAGATCATCTCGCCGAGCTGCTGCGCGCCGAGCGTCTCGGTGGCGTGCAGGCCCCCGTCGATCCACACGACGGCCTTGCCCTCGCGCGCGAGCACGCGCGCCTGATCGTCCGTGAGTCCTTCGGCGAGCGCCAGGCGCCGCGAGATGTCCTTGTACTTCGCGAGGTTCTTGTGGTTCGCCGGCGACGTCACGATGGCCATGAGCTGCTCGCGGCCTTCGGCGGTCTTGCCGATCGACTGCAGCGTCATGCGATCGGATTCGCGATCGAGCTTCTGCCAGTAGGCCACCAGCTGCCGGTACGTCGCCAGGAAGTAGTCGTCGCCGAAGCTGTGGCCGAACTCGGCCTGCGGCGTCGTGACGGCCGTCTGGGCTCGGATTGTGGGAACGGTCGTGGCGGCCAGCAGAAGCGCAAGCAGGAGGAAGAAGCGGCGGGACATAGGCGATAGTCTAAGGGGTCGTACCTGTTTTCCACAGATTCGCGAGGGTCGGTGCCAGGGGTGCGTCAGGCACTTGCCCAAGGCACCCCTGGCACCGGTAGGCTTGAATCTGTGGAAAACAGGTACGACCCCGTCCGACTCGACGTTTGGCTCGACGTCGCCTGCCTCTTCAAGACGCGCTCGGAGGCCCAGAAGGCCATCAAGGGCGGGAAGGTCACGGTGAGCGGCCAGAGCGCCAAGCCGCACAAGGAGGTGCACGTCGGCGACGTCATCGAGATCACCCGGCCCCTGGGCCGCCGCCAGCGGGTCGTCGTCCGGACGCTCACCGAGAAGCACATCCCGAAGGCCGAGGCGCGCCTGCTCTACGAGGACACGACGCCCCCGCCCTCGCCCGAGGAACAGGCCCTGCGGGACCTCCTGCGGCTGGCCGGCCCGCGGAGACGCCCGTCGGCGGGCACGCCCGACCGCCGCGAGAAGCGGCGGCTGCGGCGGGAGAAAGAGGGCGAGTAGGCTATACTCAAGTGTTTTTGGCGTGAAACACGGCCGTTCATAGCCCGAACGGCCCTAGTCCTGAAGCGAAGAGGAATCAGACGTGGCCACTCGACACAAATCGGCGGTCAAAGCCCACCGCCAGACCCTGCGCCGCACCGCGCACAACCGCGCGCTCCGCGCCAAGCTCCGCAGCGCGCTCAAGTCCGTCCGCGCCACCATCGGCACCGGCAAGACCGCTGAAGCCCGCGTGGCGCTGCGCGAGGCCTTCTCCGTCGTGGACAAGATGGCCGGCAAGGGCATCATCCACGACAACGCCGCGAACCGCTACAAGTCGCGGCTTTCAAAAAGAATCAAGTAAAAAGGGGTCGTACCTCGATCTGTGGAAAACTCGGGGGAGTTCACCTGATCGATCTCCCCCGAGTTTTCCACAGATCGAGGTACGACCCCCTATCGCCCGGCCAGCTCAACCACCAGCCGCTCGACGAGCACGCGCTCGTCGCCGCCGGAGCTCTTGAGCGCCAGGTCCGTCCGAAGCACGGCTTCGATGGCCGGCTTCACGCGCGCCGGCGCGTTCTGCGAAAGCTTCGCCGACACCCACCAGCGAATCTGGCCCACGAGCGCGTGCACGGAGTCGCCGCGATCCAGGCGACGACCCGTCTCGACCAGCGCGCGCCTGGCGTCGCCGGCCGCAATCGCATCCACGACCGCCCATTCGTCGTCCACGTCGGTGGCAATCGCCGACACTTCGTTGACGTCCGCGAGCGAGACCGTCGTCTGCCCTTCCGTGTAGAGCGCGAGCCGCTCGGTGTCGTCCCGCAGCTTGGAGATGTCGCCGCCGGCGCGTTCGATGAGGACTTTCAGCGCCCGCCCGTCGATAGCGCGGCCCAGGCGTTCGAAGTCTTCTTTGACCTGCCGTTCGGCGGCGCGCCGGGCTTCGCTCTTCTCCGCCAAGTTCGCGCCATCGAGACCGGCCAGCATCAGGACCTGCGACTTCTCGAACAACGCCTTGGTGATCCGGCGAGAGCGATCGATCTCCGATGCGACGAACACCACGGTCGCCGACGATACCGGCGCCTTGACGTACTCCTCGAGCGGCGCGAGATTCGCCGCGGCGGCCTCGGCCTCTTCGCCCGCGGAGTCACTGTCCGCTCCGTCCGCCGGCTTCACCGCCCGCTTCGGCTTGAGGAACTTCTCGGCGCGGAGCACGATCACGAGCCGGCGATCGCCGAGCATCGGCAGCACGCGCGCCGAGTCGACGATCTGCATCGGCGAGCCGCCGGGCTCGCCCACATAGGCGCGATCGACCGCAAACGGCTGATCGGCGGGATCGATGGTCGCTTCGATGAGGCCGACGGCTTCTTCGATGCGCCTGACGTCCTCACCCACGATCAGGTAGAGACGCTCCAGTCGCTTCGCGGCCGCCTGCTTGCGCAGCGCGTCCATGGTCAGTGCGGGCACGTCGGCCTCACATGCCTTCGAAGATGGATGCGATCAACGAGCGGGCGAACGTGCGGGCGAGCCGTTCGAGCGCCTGCCGGTCCGCCTGAAAGACGAGCGTCTGATCGGTCGCGCCCGTACCGGTGGGCACTTCGTATTCCTCGCTCGCGCGGAACGCCGCATTCGACCAGTACATGGTGTTCGCCGGCAGCTCGCGAAACTCGATGTTGGCAAGAACCGTCACGATGTAGCGCTGCGCCTGCCGGGCTTCGGTCAAGCCGGTCAGGTTGGTCTGCACCGGCATGATGGTGCCGGTGAGCACGGCGTCGACGCCGGTGGTGTCGTGCGTAACGGTAAAGCGGCCCCGCGCCGACAGTTCCTGGCGGATCGCATTCGTCAGGATCTGATCGAGGTCCGGAGTTGTCGATTGATTCACGAGCATCGGAATGCCGATGCGGCGGATGTGCGCCGGCATAGAGCTGGCGCGCCCGGCCAGGGCGTACCCGCATCCGCACGTGACGAAAGCCAGGAGCGGCAGAAGCGCCACTGCCCTCTTCACTTCACCACCACGCTCACCAGCCGGCCCCGAGCCACGATCACCTTCACCACCTGCTTGCCTTCAAGATGCGGCCGAATGGCCGGCGATTGCAAGGCCGCTGTCTCGATCTCGGCGTCGCCGGCGTCGGCAGGCACGGTGATCCGTCCACGGACCTTGCCGTTAACCTGAACCGGAATCTCGACTTCTTCTTCTTTGGCGACGGTCTCCTCGAACGCCGGCCAGCCCGCTTTGGTCACGCCATCGCGGTGTCCCATCCGTTCCCAGAGCTCCTCGGACAGATGCGGCGTAAACGGCGACAGCATCAACACCAGCGCGCGGACGGCCTCGGCCAGGACTGCGGCCGTCTCCGGCCGTGACACCGTCGGCGGTGGCGTTGCCGGTGCCTCCGCCCCGTCGTCGGCCCGCGATGGCGGTTTCAGCCCGCGCCCATCGGCAAACGCGTACAGGTCGTTCACCATCTCCATCAGCGCGGAGATCGCCGTGTTCAGGTGCATGCGCGGGTCGATGTCCTGCGCGACGCGCCGAATCGTCTGGTGTGTCCGGCGGCGCATGGCGCGTTCGGCCGCGTCGAACGTCAGGCCGGCCGGGCTCGCCGCCGATGCGACGACCGGCAGCAGGTAGTCCGCCATCCGCCACACACGCGAGAGGAATCGCGCCGAGCCCTCGAGGCCCGTGTCGATCCACTCGATTTCCTTCTCCGGCGGCGCGACGAACATCACGTACAGCCGCAGCGCATCGGCGCCGAACTTCGCGATCATGTCGTCCGGATCGACGACGTTGCCTTTGGACTTGGACATGATGGCGCCGTTCTTGAGCACCATGCCCTGGGTGAGCAGGCGCGCGAACGGCTCGTCGATCGTCGTGAGGCCGATGTCGCGGAAAACGCGGCTGAAGAAGCGCGAGTAGATCAGGTGCAGGATCGCGTGCTCGACGCCGCCGCTGTAGAAATCGACGGGGCCCCAGTAGGCGACCTTCGCGGGGTCGAACGGCGCGCGGCCGTTCTTCGCATCGCAGAACCGGTAGAAGTACCACGACGAATCGACGAACGTGTCCATCGTGTCCGTCTCGCGCTTCGCGGGACGGCCGCACTTCGGACACGCAGTATTGACGAACTCCGGCACGTGCGCCAGCGGCGAGTCGCCGCGTCCCGTGAACTCGACGACTTTGGGGAGCGCGACAGGCAGCTGCTCGTCCGGCACCGCGACCATGCCGCACGACGGGCAATGCACGATCGGAATCGGCGTGCCCCAGTAGCGCTGGCGTGAGATGCCCCAGTCCTTGAGCCGGTATTGCACGGTGCCTTCGCCGAGGCCGCGGGCGTTCGCGTCGGCGGTCATCCGCGCCCGGCCCGAGTCTGAGGACATGCCGTTGTACGGGCCTGAGGCGACCAGCACGCCGTCGTTGGACACGGCTTCAGTCAGCGTGGCGGCGTCCGGCACGTCGCCATCCGCCGGCTTCACGACCACGACAATCGGCAGGCTGTACTTGCGTGCGAACTCGAAGTCGCGCTCGTCGTGCGCGGGCACGCCCATCACCGCGCCGGTGCCGTACTCGAACAGGACGAAGTTGGCGACCCACACCGGCACGGGCTTTCCCGTGAACGGATTCGTGACGGTACGACCGGTGTCGAAGCCTTCCTTGGCGACCTCACCCGTCATGCGGCCGGTGCGATCCTGCGACTTGAACTTCGTGACCTGCGCGCGAAACGCGGCAGCGTCTTTCGACTCAGCTGCGTAGCGCTCGACGAGCGGGTGTTCCGGCGCGAGCAGCACGAACGTCGCACCGTAGATGGTGTCGATGCGCGTCGTAAAGACTTCGATGTCATCGAACTTGACGCGCGCGCCCTCGGACCTGCCGATCCAGTTGCGCTGCATCGTCAGCACTTTTTCGGGCCAGGTCGTGAGCTTGTCGAGCGCGTTGAGCAGCTCGTCGGCGTAGGCGGTGATCTTCAAACACCACTGTTCCAGCTCGCGCTGGGTCACCGGCGTGCCGCAGCGCCAGCAGCCGCCGTCGACCACCTGCTCGTTCGCCAGCACCGTCTGGTCGGTCTCGCACCAGTTGACGTTCGACTTCTTGCGATACGCCAGCCCGCGCTGGAACATGCGCGTGAACAGCCACTGATTCCAGTGGTAGTAGTCGGGCAGGCACGTCGCGATCTCGCGTTCCCACGCGTAGCTGATGCCGAGGCGCTGGAGCTGGCCCTTCATGTGACTGATGTTGTCGAGCGTCCACGTCTCGGGATGGACGTTGTTCTTGATGGCGGCGTTCTCGGCCGGCAGGCCGAACGCGTCCCAGCCGAACGGGTGCAGGACGTTGAAGCCCAGCATCCGCTTCGTGCGCGCGCAGATGTCGCCGATCATGTAGTTGCGCACGTGCCCGACGTGCGCGTGCCCCGACGGGTACGCGAACATCTCGAGGCAGTAGAACTTCGGCTTGGACGGATCTTCAGTGACTTCGAAGGCGCGGGTCTCTGCCCACCGCGCCTGCCACTTCTTCTCGATGTCCTGGGGTCTGTACTCCGCCACGGACCCTAAGAATATCGCGGGGGGCTCTTGCCGCGACTTTGTGGCAAGATGGCCACGCCGAACAGCCAGGAGAAACGCCATGAGACGCGCTTTCATTGCGGTTCCGTTTGTCATCCTCGTCGGCACTGCGCTGCCGGCGTTCAACGCCGTTGCGCACGTCGGACCTCAGGCGGGCTCGCTCGAGCCCAAAGCTTCTGTCGGCCTCAAACCGCTCACCGAGATGACGGCGAACGAGCGGTACAAGGGTGAAGACGGCGGTCTGTACGGCGGCGGCAAGAACGAACCGCCGGAACCGCATCTCAAGGCCGCGCGTACAGAGACGATGCAGATCCGGCCGCTTGACAGTAATGGCAAGCCCGCCCCGAACGGCACTATCGCGCTGATATCGATCAGCATGTCCAACGCGACGCAGGAATTCTCCCGATTCAAGGAGCTTGCGGACCAGGATCCGAAGAAATCCGTCCGCGTTACGGTGGTGGACTGCGCGCAGGGCGGCCAGGCGATGGCCCAGTGGGTCGATCCGCAGGGACGTGCGTGGATGGAGGCCGATCGCCGCCTTGAGGCGGCCCGCGTCAGTCCGAATCAGGTGCAGGTGGTCTGGGTGAAGCTCGCCAACGTTCGGCCCACGGGTGAGCTGTCAGAACACGGCCGGAAGCTGCAGTCCGACACGCTCGACGTGCTGCAGAACGCGAAGGCTCGCTTTCCGAACCTGCGCATCGCATACCTCGGCAGCCGGATCTACGGAGGGTGGACGACCACTCCATTGAACCCCGAACCGTATGCATACGAGGGGGCGTTCGCTGTGCGGTGGCTGATCCAGGATCAGATCAAAGGGGAGGCGCGCTTGAACTACGACCCTGCGCGCGGGCTGGTAAAAGCTCCGGTGCTACTGTGGGGTCCGTACCTGTGGGCGGACGGGACGACGCCACGCAAGAGCGATGGCCTGATCTACGAGCGCGCGGATCTGGCCGCTGACGGCACGCATCCGAGCGAGCGCGGCCGTCAGAAAGTCGCGGATATGCTGCAGCTGTTCTTCCAGACCGACCCGCTCGCCAGGCTCTGGTATCTGAAGAGGTAGCGCTCGGGCAAGGCGCCGCCGCGACACAATGCCGCTTTGTCGTCGGGCGGACGCTGGCTGACGTGATTGCGGGACGCGATCCCGTGCTGGATCGCGCGCTCGGGGTTGCGTCCTGGTCCGCGTCGAGGTGATGGCCGCGATACACGCGGGTGCTACCATCCGATTTCATGAGGACCACCACAGTCGTCGCCATCGTGATGGCCACGGTGCTCGTGGGGCCGGTGCCTGTCGCGACACAGAGCCCGCAGAAACCCGTGCTCTACGTGGTCGCCACCTCGCACCTCGATTCGCAATGGAACTGGACGGTGCAGGACAGCATCCGCCGCTTCGTGCCGGCGACGTTCTTCGAGAACTTCGATCGCTTCGAGAAGTTCCCGAACTACGTCTTCAGCTACGAGGGCGCCATCCACTACATGTGGTTCAAGGAATACCACCCCGAGGAATGGGCGCGCGTTCAGCGCTACGTGGCCCAGGGCCGATGGCGAGTTGCCGGCAACTGGATCAACGCCGTCGACGTCAACGTTCCGTCGCCCGAGTCGCTCATGCGCCACGCGCTCTACGCAAAACGGTTCTTCCGCGGAGAGTTCGGCAAAGTGAGCAACGACGTCTATTTGCCGGATTGCTTCGGCTTCGGCTTCGCGCTGCCGTCGATCGCCAGGCACTCAGGGCTGACCGCATTCACCACGCAGAAGCTGACGTGGGGCTCGTCGTACGGGATTCCCTTTCCGGTCGGGCGCTGGAGGGGCGTCGACGGCAGCGAGGTCGTCGCCGCGTTGAATCCAGGCGCGTACGTCACGCGCATTGAATCAGACATCTCCGTGGATCCCGCATGGTCGAGCGATCCCACGCCGCTCGGCAACGGGCGCTCAGTGGTGTACCGGTTGTTCGGCGTTGGCGACGTCGGCGGCGCTCCGCAGGCCGAATCAGTGGAATGGCTGGAAAAATCTCTCGCGAACAGGAACGGCAGCGTCGAAGTTCGCAACGCATCCGTCGATCAGCTGGCCAATGACCTCACGCCCGCGGAAAAGGCCGCGCTCCCGATGTACGAGGGCGAGCTGACGATGAAGACCCATGGGGTCGGCACGCATTCATCGCAGGCAGCGATGAAGAAGCTCAACCGCGCGAACGAGCTGCTCGCAGACGCTGCCGAGCGGGCCAGCGTGGCCGCCGAGTGGCTCGGCGGACTCCCCTATCCGGCGGCGCGACTCCGCGAGGCGTGGACGCGCGTGCTGTGGCATCACTTCCATGACGACATCACCGGCACGTCCATTCCGCAGGCGTATCAGTTTTCGTGGAATGACGAGTTCGCCTCGCTCAATCAGTTTGCCGGCGTGCTCACGAGCGCCGCATCCAGCGTGGCGAGCTTGCTGGACACGCAAGCGTCGGGAATTCCGCTGGTCGTCTACAACCCGCTGGCCGCCGCGCGCTTGGATCCGGTCGAGGCCGAGATCGAGTTCGCGTCGGAGCCGGAAGAGATTCGCGTGATCGATCGCGCCGGCGGCAGGGACATGCCGGTGCAGATACTGAACCGGCAGGGACGCCGCGTGACGGTGCTGTTCCTTGCAGATATGCCGCCGGTCGGTTTCAGGGTCTTCGATGTGCAGCCGGTCTCCGTTGCGGGCATCGCCGCGGGGGCGCTGCGAGTCACTCCGACCACGCTCGAGAACGCCCGCTACGCCGTGACGATCGACGCAAACGGCGACATCGCGTCCGTCGTCGATCGCGAGGCCAAGCGCGAGCTGCTGGCCTCGCCGGTTCGGCTCGAGATGCGAGACAACCCGTCACCGGACAAGCCGGCGTGGCGGATCCTGTATGAAACCGTCAGCGCGCCGGTTCGCGAGTATCCGGCCAAGCCCGTCGTGCGGATAGTCGAGCGCGGGCCCGTGCGCGTCGCGCTCGAGATCACGCGCCGCGCCGGAGCCTCCACCATTGTCCAGCGCGTGAGCCTGACGACTGGCGGCGATCGGGTTGACGTGCTGAACGACGTCGACTGGAAGTCCACGAACACCCTGCTCAAAGCGGCGTTTCCGTTCGCGGCGTCCAATGCGAAGGCCACGTACGATCTCGGCCTGGGCACGATCCAGCGCGGCAACAATCATCCCGATGCCTACGAAGTGCCCGCGCAGTGGTGGGCGGATCTCACCGACACGAGCGGCGCCTTCGGCGCCGCGGTCCTGAACGACAGCAAGTACGGCTGGGACAAGCCGGCCGACAACGTGTTGCGGCTCACGCTGCTGCACACGCCGAAAGCCGGCGCGTGGCCCCGGCCGTTCTACCAGTCGAGTCAGGACCTCGGCCGTCATCAGTTCGTGTACTCCATTGCCGGTCACGCCAGCGACTGGCGCGACGGCCGCGTGCCCATGCGGGCGGCCCGGCTGAATCAGCCACTCGTGGCGTTTCAGGCGACGCCTCATCCCGGCTCGCTCGGACGCAGCTTCTCCATGGTGTCGCAGAGCGATTCGTCCGGGCAGGTCGCCGTGCGCGCGCTGAAAAAGGCCGAGGACTCGGACGAAGTCGTCGTTCGCGTTCAGGAGCTCTATGGACGCGAAGCGAGCACGCGCATCAGCCTTGGCGGCCGAGTCCTGTCCGCTCGTGAGATCAACGCGGCCGAGGAGTCCGTCGGCCCGTTCACGCCGACCAACGGCGCGCTCGAGGTGACACTCCGTCCCTACCAGCCGCGGACCTTCGCCGTGCGGCTCGCGCCCTCGCCCGCGACGGCACCGACAGGCCCGCGCCTGAGGTCAGCCACGCCAATCGCCCTGCCCTTCAATCTGGACGGGATCTCACTCGATGCCAACCGCGCCGACGGCAACTTCGATGGGAAGGGCCTGACGATGGCGGGCGAATTGTGGCCCGGCGAGATCGCGATTAACGGCACGACGTTCACACTGGGCACGGCGCAGCCCGGCGCGAGAAACGTTCTCGTCCCCGAGGGCCAGACGCTGAACCTGCCGGCCGGCGCCGGTCACAACCGCCTGTATCTGCTGGCCGCGGCCATTGGCGGCGATGTTCCGGCCACCGTTCGTGTCGAGGGCCCGGGACCCGGCGCCACGCGGGAGCTCCCGGTGCTCATTCGAGAATGGCAGGCGCCCATCGGACAGTGGCACAGCACGATCAGGACCGAACGGATGCTGAGAGAGGTCGTCGTGCCGGACATGCTGCGCCAGACCTGGACGGAACGCGCCATCGCGGACGATATGGTCACGACGTTCGATCCGAAGACCGGTGCGATCGGCGGCATCGACGAGATTCGACCGGCGTTCGTGAAGCGGGACGAGATCGCGTGGGTCGGCACGCATCGCCATGAGCCGGGCGGGAACCAGATCTACATTCCGTCCTACGTGTTCGTGTACGGATTCGATCTGCCGGCGGGGGCCACCGCCGTGCGCCTGCCGGCCAACCCGCGGATCCGCATTCTTGCCGCGACCGCAGTCAGGGAACCGCCCGCGACGGTGCCCGCCGGGGTGTTGTACGGATCGGGAATTCCGCGACGGTAACGTACATGCGCATCACCGACGCCAGAGTCATCGTCTGCAGCCCGGGGCGTAACTTCGTCACGTTGAAGATCCTGACGGAGGACGGGATCTACGGCCTTGGCGACGCGACGTTGAACGGGCGCGAGCTCGCGGTCGCGAGCTACCTCAGCGATCACGTAGTGCCGCTGCTCATCGGCCGTGATGCACGGCGGATCGAGGACACCTGGCAGTACCTCTACAAGGGCGCGTACTGGCGACGGGGTCCGGTGACGATGTGTGCGATTGCGGCGGTGGACGCCGCCTTGTGGGACATTCGCGGCAAGGCCCTCCACGCGCCGGTGTATCAGCTCATCGGCGGCGCCTCGCGCGAGTCGGTCCTGATCTACGGCCATGCGAATGGCGCGACCATCGATGAGACCGTGGCGGCCGTCGCCGAGTACGTGCGCCTCGGGTATCGCGCGGTGCGGGCGCAATGCGGTGTGCCGGGCGTTCCCGATGCGTACGGGGTCGGCCGTGGAACGCTCTTCTATGAGCCGGCGGAAAAGACGCGGCCGCTCGAGACGGCCTGGAACACGGAGCGGTATCTCCAGGTCGTGCCGAAGCTGTTCGCCAGGCTGCGCGAGGAATTCGGTCCGGATCTCCATTTACTTCACGATGTCCACCATCGTCTTGTTCCCATCGAGGCCGCTCGCCTCGGTCAGTCGCTGGAGCCGTACCACCTGTTCTGGCTGGAGGATCCCGTTCCCGCGGAGCTGCAGGAGAGTTTTCGCCTGATTCGGCAACACACGACCACCCCGCTGGCGGTGGGAGAGGTGTTCAACGTCATCCATGACTGCCACCTGCTGATTCAGGAGCATCTCATCGACTACATTCGCGCCACCGTCGTGCACGCCGGCGGCATCAGTCACTTGAGGAAGATCGCGAGTCTGGCCGAGCTCCATCACGTGAAAACGGGATCGCACGGCGCCACGGATCTCAGCCCGGTGTGCATGGCCAGCGCGCTGCACTTCGATCTGAGCGTCCACAACTTCGGCATCCAGGAATACATGCGCCACACGCCGGAGACCGACCGCGTGTTTCCGCACCACTACACGCTCGAGCACGGCGTCATGCACCCCGGCGACGCCCCCGGCCTCGGCGTGGACATCGACGAGGCCCTGGCCGCGAAATACCCGTACGAGCCGGCCTATCTACCTGTAAACAGAAAAGAAGACGGCACGATGCACAGCTGGTAGGAAGGACGAACGATACCGATGGCTCCTACCGCATCATCTGGCCGCCATTGATCTCGATCGTCTCGCCAACGATGTAGCTGGCGGCGTCGGAGACGAGAAACGCGATCACCTTCGCGACCTCATTCGGCGTCCCGATGCGGCCGAGGGGAATGGTGCTCACGAGCGAACGCATCATCTCCGGCGTCGTGAACACCTCGTGGAACGGCGTGTCGACGACGCCTGGTGAGACCGCGTTCACGCGCACACCGTGCGGCGCCAGTTCCCTGGCGAGCGATTTCGTCATCGCCACCAGCCCGGCTTTTGCCGCCGCGTAGGGACCCGCCCCTGGGCCGCCACCGCTGTGGCCGGCGATCGAGCCGAGGTTGACGATCGCGCCTCCGCGCCGCGTGATCATCGAGGGTGCGACGGCCTGCGTACAGAAGACCGCGCTCTTGAGATTGAGCGTGAGGACCTCGTCCCAGCCCTCCTCGGTCAGCTCGCGGATCGGAAAGCGGCGTACCAGCGACCCGGCGTTGTTGACCAGGATGTCGATCGGGCCGAAGGCCTTGACGGCCTCGTCGACCAGAAGGCGAATGCCCTCCACGCGTCGGACGTCAGCGTGAATCGCGAGCGCGTGCCCGCCGGCTTCTGCGACCTGTCGAGCCGTCTGCCCGGCGCCTTCGCGATTCCCGTGATACCCGATCGCGACACCGGCGCCGCAGCCGGCCAGCATCACGGCCGTGGCCGCGCCGATGCCCGACGACGCACCGGTGACGAGGGCCACCCTGCCTGTGAAATCGAAATCGCTCTTCATGACACCGTCCGTATTCTCCCACCAACCGAAAACAGAATGACGGTCCCGAGAATCGGCAACCCTGCGGCGGTCAGCAGAATCGGCGTATAGGAAAAATGATCGACGACGTACCCCGTCGTCATGGTGAACACGATGGCGCCGAGGCCCGCGCCCACGCCACCGAGGCCGGCCACGGATGCCACGGCATGCCGGGGGAAGACATCGCTCGGGATGGTCTGGACGTTGTTGATCCAGGCCTGAAACCCGAATGTCACCAGAGCAATGCACGCGAGGGCCATCATCCGGTCGGCCGTGAGGGCGGCAGGAATTCCCGCCAGCATGAAGAGGGATGCCGCCGCGATGACGGTCTTTCGCGCGCGATCGACGGACCAGCCGTGTGCGATGAGACGGCCGGACACGTAGCCGCCGAGGAGACTCCCCGCATCGGCGGTGACGTACGGCAGCCATCCGAAGAGGCCGATCTCCTTCAGGTTGAAGCCGCGCACGTCATGCAGGTAAACGGGCAGCCACGTGATGTAGAGCCACCAGACGGGATCGGTCAGGAATCGGGCAAGGACGATCGCCCAGGTGTGTCGATACCCGAGGAGCCGTCGCCATGCGACTGGCGGTGCCGCGGCCGGGCTGCGTCCTTCCGTTATGAGTGCGTATTCGTCCTTTGACAGGGCCGGATGTCTTTCCGGCGTCTCGTACAGGCGGAGCCAGAGCACCAGCCAGGCGAATCCCAGTCCGCCGGTCACGAGAAACGTCGTCTTCCATCCGAACTGCAGCTGCAGCCACGTGACGAGCGGAAATGCGACGATGTTGCCGACGGCCACGCCGCTGTTGAAGATGCCCATGGCGAACGCGCGCTCGCGGATGGGGAACCACTCCGCAATCACTTTCGCCGCGCCGGGCCAGTTGCCGGCCTCGCCCAGGCCCAGCAGCACGCGAAGCAGGCGGAGATCGGTCAGGCCGCGCGCGAACGCATGCAGGGACGCCGCAATCGACCACACGAGGATCGAGATCGTGAACCCGCGCTTCGCACCGATGCGGTCGTAGAGCTTTCCCGAAAGCCCCTGACTCGCGGTGTAGGCCACGAGAAACCACGCCGTGATGCTGCCGAACTGGGTATTGGTAAGGCGCAGCTGCTCCATGATCACGGGACCGAGGATCGAGACCGTGAGCCGGTCGATGAAGTTGATCAGAGTGGCCAGGAAGATCAGGCCGATGATCCACCAACGCAGGCCGCGGACGCCCGCCACCGCGCTATCGTCCCGCCAACGCGAGCACGGCCATCACCGACTCCAGGCAGTCGAAGTGTGGTGGACGTGAGGCGTCAGTCCGGCGCCGGAGGCTGGACGATGCGCAGGCGGATGACGCGCGAGCCGGCCGACGCCGCCGCTGGAGACACGTAAACCACGCGCAGTCGAACGGGCTCACCTTGAAACGCGCTGAGATCCACGTCGACCTCGGCCCAGTCCGCGCCTGGCGCCACGCGCGCCACCGTCAGCCAGTGCTCGCCGTCCAGGCTGGCCTGAACGTCGATCGGCGCTGACGCGTCGGCCACCCAGGAGATCCCTCCGGCGAGTGCGTTCGGCAACCCGCTCACGTCGACCGGGCTCGGAGCGGCGGGACGCGACGCAGGCAGGCGCGACGCCTGGCCGGCCGTGTCGGCCGCCGGTAGTGTGGCGGTCTCCAACGGCTCGACGCACTCGGTGCCCTGAATCGCGGCGCCCGGCGAACGTGTCAAGCCCAGGTTGTCGAGCTCGATCCACACTTCGGCACCGACGGTGGCGCCATAGACCGACAGGGTCGCACCCGTGAGCGGGCCCGCGGCCCAGGCGCGGGTCGCGCGCATCCGCATCACATACGGCGACCGCGGCTGGCCCGGCGCGAGCCAGAACGTGCAGGCGGCAAAATCGCTGAAGTCGTTGGCGTGAACAACCACCGTCACGCGTTTGCGCACCGGGCTGGAGTTGCCGAGGTCGAACCGCGCGGTCAGGAATTCGTTGGCCGCCACCGACGCGCCCGTCGTCTGGAAGATGACGCCCGCGGGCAGGCCCGGGTTGCGAATGAAGTAGAACACGCCGCCGGCGACGGCGCTCGTCATCGTTCCGTACGTCTGCCAGAACGACAGGCCCAGGTTGAAGGTGCCGTTCAGCACCAGGCTCGCGCTCTCGGCGCCGCCCGGCGGCGGGGGCGTCGTGGGATCCACGCAATCCGTCCGCGTGTCGGAGCCTGGCGCGTTGGCGGCGAACGACACATTATCGAGACGCAGGAAGCCCCCGCTGGTCGCGGCGCTGGCCGTCGTGCCGGCGTAGAAGGCGATCGATGCGTTCGCCCACGGCTTCGTTGGATGCGATCGCATGCGGTAGGTGCGCATCGGCGCGCCAGGCTCGAGCCAGAAGACACACGCGCTCAGATCGCTGAAGTCGGCGTCGAACAGCAGGACGCTCATCCGCTGCCGAACGTTCGCGCTGTTGCCGATGTCGAACCTGGCCTCGACGGGCGCGGTCATCGCCGCGCCGGTGTTCTGAAAGATCGACGCCTGCGCGGACGAATCGCCCGTGCGGTTCCATTCGAAGACGCCGTTGCGCACGCGAGACTCCATCGTCCCCGGCGGTGACGCGAACAGCGACCAGCCCGCCGTGGTGCCGGTGGCAAACGTGGCGTTGGTCACGAGGTTCGGCGACTGGGCGAGCGTAACAGACGAGAGCACAACGACTGCGAGGAGCGGCGTCGATCGTCTCAGCGTCAACATGAGCGCCTCCAAGGTGGGCGGCGGAAGGCGCCAGTGTAGCCCCGAGTGTCGGCGAGTCAACAAGTCAATCGCGCACACGATCAATTACATTTGTGACCTTACAGTTGTGTTGATCACCATGAGTCCCTCGAAGGCGGAGCTCGCGTCGGCGTACGGGCGGACGATCCGCGACGTGCTCGCGCCCGGGCTCGAGGTGCTGTTCTGCGGCATCAATCCAGGCCGGTATTCCGGAGCGACAGGATTTCACTTTGCGGGGCCGGGCAATCGGTTCTGGCCGGCGCTTCATGCCGCGGGGTTTACCGATCGCCGGCTGCGTCCCTCCGAGGTCGCGCTGCTTCCGCAGTTCCGCTGCGGCATCACCAACCTGGTCGCCCGCACGACGGCTCGGGCGCACGAGTTGACCGGCGACGAGTTGCGCGCGGGCCAGCGGCGCCTCGCACGGACCGTGCGCCGTTACCGTCCGGGTTGGGTCGCCATCATCGGCCTCGGCGCGTACCGAGTGGCGTTCGGAAAGCCGGACGCCAACGTCGGTCGGCAGCCGGACACGATTGCCGGGGCGCAGGTCTGGGTGTTGCCGAATACAAGCGGTCTCAACGCTCACTACCAGCTCGAGGGTTTCACCAGGCAGTTCCGCGCGCTGCGGCGCGCCGTGCGGGGGGCGGGCGTCGATCGCCCGCCTACGTCAGCACAACCATCACCGACTCCAGGCAGTCGTGGACGGCGTCGAGGTGATAGCCGCCCTCGGTGACGAGGGCGATGCGGCGCTGGCAGATCGAGCGCGCCGTGGCGTCCAGCAAGCCCACGAGCCGCGCGTAGCCCTCGGTCGTCATGCGCAGGCCTCCGAGCGGATCCAGCTCGTGCGCGTCGAACCCGGCCGAGACGATCATCGCATCCGGCTTGAACTTGACCAGCGCCGGCAGTGCCTGGGCCTCGTAGGCGCCCATGACGTCCGCGTCACGGGCGCCCGCGGCCATCGGCAGATTCAACGTGAATCCAAGTCCCCCGCCGGATCCGGTCTCGCTCGCCGCGCCGGTGCCCGGCCAGTACGGATATTGATGGCTCGAGATAAACAGCACGCTGGCGTCTGTGTAGAACGCCGCCTGTGTGCCGTTGCCGTGATGGACGTCGATGTCCACGATGGCGACGCGATCGAGCCCGCGCGCCCGCAGCGTGGCGGCGGCAATGGCGACGTTGCTGTAGAGACAGAAGCCCATCGCCTTATCCGGCTCGGCGTGATGGCCGGGCGGGCGGACGAGCGCGAGCGCGGGTTCGTTCTTCTGCCACGCATGCACCGCTACGTCGATCGCGGCGCCCGCCGCCAGCAGCGCGATCTCGTGCGACTCCGGGCTCGTATACGTGTCCTCGTCGAGCATCGTCGCTCGACCGGCCGTGAACGCGATGAGGTCGAGATAGTCGGCCGTGTGCACGCGAGCCAACTCTTCACGCGTCGCCGGCCGCGGCTCCCGCACCTCGCCGCCTTTCGCTCGAAACGCTTCGGCGACCCGATCGAACACCTCGGCCCGCTCGGGCCGCTCGGGATGGCCAGGCGGGGTCGTGTGCTCGGCGAAGCGAGGAGAGGAAACCAGCAGCATCTCAGTCCTTCATGCTCGTCATGTTCTTCATGGTTGATGTTCTTGATCTTTCAGCAACGCACGGGCCCGCGATTCGAGCTCGACGAGCGCGCGTTCGACCTCGACCCGCCCCGCCTCGATCGCTGACCCATCCGCATCGGGCGCGACGTCGATCGGCTCGCCCACGACGACGGCGACCGTGCTGCCGGGCTTCGGCACCTGATGCCGATCCCAGCTCTTGACCGTCCAGTACCTGGACGCCTCGATGTGGAACGGCACGATGGGATTGCCGGTCGCGCTGGCGAGCCACACCGCGCCGGGCTGGACCTGTCGCGCCGGACCGCGCGGGCCATCCACGGTGAATGCCGCCGGAGAGCCGGCCGCCATCTCGCGCTTGAGCTGCGCGAGCGCCCGCGCCCCGCCGCGCGACGTCGAGCCGCGCGCCGCCCGATATCCGAACCGGCGCATGAGCCGCGCGACCCATTCCCCGTCGAAGTTCTCGCTCGTCATGGCGACGATCCCGCGGTCGCGGAAGAACAGCGTCGCCGACAGGATGCGGCCGTGCCACAACGCCAGAATCGGCTGACGCCCGCCGGCGACCACCTCGTCGTAGTGATCCGTGCCGGAGTAGCGCCAGTGGTACGTGCCGCCGAGGGCTTCGACGACGGGCACACCCAGCGCCGCTATCGCCGCGGCCTGAAACTGTCTACGTGCGGAAAGGGTCACAGGCCTTCGTACTGCGGGCCTTCCCCACCTTCGGGCGGCACCCAGTCGATGATCTGGTACGGATCCATGATGTCGCACGTCTTGCAGTGCACGCAGTTCGAGGCGTTGATGTGCAGCTTCTTGGTCCCGTCGCCCGCGTCCACCATCTCGTAGACGGCGGCCGGACAGAACCGTGTACAGGGATTGCCGTACTCCACGCGGCACCGCGTCCGGCAGATGTCCGTATCGTGGACGATGAGGTGCGACGGCTGATCCTCGAGGTGGCGCGTGCCCGAGTGGTGCACGCCGGTGACGCGATCGAACGTGAGCTGCCGATCGATCCTGACCGGGTCGACTGGCTGATCCGGCGACGGCAGATTGCCCTCGTAGTACTCGGACCGTTTGCGCATCCGCTCGTGGCCCGCGTGCCCCGGCATCGGATCCCGGAACCACCATCCGCCGGTCACGAGCGACAGACCCGAGAACATGAGGCCAGCCAGCAGGCCGTGGCCGAACGCCTGGTGGACGTTCCGCACCGGATACATCTCCCGCTTGACCGCGCTGGCATCGATGAGCTGCTGATAGCGCGCGAGCGCCGTCGTGCTGACGTCGCCGGCTCGCACCGCATCGAACGCGGTCTCAGCGGCGAGCATCCCGGTCCGCATGGCAAGGTGGATGCCCTTGAGCCGCATCGAGTTCATGAACCCCGCGGCATCGCCGGCGATCAGGCCGCCGTCGAAGTGCACGCGCGGCACGGTGTGCCAGCCGCCTTCGGGCAGCGCCTTGGCGCCGTACCGCACCATCTTGCCGCCCTCGAGCAGGCTCTTGACGAACGGGTGCAGCTTGAAGCGCTGGAAAGTCAGGTGCGGATCGAACATCGGGTCGCGGTAGTCGAGACCGCTCACAAACCCGAGTGACAGCAGGCCGTCCGGCATCGCGTAGATGAAGGCGCCGCCAAACTCTTCCATCCTCAGCGGATAGCCCATCGTGTGGATGACCGAGCCCGGGCTCATCCGATCCTTCGGAATCTCCCAGAGCTCCTTGATGCCCAGCGCGTAGATCTGCGGCAGGCGGCCCTCATCGAGCTTGAGCTTGTTGACGAGCGTCTTGGTCAGATTGCCGCGGACGCCGTCGCAGAAGATCGTGACTTTGGCGCGGATGTCCACGCCTGCCTCGAACGTCGGCTTCTTCTGGCCCTTCTTGTCGATGCCGCGATCGCCCGTGCGGACGCCGACGACGGTCTGGCCGTCGTAGAGCACCTCGGAGGCGGCGAACCCGCTGAAGATGTCCACGCCGGCGGATTCGACCTGGCTGCCGAGCCACTTCACGAACTTGTTGATCGAGATGATGTAGTTGCCGTGATTCCGCAGCGGCGGCGGGATCATCGGGAACTTGATCTTGCCGCCGCGCGTGAAGAAGTAGACCGAGTCGTGGTGGACGGGCGCCGCGAGCGGCGCGCCCTTCGCTTCGAAGTCGGGAATCAGGTCCCGGAGCGCGGACGGATCGAGGACGGCGCCGGACAGCTCATGCGCGCCGGACTCCCGCGCCTTGTCGAGGACGGCAATCGCCAGCGGCTCGCCGCCCTTCGCCTGCTGGAGCTGCGCGAGCCGAATCGCCGCCGACATTCCCGCGGGACCGCCTCCGACGATGAGGATGTCCAGGTCCAGCGTTTCGCGATCGGCCACAGGGGGACATCATATCCGCGGTGCGGACGAGGCCGTACCTAGGGCCGGGTTGTGACTCAGGCGACGCGCTTGTCGGCGAAGAGCAGGAGTCGCGTCTGCTGCAGCTCGCGCGCGAGGCGGTCCTGCTGATAGCGCCAGAACTCGAAGCGGCCCGCCATGACGCGCATCATCCGCGCGCGCTCCCAGTCGTTGGCGCGCCGGGCCGCCTCCCGGTAGTAGCCGGCGCCGAGCGCCGCATACCAGTCGACATTGTGGCGGCCGCGCGCCTGGCGGCAGAAGAAGCCCGTCAGCAGCAGGCACTGCGACGCGGCGGCCTCGAGGATGTCGGGATCGTTGTGCCCGCTGCGATCGAGCACGAAGGTGTCGAAGATGGCCGTGAGGCTGGTCGGGGCGGCCGGAAAATCGTCCGTGGACGCGGCGGACGTGCTGGCGAAGTGCGCCAGCATGCTCGCGTTGTAGAGCAGCTCGCTCTCCGGAGCCCCGCTCTCCTCGCTCACGTCCTTCAGGCGCTCGAAGAAGAATCGCAGCGCCTGCGGACCAGTGACGGCCAACCAGTCTCGGGTGAACATGTGATTACACCCTTCGTCATCGGCGGCTGGCACCGCGAACTATAGGTTTAGACGCCGGGCCAGGCTGCTTTGTTGCGCTCAACCCTTCGGTCGGACGCCTGAGATCTTTAGCCTTTGTACCGTAGGTACTGATACGGCAAATCCCGGGCCACCGCGCGACGGCGGCGTTTTCGGTTAATGTCTCGCCATGCCCGCTCGCCGTGCCGGGCTTGTCCTGTCGTTCGCCCTGAGCGCCGGTCTCGCCGGCGCCGGGCAGACGCCCGCGCCGCAGACGCCGGCGCCGATCTTCCGCGTCGAGACCTCGCTCGTGCCGCTCGACATCCGCGTGCTCGATCGCAACGGCAAGCCTGTCGCCGGCTTGAAGGCCTCCGACTTCACGATCCTCGAGAATGGCGTCCCGCAATCCGTCAGCCATTTCTCGCCGGTGACGCTGGAGGCGGATCTGCCGCCGGCCGACGCCTCGCCGCTGCGTCGCTCGGTGCCCAACGAGACTGTGCCCCTCGCGCCACAGACACAGCGTGTGTTCCTGATCGTGTTCGGACGAGGCCGGCTGCAGCATCCGTCGATGGGCGTGGACGCGGCGCTGACGTTCGTCAGCCAGCGCCTGTTGCCACGCGACCAGATCGCGATCATGGCGTTCAACCGCGCGACGGACTTCACCACGGATCGCGCCTCACTCACCCAGCTCGTCGAGCGATTTCGCGAGCGGCACGAGTCCATCGACGCCAGGCTGGTCGAGTATTTCAGCGGGTGGTCCGCGATGTACAAGGGGATGACGCTGCCCGCGGACATTCAGCGCGAGATCGACCAGGTGTTCGATGGCGCGCTCGCGTCCCGGGAGCTGCCGCCGGGCCGCACCCCGGACGGCACACAGATCTCCGCAGATTCTCAGCGCATCGCCAACAGCCTTCAACGCGCCGAGATCCTGAAGGACCGTGCGGAGGCGCTGGCCTCGATGGGCGTCGCGGGGAACCCGTTCGACGCGGTCGAGCTGTCCCTCGCCGGCATGGCGGGCATGTCGCTGCCGGAGTTCGTCGCGACCAACCGCCAGAGTCTTCAGGACCTGGACGCCCTGTACGCCGGCATTCAGTACCTGCGCTACATCGAGGGCGAAAAGCATCTCGTGTTCGTGACGCCGCAAGGCCTGAACCTGCCTCGGCTCGAAAGCGACCTGAGCGTCGCGGCCGCCGCGAATCACGCCCGTGTGGCGATCGACATCATTCAGACCGGCGGTCACCGGCCGACGCTGGTGCCAGCCTTCAAAGTGACCGCCGGCCAGCCAACGTTCATCCCGAGCCTCACACAGGGCGAGCCGCTGTTTCAGCGCTTTGCGATCCGATCGATCCACATGATCTCGGAGCTGACCGGCGGTCAATCGTCGGTGTACGCCGCGGCCAGCCAGGCTTTCGATCGGATCGAGCGCGCCTCCTCCACGTGGTACTTGCTTGGGTACTACCCCACGAACCGGGTGTTGGACGGCAAGTATCGGAAGGTGACCGTGAAGGTCAATCGTCCGGGCGTGACGGTGCTGTACCGCCACGGCTACTTCGCGGAGCCAGCCCGGGCTCCGATCGACCGGCGGCGCGCGATGACGTACAGCCGGATCGCATCAGCCGCGAGCTACCCGCCCGAGATCAAGGACGTCCGGTTCTCGATGAAGACGTCGGTGGTCAAGGGCACCAACAAGGTGCCGGACTTCGTCGTCGACCTCACGATCGACGCGTCCACGGTCGGCTTCGTCGCCGAAGGCGGCCGCCAGCTGGCGAGCCTGGATGTCGCGGTGTTCTGTCAGGACGACAACGGCGAGCCGACCGGCGACCGCTGGGAGACCATGGATTTGAAGCTGCTTCCGGAGACTCACGCTCGGATGCTGAAGGACGGCGTAACGTACACAGGACGCGTGACGGTCGCTCGTCCCGTGAAGTTCGTCAAGGTCGTGGTCTACGACTTCGGCGCCGATCGCGTCGGCACGATGATGCGGCAGGTGCGGTAAGGGCGCTAGGGGGTCGTACCTCGATCTGTGGAAAACTCGGGGGACTTCGATCAACTATGTCCTCCGAGTTTTCCACAGATCGAGGTACGACCCCATGCCGAGACCGAGCCTCCGCCTTGCCGTCGCCACCCTGGCCCTGCTGAGCCTGCCCCGATTCGTTGCCGAGCCGACGCTGCAGGCGCCCGCGCCGCCAGGTGACCCCAAGCCGTACTTCACCGAGCCGGCTATCTCTCCCGACCGATCCGAGATCGCGTTCGCGTCGGGCGGCGACCTCTGGACGGTGCCGACCGCGGGGGGCGACGCGCGCCTGCTCGTGTCGCACGCGGCCAACGAGTCGCAGCCGTCCTTCTCGCCGGACGGACGCACGCTGGCCTTCGTGTCCGACCGCACCGGCGGCGGCGACATCTACCTTTTGACGCTCGCCACCGGGGACCTGCGCCGGCTGACCTACGACGACGGCAACGACCTGCTGGACGGCTGGTCGCGAGACGGCCAGTGGATCTACTACTCGTCCAGCTCGCGCGACATCGCCGGCAACGACATCTACCGCGTGCGGACCTCCGGCGGCATGCCGATGCTCGTGAGCGCCGACCGGTTCACCAACGAGTTCGCGGCGGCCCCGTCGCCCGACGGCCAATCCATCGTCTTCAGCGCGCGCGGCAACGGGCCCGGCCAGTGGTGGCGCAAGGGCCACTCACACCTCGACGAGTCGGAGATCTGGATCATGCGCGGGCTGTCGACGACCGGCTACGAGAAGCTCGTCGATCGCGGCGCCAAGAACTACTGGCCGATGTGGGCGGCCGACGGCAAGAGCGTCTATTACATGTCCGACCGCAGCGGCGCGGAGAACATCTGGGTCAAGCCGCTCGCCGGGCAGCCGCGCCAGATCACGCAGTTCCGGGCGGGCCGCGTCCTCTGGCCCGACATCTCGGGCGACGGCCGCACGATCGTTTTCGAGCGCAACTTCGGCGTGTGGACGCTGGACGTCGATTCAGGCAGGGCGGCGGAGGTGCCGATCCGGCGCCGCGGCGCGTCGATCGGACCGGTGACGGAGCATCTCACGCTCAACAACGGCTTCTCCGATCTGTCGCTCTCGCCCGACGGCCGCAAGGTCGTCTTTGTCGCGCGCGGCGAGATCTTCGCGGCGTCCGCGCGCGACGGCGGAGACGCCGCCCGCGTGACGCGCAGCATCGCCCGCGAGGCGCAGATCGAGTGGGCGCCCGACAGCCGCCGCATCGCGTATATGTCAGAGCGCGAAAACGTCACGCACCTGTTCCTCTACGACTTCACCGCCGCGACGGAAACGCAGCTGACCAAAGACGCCAAGAACGACGAGGCGCCGAAGTTCTCGCCCGACGGCCAGATGCTGGCGTTCGTGCGCGACGACAAGGCGCTGGTCGTGATGGATCTGGCGAGCAAACAGGAACGCGTGGTCGCGACGGGCTTCATCAGCGCGTCGCCTCGCAACCTGGCCTGGTCGTCCGACAACAAGTGGATCGCGTACCTCGGGCTGAGCACGCGATCGTTCAGAAACGCGTATCTCGTGCCGGCCGCCGGCGGCGAGAGCCGGCCGGTGAGCGCGATCCCGAACGCGAACACGAACACGCTGTCGTGGAGTCCCGACGGCACGTTCCTCGTCTTCAACACCAGCCAGCGCACCGAGAACACGGAAGTGGTGCGCGTCGATCTGACGCTCAAGGCGCCGAAGTTCGCGGAGGATCAGTTCCGCGATCTGTTCCGCGACGAGCCGGGCCGTCCCGGTGGCCCGGGCGGCGGGCCGGGCGCCAATCCCGGAGGCGGCGCCGGTGCAGGCGCAGGCGCAGCGGGTGGCGGCCGGCGCGGAGGCGAGCCCCCGAAGCCGATCGAGATCGTGTTCGACGACATTCGCCGTCGCGTCAGCACAGTGGCGCTCCCGGAGAACTACAGCGCGCAGGGCATCAGTCCGGATGGCAAATGGCTCCTCGCCCAGGGTGACGGCAACCTGTACGTCTATCCACTCGACGCGCCGGCGGCCGGCGGCGGCGGTGGACGCGGCGGCGGCGCGGGCGCCGGAGCCGGACAGTCGCGGCAGTTGACGACGTCCACGGCGCCGAAGTCGAACCCGCAGTTCTCGCCGGACAGCCGCGAGGTCTTCTATCTCGAGACCGGCCGCTTGAACGTCGTGGGCGTCGAGAACCGCCAGTCACGAGCCATCAACATCACGGCTGAGCTGGACGTCGATTTCTCCCGCGAGAAGATGGAAGTGTTCCGCCAGGCGTGGACGTACATGCGGGACGGTTTCTACGACGACAAGTACCACGGCGCCGACTGGAGCGAGGTGCGCGCGACGTTCACGCCGGTGGTGGCCGGCGTGCGGACGCCGGACGAGCTGCGGCGCGTCATCAACCTCATGATGGGCGAGCTGAACGCCTCGCACCTGGGCGCGTCCGGCGGGACGAGCCCGCCAAGCCAGCCGTCGAGCAACGGCCGGCTCGGCGTGATCTTCGATCGAGGCGAGTACGAATCCTCGGGCAGGCTGAAGGTCACGTCCGTGCTGCCCCTCGGCCCGGCCGCGATCAGCAAGCAGGTGCAGGCTGGCGACTACATCGTGTCGGTCGATGGCGTGTCCGTGGGCGCGACGACCAATCTCGACGAGCACCTCATGCACAGGGTCGGACGCCGTGTCGAGCTGAAGGTTGCGGGGTCGGCCGACGGCGCCAACGCCCGGACCGTCGTCGTCCAGCCCATCAGCCAGGGCGCCGAGCGGACGCTCCTCTACCGCGACTGGATCGAACGGAATCGCGCGTTCGTGGACCAGGTCAGCGGCGGCAAGCTCGGCTACGTGCACATTCGCGACATGTCGGAAGTCGCATTGCGACAGCTCGCGCTGGACCTTGATGCAGACAACCGCGCCAAGGTCGGCGTCGTCATCGACGTGCGCCACAACAACGGCGGCTTCGTGAACGTGTACGCCATCGACGTCCTGGCCCGCCGCGGCTACCTGACGATGACGCCGCGGGGCCTGCCGGCCTCGCCGGCGCGGACGTCGCTCGGCCAGCGGTCGCTCGAGCTGCCGACGATTCTGGTGACGAACCAGCACTCGCTCTCCGACGCGGAGGACTTCACCGAGGGCTACCGCACGCTCAAGCTCGGCAAAGTCGTCGGCGAGCCGACGTCAGGCTGGATCATCTTCACCGGCAGCGCGACGCTCATCGACGGCTCGGCGATCCGCATGCCGGGCACGCGCATCACATCCAACGACGGCAAGACGATGGAGCTGAACCCGAGGCCGGTGGATGTGCCGGTGACGCGGCCGATTGGCGAGACGTATACCGGCCGCGACACCCAGCTCGAGACGGCGGTGAAGGAGCTGCTGCGGCAGATCGGCGGGTAGGAAACCCACGTCGGGTGTGGGTTTTTCTATTTCACCCGCGCCTTCAGTTCTTCGAACCAGTTCGTGACGACGGTCACCGTCTGGCGGGTCGAGGCCTCGGCGCCGACGGGTTTCACCATCAGGAACTGCTTGTCGTCGATGGAGATGTCGAACGCGCGGCCCAGCACGCCCAACGAATACTTTTCGGTGTTCAGAACAGTGGCCGATGGGCCGGGAGCAAATGCTCCACCTGCGGGCGTTGGCGGCACGGCCACGCTCATGATGCGCGTCGGATTGAAGCTCACGTAGAACAGCTCACGACCGGAACGGGACCACATCGGACGCTGGCCGCCGCCGGACGAGATCTGCCAGTGGCCCGAGTCTGTCGCCGGGAAGGGCCTGACGTGGATTTCCGCGGCCGTGCTTCCTTCTCGCGACTGATAGGCCACCCATCGGCCGTCCGGCGAGATCTCGGAATTGGATTGCGGCGGGATGGTCGTCGGCATCAGGCGCTCGGCCGTGGCGCCCGGCTTCATCGGCAACAACATCAACTGACCATCCGTCGTGATGTCCACGTCCGCCTGTCGTATCAGGACGCGTCCATCCCTCATCACCATGAAGGGTGTCTCGGACGTCTTGGTGTCGGTGAGCCGAACGAGGCTCCCAGTGCCATCAGCGTTTCGAAGAAACAGGTCGGACTGAGCGCCGCCGACCGGGGCCGATCTGAAGATCACAGAGAGGCTGTCGGGCGTCCACACGGCGTACTGATCGGAATCAGGTCCTGACGTCAGCTTGGTCGGCGTCCGGCGTTTGATGTCCCAAATCCAGACATCGACGTCGCCCTCGGTGCCGTTGGCGACGATCTTGCTGCCGTCGGGCGACAGGCGCGGGTAAGTGTAGCTCTGCGTGGGGGCGCCCGTCGGTAGCTCGCGGCCCGCGCGATCGACCCAAACCAGATCAGTCTTCGATTCCGTCGCGCCTGGCAAAAACACGAGCGTACCGGTGTCTGACACGCCGTACTGACCGGCGCTGCTCGCGCCGGCGAGGCGAACGCCTTCGACCAGCGGCGCCGGACCGCCGACCAGCTTCAGCGAGCGGCGATCGAAGTGCTGCGCAAACAGCGTGGACTCGCGCATCCACACCAGATGGCCTGACGGAACCAGGTGCGCGTCCACGCCATCCTCGACGATGACACGGGGCTCGCCACCGGGTGGCTGGACGACGATCTGGGCGGACGTGGTGCGGCGCGTGTATAGCAGCGTTCCGTCCTCGCCGACAAATTCCGGCCGCAGCAGCCGAACGGCCTGATCGCCCGCGCTGACAAGTGTCTGGGGTGCGATGCCGCCCGTATCCGGCACGACCTGGATCTTGTCTCCGAGGCTGAAAACGATGCGGCCCGGGTGCCAACGGACGCCGTACGGCGCCCCGGCGGGACATAGCGTGATCGCCTTGCCGCCCGAGACGTCGATCCTCCTGAGCGTCACGTTCTCAAAGCCCACACCCGTCACGCCGCTCGTGAAGAACACGAGGTCATTCCCGTCGGGTGAGAACGCCAGGTCCAGCGGATCCAGGTCCGTGCCGCGAATGGGCTGCGGCTCGAGCTCGTTCAGGCGGCGCAGGTAGATTTGGTTGTTGGCGATGTAGGCCACTTTGGTGCCGTCAGGCGAGATCGCCACTGAGCGCCGGCCCGTGCGCGTGAAGTTCTGGCCGTCGGGCAGGCCAAACGTGAACCGGCCCACGGCGGCAGCGACTTCCGGCGCCGGCTTGAGCGCCCAGGCGCCCAGTGCGGCGATGAGCGCCAGGCCGAGCGCAGCGCTGCCAAAGAGCATGCGATCGCGGCGGCGACGGCCGGCGACAACCGGCGCTGGCAGACCCGCCGCCGATCCCCCTTCCTCGACCCACTGCAGATACAGCCACAGATCGTGAGCGGTGTGGAAGCGGTTGTCGGGGCTCTTTTCGAGACAGGTGCGGACGAGGCGCCCGAGCGCCGGCGGCGTCATCGGCTGCAACTCGGCCATCGGCGTCGGTTGCCGCTCGAGGATCGTGGCGATCAGACTCGCCTGCGACTTGCCTTCGAAGGCGCGCTTGCCGGTCAGCATCTCGTAGAGCAGGCATCCGAACGCCCAGATGTCGGTTCGCGCGTCGGCGTCCTGGCCCTCGATCTGCTCGGGCGCCATGTACTGAAACGTGCCCAGCAGGCTGCCCTGCGACGTCAGCGCCGGACCTTGCGCGGTGGCGACGGGCGGTGTCGTGACGAGCTTTGTCTCGATCGTGCCCACCCCCACAGCGGCGCCGACTTTCGCGAGGCCAAAGTCCAGCAGCTTGCAGACGGGCGTGGTGCCCGCGCCCGTGCCTCGAACGAGAAAGACGTTCGCGGGCTTCAGGTCGCGATGGACGATGCCCTGACGGTGCGCCTTGTCCAGCGCGTCGGCGATCTGGCCGGCCAGCTCGATGGTCTCGGGCACGGGCAGTGGCCCGCGCGCGATGCGAGCCGCCAGCGTCTCGCCGTCGAGGTACTCCATGACCAGGAACGACGTCCCGGCGGACTCGCCGACGTCGTGCAGCGTGCAGATGTGCGGGTGGTTCAGCGCCGAGATGCTCTTCGCCTCGCGCTCGAACCGCGCCTTGAACTCGGGATCGCCCGCGAGCGAGGGCGGCAGCACCTTGACGGCAACGGCGCGCTCGAGCCGGGTGTCACGGGCCTTGTAGACCTCGCCCATGCCGCCGGCCCCAATAGGGGCGAGGATTTCGTACGGACCGAGGCGGGTGCCTGAGCTGAGGGGCATGGCGCCGCAAGTCTAGTGGAAAAACAAACCGAAGTCCGGCATCGACGTCGGTTTTATCGCCCTCCGCCGGCAACCGGAGTCTCCATCAGGAACCTGTGCAGGAACTTCTCCATGCGGTCGAGCGTGTACAGCCAGCGGCTGTGCAGCAGCGATTCGTGCAGGTCGTCTGGAAACACGATGAGCTCGTGATACACGTCGCGCGCGCGCAGGAGCTGCACGAGCCCGGTCGTCTGCTGGAACGCCACGTTCCGGTCGTCGTCGCCGTGGACCAGCAGGACCGGTGACTTCCAGCCGTCGATCGCGCCGATGACGGACGACTTGTACGACACCGCATCCGGATCGAGCGAGCTGCCCCAGAGGTGCACGCCCGCCAGGTCCACCCCGGCCTTGAAGATGTCCGAGTTGCGCGCGAGCGCCTGCCCCGTGAGCACGCCGCCGTACGAGAGCCCCCAGATGCCGACGCGATTCGGATCGACGTCCGGCCGCGACTGCAGGTACTTCCCGCCGGCGACGACGTCCTGGTATTCCGAATTGCCGCTGCCTCCGGTGTTGGGCGCGTTCCGGAACGAGCGGCCGTACCCGACGCCGCTGCGGAAGTTGATCGACAACACCACGTAGCCTTGCGTCGCCAGCCACTGATTGATCCCGTACGCCCAATGATAGAAGTGCATGTAGTGATACGCGGGCAGCATCTGCCGCACGGGCCCGCCGTGCACGAACACAATCGCCGGCCGGCGATCGCCGGGCTTCAGGTTCTTCGGCAGGAAGAGCTGATTGTGAATCTCGAGGCCGTCCGCGGCCTTCGTGATCACGATCTCCGGCTTGACGTGCAGATCCATCGGGAAGCCGGCCAAGGACGCCGGGAACACGAACTTCTGCGGGCCGCGCGCGGCGATTGGCGCGGCTGAGGCTGCGCCCAGCGCCCAGATGCCGACCGACTGCGGGCGTCTCCAATCCGCGCTGAGCGTCGCGAGGAATTTGCCCGACGACAGTGGCGCCGGATACGTCTCGACGCCCTCGCCCGTCGTCATCTGCACCGGCGTGCCGCCCGACACCGGCACGGCCCAGATGTGCCGGCGCTCGATGTCCTTCGCGTTCGTGCAGTAGTAGAACGTCTTGCCGTCCGCGGAGAGCGCGATCGAGGTCTGGTCCTCGATCATGCCGTCGGTCGTCGTGAGCAGCACCGGGCGCGCCGACACGTCCATGATGTTCAGCGCGTAATAGCGATCCCACTCGTCGATGGGCGCCTGAGTCCCGCGCCCCTGGGTCGCCGAAGCCCCGTCCGGGGCGGAGGCGCCCGCGCGGCCTCGACCGCCGCCGCGGCCGCCCCCACCCACGTTGAACGGAAACACGATGAAGTCACCGGCAAGGCGCGCAGGGCCGAGATTCGAGACCAGCGGATCGTTCGGCTGGTTGTGCCAGGTCTCGACGGCTTCGCCTGTCGTGACGTCGGCCTTGAAGAACTTGAGCGTGGACCCGCCCTTGAACGTCGCGCGCATCAGGCCCGGAGAGTTGTTGACGACCGGCGCCTGCGCCTCGCCGCCCCGCCCCTGGGCCGCCGAAGCTCCGGCAGGAGCGAAGGCGCCGCCGCCTCGCGCCCCGCGCCCCGCCGTAGCGGCGGGCGCCACGAAGGCGGGTCCGTTCGGCAGCCCGAGGCTGCCCGTCCCCTGCTGCGCCTGCTGCCCGAACGACAGGCCCGGGCGCCGCATGAACATCAGATGCCGGCTGTCCGGCAGCCACATCGGCATCGTGTCGAAATCCACGCTCGGCGCGATGTACCTGGTCGTGCGCGTCGCCACGTTGTACACGACCACAAAGCTGTGGTCCGTGCGGTTGCTCACGAAGGCGATCTTGCGTCCGTCGGGTGACCAGCGCGGGCTGCTCTGCTCGCCCCACGTCGTGATGAACGCCTGCTCGCCGCGGTCGCGCGCGGTCGCCGGCCGGACCGGGCTCACCTTCGCGCGGTAGATCTGACCTTCTTTGACGAACAGGATCGCGCTGCCGTCGGGCGCCAGCTCGGGATTGATCGCGTCGACGACGCGCCAGGCCGGGCCGCCGGCCGTACGCGCCGCCCAGATCGCGCGATCGGGGCCGTCCGGATTCGCCGCCGCATTCGCCACCCATCCATCGCGGTTCGCGCTGCCGCCCCGCAGGAAGATCACCGTCGATCCGTCGTCCGAGATGCGAATGGCGGACAACTGAATGCCGTCGTCCTTCAGATAATTTGTGAGCCGGACCGGCGTGAACGCGGGTGCAACCGCGGTGAAGGCATTGCGCTTGCCTTCCTCGTAATCCACCCACGCGAGGCGATCGACCTTCTTCGCCGCCACGAGCTCGAGCGGCGTCGCCGGCTTCAGGAACTGCTGGTAGAGCGGCGGTCGCTGCTGGGCGGAGACGACAGGGCTGAGCGCCAACAGCAATGCGGCGGCTGCACCGATGAGCGCGCGAGTGATGGAGCGCATACGACTCTCCTTCTTGTCCGGGGGGCTTCGCCCCCGCGGTCCCCCCTACGGCGTCGCTCGCGGGGCCCCTAGATCCCCACTCCGCTCCGCCGGCTCGCGTTGCTCGCAAGCTGGGTCTGTAGGCGATGCGAGGGTAACACGGCTGACACGGTAGACTGCCCCGCGATGACCGGGCCAGGCGCCACGCGACGGGCGCGCCGCATCCTTCAGGTTCTCGTGGTCCTCGTCCTCTGGGGACTCATGACCCACGGCAATTACGCCGGATCCGGCGACGAGCCGCACTACTTGGCCATCGCCCACTCGGTCGCGTTCGACGCCGACTTCGACCTCTCGAACAACTACGGCGCGAACGAGCCGCTCGTGGGGGCGGGCGTCCTCCAGCCCGAACTGCACGTGCGGCCCGGCGCAGGCGGCGTGGCGAGGCCCGTGCACGACATCGGCATGCCCGTGCTGTTCGCGCCGTACGTCCGCCTGGCGGTGCCGGTCACGAACGCGCTGACGCGCGCGATCCCGGAGTCAACGCTGCAGCGCGCGCGGCTCAATCCACCGCTGCTCTACCGGCACTTCATCAGTCTCGGGATGATCGTCGTCGCCGTGCTCCTGGCCGGGATGCTGTTCAACGCTTTCAACGAGCTGGGCGCGCCGCCCCGCGGGTCGGCAGGGCTGACCGCCCTGCTGGTCTTATCGCCGCCGCTGCTCATCTTCTCGATTCTTTTTTTTACCGAGCTGCTGTCCGCGTTGCTGTGCTTCTTCGTGTTCACGCGGATCGTGCTGCGGGACACGCGCGGCCCGTCACGCTGGTGGTGGCTGGGGTGCGCGACGGGATTCCTCTTTCTCGTGCACGCGCGCAACATCGGCCTGGCGATTCCGCTGGCGGCGCTGGCCTTCTATCACCTGCGCGCGCCGGCACGACGCGTGGAGTCGCGGGCCTTCATCCTGGGGCTCGCTGCGCTCGTCGCGATCAGAACGGGCGTGAACTACCTCTTCTGGGGCGAGTGGATCTCGAACCCGCACGCGCGTCTGGGCGGCTGGCCGGGGGTGGGCGGTGTGCTGTCCGAGTCAGCGACTCGATTCGCCGGTCTGCTTGTCGATCAGGAATTCGGCCTGCTGATCTACGCCCCGATCTACGTGATCGCGATCGTGGGCCTCGTGGCGTGGTTCCGGACGCGCGCGAGTCTCGCGCGCGCGGTTCTCGTCGTCGCCGGCGTGTACCTGGCCTTCGTCATCTGCCCGCTCACCAACGTGCACGGCTGGACCGGCGGATGGAGTCCGGCGGCGCGCTTCCTCACGCCGCTCACGCCGCTGCTCGGCCTGAGCGTACTTGCGGGCCTGCGAGCGATTCCCAAAGGGGTTGCCGTTGCTGCGATTGCGGTGCAGGCAGCCATCAGCGCGTACGCCTGGCAGCATCCGAAAGTTCTTTGGAATGAAGGAGATGGCCGCGCGGCGTTCTGCGAGACCGTCGGCGAAGCCGCGTGCGCCCGCCTCCCGTCGCTCGCAAAGAAGTAAAAGGGGCCGGGGTACGTTTTACGAATCTCGTAAAACGTACCCCGGCCCCTTTTCTTACTTCCCCGCGTTCAGGTCGTTCCAGTGCATCAGCGTGTTGAAGCCCAGGATGAACGTGCCCTGGGTCTGCCACCGCCAGAACGGACGAATCGCGAACATCACGACGTGGCCCTGGCCGATGGGCGCGTCGATGACCTGCGGGCGGTTCTCGAGGTTGTCGCCACCGAGGTTGCCGCCCGACAGCAGCATGTCCCGCGCGTCCGGAGGGAATCGCAGGATCACGCGCGGCTGCAGGAAGTCGAGCATCGGCGTCGGCCCGCCGCCGCCTCCGCGGCCGCCGAACGCCTGCCCGCCACCGCCGCCACCACCACGCCCGCCGCGGCCGCCACCGCCGCCTGCGTCAGCCGGCGGCGCGGGAGCCGCTGAGGGCGACCAATCCTTCGTCGGATCCCACGTGCCGAAGACGTTCGCGCTCGCTCCCATCGGCTGCGTGTTCTGGTACAGGCCGCCGCGTCCGCCGCGTCCCGCCGGCAGCGCCGGCGCCTCGGCGAGCGGGCCGGGCTGTCCGCCGACGCTGAAGAGCGGTCCGCCGGCGTTCTTGTAGTAGACCGGCAAATGATTCCGCGGAATCCCGTAGACGATGGGGCTCGCGCGATCGGCCACAATCGCGCGGTACACGGATCCCGGGGCGATGAGACCCTGGCCCTGATCGATCGTGATCCCCGGCGTCAGATAGTTCGTCGGGAAGATCGACGACGTGCCGCCTTCGGTGATGAGCGTCCCGCCGGCGCGAACGAACTCGTACAGTTTCTTGAGGCCGGTCGGTCCGAGTCCGCCGCGCGTGTCGGGCGTCTGGTCCGGATAGCCCAGCGACGGGAATTCCGCGGACTTCTGGAACGGGATCGCCGCGCCCGTCGTCGGCGGATCCTGTCCGACGCCGCCGCCGTGCGGCCACAGAATGACGTCGAACTGCTTCAGGTCCCGCTTCACGACTTCGTTCTCGCCGAAGTACGTGTACGGAATCTTGTAGTAGTCGAGCGCCGCGCGCACCCAGCCTTCATCCTGCGTGTTGCCCCAGCTGTGGATGTAGCCGATGCGCGGCACGTCGAGGTCGTGCTGCTTCAGGTCCGACGGCACGACGGAGACCGCGAGGCCCGTCAGGCCGAGGTCCTTGAGCACGGGCTCGATCTGCCCGCGGTTCGCATTCGGGATGATGATCGCGCCCGCCCCGAACTTGCGGCCGCCCGCCTCGAACTCCGCCTCGGCCGCCGACATCTTCACGGACGCAAACTGGAACCGGAACTGCGCCAGCAGGTTGTCGCCCGTGTGCTCGACGATGATCGTCGTGCCGGCGCCGGTGACACCGCCCCCCGCGCGCGCCGTCCCGGTCACCGCCGTCATCGGCTGCTTCAGCAGCGTCCTCTCCGTGATGGGCGTCATCACGAGATTGCGCATCATCGGATAGGTCCAGCCGAGATCGTCGTACGGGCTCGGGTTCGACATCGAGTAGTCCTGGACCGCGAAGTAAATGTCGCAGACCGTGCGATTCGGTTGGTCGCCGCGGATGATCCAGTCGCCCGGCTTGACGGCGACGCCGCCGGCCGTGAAGGCGCTCGTCGCCGTGTGCACCTCGACGCCCTGCGCCATCAATCCGTTGATCGCCTCGGCGGCGTTGGCCTTGCTCTGCTGCGTCGCGGGCACGACCCAGCCGAACGTGGGGCCGGTCTCGCCCTTCTTCACCGCATTCCTGTTCTTGATCCAGTAGTTCTCGAGCCAGCGCTCCTTGTCCTTGCCGGTGAAGCTCAGCGCGAAGAGCACGGCCGACTGGCTCATGTTCACGTGCGCGCGAGGACCCCAGCGGACGTCGCCCGGGTCCGGATTCGGACGGAACCACTCGCGGCTGTTGCCGCGTCCTCGTCCGCCTCCGCCGCCGAAAGCCGGTGCGCCTGGCGCGCCACCCGGCGCGCCTCCGCCCGCCGCTGCCGCGCCACCGCCTGCCGCCCCGGCGCCGCCACCCGCGGCCGCGCCCCCGGCCGGCGGCGCACCACCGCCGCGTCCGCCGCGCCCGCCGCCACCGCCACCGGCCGCCGCGCCCGCCGGCGCGCCCGGCACCGTCACGGCGTTCACGCCGTACGAGTTCACCTCGTAGAACCGGCCCATCGCGTTGTGCGAATGCACGGCATAGAACATGTAGTTCGGAGTCCAGCCGTCATAGAAGCCGTACGTCCACACGCCCGGGACGCCGCGCTTGGTCATCTCCATGACGTCGTTCTTGGCGAACATCCACCACTCGTCGATGGTGATCGCATCGAGCTGTTCGTTGTACGGCCCCGTGCCCGTCGAGGCGTACAGCAGCGATTGCGCCTCGTGCAGGTCGTGCAGGATCGTCGTCTTCCACTCGAGCGCAACTTTGTTCACGTTCTTCGTCATCGCCAGGAACTGGCCCATACCGTCGCGGTTGTTGTCGTGCGCGACGTACTTGCCCCAATAGGGGATGCCGAGCGACCCCTGCTGCCCCTCCGCCGCGCGCTTCGCATTGAAGTACGCCGTGTCCACGATCCGCTCGCGCCCATCGACTTCCACGACCGGCGTGATGAACGTGATCACGTTGTTGCGGATCTGCTGGATGAACGGCGTCTCCTCCACGACCAGGCGGTACGCCAGCTCCATCAGCATTTCCGGCCCGCCGCGCTCGGTCGAGTGCACGCCGCTCGTCAGCCAGTAGATGGGCTTGGCGACCGTGAGAATCTGCCGCGCCTGCGCTTCCGTCGTCCGCCGCGGGTCGCTGAGCGCCTGCAGGTAGCCCTTGTACTTCTCGAGGTTCTTGATCGTCTCCTCGTTGGCGATCGCGAGGACGATCTGATCGCGCCCCTCCTCGGTCTGGCCGATCACCCAGAACTTTGCGCGGGTCGGCATCGCATCCGCGACGGCCTTCATGTACGCGTGGATGTTCTTCGCGTGCGTCAACACGCCCGGCATGCCGCTGATATGGCCGACCGCGGGAAACTTGAGCGGCGTCGGCACCTTGTCGGAGGCCGGCAGATGATCGACCAGCTCGGTCGAGATCCGCGGGTCCGTGAGGTGCTGCTTGATGAGCGCCGTGTACTCGGCGTCAATCCGCTGTGTGGCGGGCTGCTGCGCGAGCGGCCTGGACGCCGGGACCATCGTGGCGACCGCGATGAGGGCCAGCAGGATGGATACTCGGCCTGAGTGTTTCAGAGCTTTCGACATGGACGTCCTCCGGGACGGCCGCCAGACGCGGCGGCGGGCAGTTGCAACCGAGCATGGTACACCCTCCACAACTTCCACTACACTCTCACTGACGGAGATCTCATGACCATAGCGGAACGCCAGGTCGGTTCAGTCAAAGTGCTCGACCTCGTCGGCAAGCTGGAACTCTCGGATCAGACGGGGCATCTCAAGGACAAGGTGTCGGACTTGATGACCGGCGGCCACAAGCAGGTCGTCCTCAACCTGTCGGGCCTGACCTACATCGACAGCTCCGGCCTCGGCGAGCTGGTCAGCTGCCATACGACGTCCAAGAAGAACGAGGGCGTGCTCAAGCTGACCAACCCCAGCAAGAAGGCCCACGACCTGCTCGTCATGACCAAGCTGCAGATGGTCTTCGACGTGTATACGAACGAAGCCGAGGCGCTGGCGAGCTTTTGAGGGCTCAGCCCTTCAGCGCCGCGATCATCGCCGGCACGATCTCGAACAGATCGCCGACGATGCCGTAGTCGGCGATTTCGAAAATCGGCGCTTCAGGATCCTTGTTGATGGCGACGATCGTCCGCGCGCCCTTCATCCCCACGACGTGCTGGATGGCGCCCGAAATGCCGAGGGCGAGGTAGAGCTTCGGCGCCACCGTCTGGCCCGAGCTGCCGATCTGGCGCTCCATGGGCAACCAGCCGGAATCGCAGATGGGGCGCGACGCGGCGAGCTCCGCTCCGAGCGCGTCGGCGAGCTGCTGCGCCAGCGCGACGTGCTCCTGGCCTTTGATGCCGCGGCCGACTGAGACAATGCGCTCGGCCTGTGAGAGATCGACGGCCTGCTTGGCCTCGCGGAACGGCGCTTCGGGCTTCTGGCGGATGCCGGCGGGATCGACAGTGGCGGCGACAGACTTCACCGGTGACGCCGCGCCACCCTTCTTCACGGCATCCGCCCGGAACGCGCCAATCTGGAACGTCGCAAAATGCGGCGCCGGTCCTTCGAGGACGACGTCGGCGGCCACCTTGCCCTGGAACATCTGACGAGTGAACACGGGCGGCGTGCCCGCCTTGGCGCCGGTGCAGTCGGTGACGAGGGCGCGATCCAGCCTGGCGGCGAGTCGCGGCGCGTAGTCGCGAGTCTGGTACGTGTGCGCGAACACGACCAGCGACGGTGACACCGTCGGGATGAACGCCGCGAGCGCCTGCACGAACCCGTCCGCGGTGTAGTCGCCCAGCGCCGCGTGTTCGAGGGAAATAACCTCCGTGGCCTCCGCCTTCGCAAGCTCTTTGATTGCCTCCGTGGCCTCGCGGCCGGGCAATACGATCGTGACCGCTGAGCCGAGCGCCTGCCCGGCCGCTACTGCCTCCAGGGCGGCCCGGTTCAACACGCCATCTTTCTGCTCGGCGACCACGAGGATCACTGAATCACCCGCGCGTCTTCCCGAAGCGCCTTGACGAGCGCCTTGGCGGATTCGGCCGCCGAGCCGGAGAGCAGCCGCGTCTGCTTCGACTTCTGCGGCACGTAGATCGATTGAATCTTCTGGCGCGGCGCGGCCGCGGCCGGCGCGGGCACCGCTCGAATCTCTTTCTTCTTCGCCGCCATGATGCCTTTGAGCGTTGCGTAGCGCAGCTGATTGATCCCGCTCTGAATCGTCAGCACCGCGGGCAGCGGCATCGCGATCCACTGGAACCAGCCGCCCTCGAGCTCGCGCTTCACGCGCAGATTCGAGCCGTCGACGGTCACTTCCATGACGATGGTCGTGTGGGCGGCGCCGAGCTTCTCGGCGAGCACGACGCCGACCTGCGCGAAGCCCTGGTCGTCGGACTGCAGGCCCGTCAGCACCAGATCCGGCTTCTCGTCCTTGAGCGCCGCGGCGAGCGCGTCGGCCGCGGTGAAGGCGTCGGCCGTCGCCAGCGCGTCGCCCGTCACGTGAATCGCGCGATCCGCGCCGCGGGCCAGCGCCTCGCGCAGCACCTGCGACACCCGTGCGGGCCCGGCCGAGATCACGACGACTTCCCCGCCGTGCTTCTCACGCAGCCTGAGCGACTCTTCGAGCGCGTACGCGTCCGGCTCGTTCAACTCCCAGCTCGCGTCCTGATCGCGCACCCAGGTCTTCGCGTCGTTGATCCGGACCTGCCACTCGCGCGTGACGACTTGTTTGATACAGACGGCGATTTTCATTTTTCTAGTTTGCCGCTCCAAAACCCGGAGCGGCCTACGACTGGCCCGGAGCGGCCTACGACTGGCTGTCTAGCCATCGATCTTCCTCAGCAGCAGCGTGCCGTTGGTGCCGCCGAAGCCGAACGAGTTCGACATGGCGCAGCGGATCGCCATCGGCCGCTTCACATGCGGCGCGTAGTCGAGGTCGCACGCGGGATCCGGCGCGTCGAGATTGATGGTCGGCGGCGCGACCTGATCGCGCATGGCCATGACCGTGATGCCGGCTTCGAGTCCGCCCGCCGCACCGAGCAGGTGGCCGGTCATCGATTTGGTGGACGACATGACAAGTTTTCCCGCGTGGTCCCCGAAGACCTTCTTCACGGCCATCGTCTCCGTCGGATCGTTGATGGGCGTGGAGGTGCCGTGGGCGTTGACGTAATCGACCTCCTCGGGCCGGATGCCGGCTTTCCGGAGCGCCATTTCCATCGATCGCACGGCGCCGCGTCCTTCGGGCGGCTGCGCAGTGACGTGGAACGCATCCGCCGACAGGCCGTAGCCGGCGACCTCGGCGTAGATGCGCGCCCCGCGCCGCTTGGCGAACTCGTACTCCTCGAGGATGAGAATGCCCGCGCCTTCGCCGACGACGAACCCGTCGCGATCCTTGTCGAACGGCCGGCTCGCGCGCGCCGGGTCGTCGTTGCGCGTGGACAACGCGCGCATCGCGGCAAACCCGCCGACGCCCATCGCGGTGATCGACGCTTCGGATCCGCCGGCGATCATCACGTCGGCGTCGCCGCGCTTGATGATTTCCGCGGACTCTCCCACCGCGTGCGCCGAGGCGGTGCAGGCCGTGCACGTGGCGAGGTTGGGCCCCCGCGCGCCGAACCGGATGGAGACCTGGCCCGCCGCGAGGTTGATGATGGAGGCCGGGATGAAGAACGGCGAGATGCGTCTCGGCCCGCCGTTGAGGAGCTCGATGTGCTCGCGCTCGATCGTCGTGAACCCGCCGATCCCCGACGCGATGAACACGCCGACCTGGTCGGCGATGTCCTCGGTGATCTTCAGCCCGGAGTCCTCCACCGCGAACTGCGACGCGGCGACGGCGTACTGGATGAAGACGTCGACCTTCTTGATTTCCTTCTTTTCGAAGTACAGGTGAGGATCGAAGCCCTTGACCTCGCCGGCAATCCGGACGGCGTGCGCCGACGCGTCGAAGTGCGTGATGGGGCCGATGCCGCTGCGACCCGCGAGCAGCGCCTCCCAGGTGGCCTCGGTGCCGATGCCGACGGACGACAACAGGCCGACGCCGGTGACGACCACTCGTCTGGTCAAGTCGCCCCCGTTACTTCTTCTTGGCGTGTGAATCGATGTACTCGATGGCTTCCTTCACACGGGTGATCTTCTCGGCGTCCTCGTCCGGGATCTCGATGCCGAATTCCTCTTCAAACGCCATGACCAGCTCGACCGTGTCGAGCGAGTCGGCACCGAGGTCGTCGACGAACGACGCATCCGGCGTCACTTCGTCCTCATCGACGCCCAACTGCTCAACGATGATCTTCTTGACCTGGTCAGCAACCGCCATCCCGTCCTCCTCACGCCGCTCCGAAAACCGGAGCGGCCTACGTACAACCCGAAGGGCCCTACGTGTACATCCCGCCGTTGACCGCGAGCACCTGCCCCGTAATATACGATGCCTCGTCGGATGCCAGAAACGCCACGGCCGCCGCCACCTCGTCGGCCGTCCCCAGGCGCTTGAGGGGAATCCGCTCGGCCCAGGTCCCGTGCGCCTGAGCGGCGATCGCCCGCGTCATGTCGGTGTCGATCATCCCCGGCGCCACGGCGTTCACCGTGATGTTGCGGGACGCGACCTCGAGCGCGAGCGCCTTCGTAAACCCAATCAGGCCGGCCTTCGACGCCGCGTAGTTGGCCTGGCCGGGATTCCCCGCCTGTCCGACGACGGACGTGATGTTGATGATCCGGCCCGACCGCTGCTTCACCATCGTCTTGAGCACCGCCTGCACGCACGTGAACGCCGCAGTGAGGTTGGTGGCGATGACGGCGTCCCAGTCCTCCCGCTTCATCCGCAGCATCAGCTGATCGCGCGTGATGCCGGCGTTGTTCACGAGGATGTCGAGCCGCCCGTGCGCCTCGAGCGCGCCGGCGACCGCGCGCTCGACCGACGCCTCGTCCGTCACGTCGACGTCGGCCGCCGCGGCCCGGCCGCCTGCGGCGGCAATCGCGTCCACCGTGCCCTGTGCGTTCGGACCGCGCGCCGCCGCGACCACGGCCGCGCCCCGCGCCGCCAGCGACAGGGCAATCGCCCGGCCGATGCCGCGCGACGCACCGGTCACCAACGCCACACGGCCGCTCAATGCGCCCTGCACAGCCTGACTACTTCAGCACAGCGCGTTGGCGCGTGCAACCTCGCACGTCGCGTACGCCTCGTACGCCTCGTACGTCTCGTACGCCTCGTACGTCACGTACGTCACGTAGGTGGAACGAACTGACGCTGGCCAACTGTCTCTCACTAACAAAGAAAGCGAGTGCATCACTATTCTCGTTCCTCGCACGAGACGTACGGGACGTACGTGGCGTACCCGGTCGTCATCCGTTGAGCGCCTGCGCCATCCGTTCAACCATGCGCTCGCGGCTGAGCCGCGCGGCGAGCGCGATGCCGTTCTCGATCGCCTGCGCCGTCGATCGGCCGTGGCCGACGACGGCGATGCCGTTGAGGCCGAGGAGCGGCGCGCCGCCGCGCTCGGCGTAGTCCACGCGCTGCTTGAACCGCTCGAACGCGCGGCGCGTGAGGAGGCTGCCGATGCGCGACACCGCGTCGGCGCCCAGCTCCTCGCGCAACATCTCTTCGGCGGCTTCAACCAGGCCCTCGCCCACCTTGAGCGCGATGTTGCCCGTAAACCCATCACAGACAATGACATCCGCGCGCCCCGAGAAGAACTCCCGTGCTTCGAGATTGCCGATGAACTCGAGCGGCATCCGCGAGAGCAGCGCATGCGCTTCGCGCACGAGGTCCGTGCCCTTGCCGGCCTCCTCGCCGATCGACAGCAGCCCGATGCGGGCGCGCTCGATGCCGAGCGACACGCGCGCAAACGCCGCGCCGAGCCGGGCGAACTGGACGAGATGCTCGGGCCGCGAGTCCACGTTGGCGCCGGCGTCGAGGAGAATGGCCGCGCCCGTCCGCGTCGGGACGCTCACGGCGAGCGCCGGCCGCTCCACACCCGCCATCATGCCGAAGGCGTGATGGGCGGAGAGGAGCGTGGCGCCCGTATGCCCCGCGCTGAAGAAGGCCGCCGCCTCGCCGCGCGCGACCATCTCGGCCGCCACGCGCACCGACGCGCGCGGCTTCCGCCGCAGCGCGGCGAGCGGCGAGTCGTCCATGGTGATGACGTCGGGCGCGTCCACGACCGGCACGCCGCCCGGCACGTCCTGCCGCGCGACCTCGTCGAGCAGTTGAGCCTCGGCGCCGACGAGCGTGACAGCCACGCCGTGACGTCGGAGGGCCTGGAGCGCGCCCGTGACGACGGCGGCCGGCGCCCGGTCGCCGCCCATGGCATCGACTGCGATTGGAAGTGAAGACACCCGAGGTCCTGGGGTCCTCGGCCGCTGACTATTCTTCGTCGACGGCGCGAACTTGACGGCCGCGGTAGTAGCCGCAGTTCTTGCACACGACGTGGGGCGGCTTGAGCTCGTGGCACTGCGGGCACTCGCCGACGGCGATCGGCTTCAGCGCGTCGTGCGTGCGCCGCTTGGCGGTGCGGGTCTTGGAATGGCGTCGTTTCGGATTCGGCATGATGTATGTCTCAGCGATTACTTTCTCAAGTTCCGCAAGGCTTCCATTCGCGGATCCACCCACTCGGAGCGGCACGAACACGTTTCCCGGTTGCGATTGATCCCGCAGACCGGGCACAACCCCTGGCAATTCGGCTGGCACAGCGGCTTCATCGGCAGCGCCAGGAAGAACTGCTCGCGTATCAGCTCGCCAAGGTCGAGCGTCTCGTCTTTGTAGAACGACACGCCGAGGTCGTCCTCGCGGACTTCCGCCTCTTCCTCTTTCTCACCCCGTGACGGGGGCGCGGCGACGCTGGGCTCGGCCGGCAGGAACATCACGTCGAACGCGGCGTCCACCGGGACCTTGAACGGCTCGAGGCACCGGCTGCAGTCGCACTCGAGCGTCGCGGCCACGCGCCCGACCAGCCGCACCTTGCGGGCGTCCTTGTGGAGGTCCGCGCCGAGCACGACGGGCCCGACAATCCGGAACTCCTCGTCCTTGAGCGAGAACGCATCCGGCTCGAACCTGCGGTCGATGCGGTCCGTGCCGCCCCGGAACCGGCTGAGATCGTAGAGCATGGCGAGTACAGCCGGGCCTAACCGGCCAGACCGAAACTAGAATCCTACCATTAACGCCTAGCGGTCTTTTACCAGGCGGATTCCCAGGTGGTTCGTGCCGGTGCTCGGTTCGCCCTTCCCGCGGGTGCCGACCATATAGCGCGAGCAGTACTGGTCGGTGCAGAGGTACGAGCCGCCGCGGTGGACCTTCTTCTGGACGCCCGGCTCGCCCGGGTCGAACGACGTGTCGGGCCCTTTGGGATTGCGGGCGACGCCGCGCTTCGCGAGCTGCTCGTAGTAATCAGGCTGATACCAGTCGCTCACCCACTCCCACACGTTGCCGGCGACGTCGTAGAGGCCGTAGGCGTTTGGCGGGAACCGTGCGACGGGCCCGGTGCCGGTGAAGCCGTCCTCGCCGGCGTCGCGCTCGGGAAAGTGTCCCTGGTGGCTGTTGGCCATCCACTTACCGCCGGGCTTGAATTCATCGCCCCACGGATAGACCTTACCGCCGAGGCCGCCGCGCGCGGCGAACTCCCATTCCGCTTCGGTCGGCAGGCGCTTGCCGGCCCACGCGGCGTACGCGAGCGCGTCCTCGAACGCGATGTGCACGACGGGAAACTGCTCGCGGCCTTTCAGCGAGCTCTTCGGGCCTTCGGGACGACGCCAGCTGGCGCCTTTGACGTACGACCACCACTGAAAGTGATTGTTCAGCGGCACGGCGTGGTCCGGGGGCGTGAAGACGACCCCGCCCGCCACGAGGTTCTCGGGCGGCGCGCCCGGAAAGTCTTCCGCGCGCGGCTTCCGCTCGGCGACCGTCACATATTTCGTCGCGCGCACGAAGCGCTCGAACTCCTCGTTGGTCACCTCGGTCGCGTCGATCCAGAAGCCGTCCACGTAGACGCGATGGATCGGCCGCGAGTCCGTGGTGGCGCTCATGCCGACGTTGTCCATCCCGGGCGGATCGGCGGCGCCCATCGAGAACTCGCCGCCTGGAATCCAGACCATGCCTGCCGGCGCCTCGCCGGGCGGCGTCGTCGAATTGACCGCCGTCGGCTGGAACTCCGGTGTGGATGACATCGCCTGAGCCGCCGGCGCCGGCTCGCGCGAGGCCGTCATCCACCTGATGCCGGCCGCCACGAGCACCAGGATCAGCACGAGGAGGGCGCGCCGCATGGTCTTCACGGCCTCCAGAATAGCGCGACGATGGACTCCACGCCGCCGATCTCAATCAGCTCGAGTGCGACCACGGCGCGCCGCTCGTGTCCGTCCTTCGTCAGATACTTCACGAGCGTCTCGCGAATCGATCCCTGCACGCGCAGACGCGCCACGACGTCGCGCAGCTCGCCGGGCTCGGCCCACATGCCGAGGTCGCGCGGCGACGCGCCGATCACCCCGTCGGTGCGGCCGAGCATCTCGAAGAAGCGCTCATTGGCGTCGATGATCGCCTGGCTCTGCCGCGCGATGACGCAGATCGCCACCGGGCTCGCGCGAAAGAGCGTGGCGAACTTCGCTTCCGACGCGGCCAGCGTGTCACGCGCGCGCCTCAGCTCGGTGACGTCCTGGCAGATACCGAACAGGGTGGCGGTCCGGCCGGCGCCGGCAAATCGGGCGCGGCAATCCAGGACGCGACTCGATCCGTCGGGCCGCACGATCCGCTCGTCGTGCTGAAAACCGGTGCGCGTCTCGAACGCGCGACCCATCGTCGCGCCCACGCGGTCGCGGTCGTCCGGATGCACGCGATCGAGGTAGCTGTCCAGCGTCGGCTGAAACGACGCACGGTCCAATCCATGAATGCGATATAGCTCGTCGGACCACGCGAACTGTCCGGTGGTGGCGTCCCATGTCCAACTGCCGAGCTGCGCGACCGCCTGCGCCTCGGAGAGACGGGCTTCGCTCGATCGAAGCTCGGCCTCGGCCTGCTTGCGCTCAGTCAGCACCGCGGCGCTCGTGAGCGTCGTGACCGCGAGCAGGGCCACGAACGCCTGAAACAGGAAGACGTTCCCCATCGTGGTGAGATGCGGGAGCGCAAATGCGCCTGTGCCGATGATGGTGAAATACGCGGCCACGCCGGTGACGGTCAGGTTGGCGGCGGCGGCGCCGCGCGGTCCCAGCCGGAACGCGGCCAGGCCGGCCACCGGGAACACCGGGTAGATATACGGAAACGGCAGCGCAATCAGGACGGCAGTGAGCACCGCCAGCGCCAGGACGAGTCCGACGGCCTCGGCGGCGGATCGCCCCGGCCGCCCGAGTGGCCGGGCCTTCCATGCCATCAGCAGCGACCCGAGGATCAGAATCCCGATCGCGTCGCCGGTCCACCAGTTGAGCCAGAGCAAGGCGAGCGAGTGCCCGGCGACGCCGCCGCCCATCCAGAGCGAGGCGACGCCGACTGTTGCGCTCAGCACCGTGGCGAACGCCGCGACGGCCATGAGACTGAAGACATCGCGCAAGCGTTCGAGCGCCGGGCGAAAGCTCAGGCGTCCAAGCAGCCACGCCGCGGCGACCGCTTCGGCGGTGTTGCCAGCCGCGATGATCGCCGCGACGCCCGGCTCCAGTCCGCTGAGAGAGTTGGCGACGAACGCGCCGAGCGCGACGCCCGGCCAGAGGCGCGTCCCGAACAGGACGAGCGCGGCCAGGGCGATGCCGGCCGGAGGCCAGGCCGATGAGACCACCTGATGGGCGGGCGCGAGGAGGAACCCCATTCCGGCGCCGGCGACGTACGCCGCGGCCAGGATGATGATGGCCAGCAGGTCGGCGCCAAGCCGGGGCGAGGAGCGTCCCGCCACGGTTACACGCTCCAGGACCTCGGCACGTACATCTCTTCGAAGAGCGAGACGGCATAGCGATCCGTCATGCCCGCGAGAAAGTCGCGAACCGCGACGTCGAGGCCGTCGGCGTCGATCGTCGCGCGGTCGATATGCGGCTCCGGCCGCGCGCGCAGCTTGTCCCAGAGCCCGCCGAGCACACCGGCCGCCTTCTCGAACTCCGACGTCGCGCGCGGGTTCTCGTAGACGGCGCCGAACAGGAATTCGCGCAGCTCGAGCGTCGCGTGGAGCACGGAGTCGCTCATGCGCACTTCCGTCAGTCCCCCGTCGAGCGTCTGGAGCATGATGTCGGTGACCATCGCGCTGATGCGCTGCGACGAGGTCCGTCCGAAGAGCGCAATCGGCCCCGGGGGCAGCGCCCCCTCTTCCAGAATCCCCGCCCGCACCGCGTCGTCGATGTCGTGATTCACATAGGCGACGATGTCGGCGACGCGGGCAATCTGGCCTTCGAGTGTGGCCGCGCGATCCTCCGGCGGCGCGCCCACCGGCAGGCCGTGCTTGCCCTTGGAATGGCGCGCGATGCCGTCACGGACTTCGTGCGACAGATTCAGGCCCTGCCGGCCGTTCTCGAGGACGTCGATCACGCGCAGGCTCTGCCCGTAGTGGCTGAATCCGCCGGGCACCAATCGATCGAGCACGCGCTCTCCCGCGTGGCCGAATGGCGGATGCCCGAGATCGTGTCCAAGGGCGATGGCCTCGGTCAGCTCCTCGTGGAGCCGCAGGACCTTGGCGATGCTGCGCGCCACCTGCGACACCTCGAGCGTGTGCGTGAGGCGCGTGCGGTAGTGATCGCCCGCCGGCGCGAAAAACACCTGCGTCTTGTGCTTGAGCCGGCGGAATGCCTTCGAGTGGATGATGCGATCGCGATCGCGCTGAAACACCGGCCGGATGGGATCGGGTGGCTCCGGCTTCAGCCGGCCCTTGCTCTCGCGGCTCTTCGCCGCCTGTGGGGCGAGATAGTCGAACTCGCGCGCTTCAAGATCCTCCCGAATCGACGGCATCGCGTGGGGGCATCATATCGTGGCGCCATCGAGTCGAGATCTTCTGGTAGTGCCGCTCCGGTGATTGCCTGAGACACGACCCGGGTGAATACCCGCTGGCGGGAGCCTCTCCGACCGTGACGTACTGGCGGCATGAGACAGCCGTGGCGGCACGGCGTGCTTGGCTCGGTCGCGATCGCGCTGTTCGTGTGGCAGGCCGCGTGTACGAAGCTGGATGATCTCTCCTCACCCACCTGCGCGTTCACGCTGACGCCTGCCTCCGCGCAGTTCGACAATCGTGGCGGGGGCGGCACGCTGACCATCCAGACAGCAAACTCCTGCGCCTGGTCCGTCACCAACAGCGATCCGTGGGTCGCGTTTGCGGGCGAGCGGTCCGGGTCGGGCAACGGCGTCGTGACCTACGCGGTTGCCGCCAATCCGACTTCAGCCAGCCGGACCGCGACCCTGACAGTGGGCGGTCAGGCGGCGATGGTCGCGCAGGCGGGCGACGCCGGACCCAATTGCAACTTCGTCGTCGATCCCACGTCAGGATCATTCGGCCCGGCCGGCGGTGCTGCGTCGGTTGGCGTGACGGCGCCCGAGGAATGCCGGTGGTCCTCGACGAGCCAGGCCTCATGGATCGGCATCAGTTCGGGCAGCAACGGATCCGGCAACGGGCCGGTCGACTACATCGTGGCGACCAATACGTCTGTCAACTCGCGTATTGGCACGCTGACGGTGGCCGGACGAGTCGTCACGGTCTCGCAGGTCGGCGTCGGTTCGACCTGTACCTACGACATCGCACCGGACTCCGCCTCATTCGCCGCCTCCGGCGGCACCGGCACGCTGACCGTCGCGGCCCAACAGGGTTGCGGCTGGGCAGCCGTCAGCCAGGCGCCGTGGATCACCGTCAGCGCCGGCAGCCCCGGCAGCGGAAACGGCGCCGTGCAGTACACGGTCGCTGTCAACACGGACGCCGTCGGCCGGACGGGTTCGATCGTCGTCGCCGGCCAGCCCGTGACGATCACGCAGGCCGGCACCGGTACGACGTGCGGCTACACCGCTGCCCCGCCGTCCGCGTCGTATCCGGCGACGGGCGGAACGGGCGGCATCACGATCACGACCCAGGCCGGCTGTCCGTGGGCGGCGACAAGCCAGGCGGCGTGGATCACCATCACGGCCGGCGCGTCGGGAAACGGGAACGGCGCCGTGCAGTATTCAGTCGCCGCCAATACGGGCGCGGGCCGCACGGGCACCATCACGGCGGCTGGTCAGACGGTCTCGATCACCCAGGCTGGAAGCGGGCCCACGTGCATGTATGGCATCGCGCCGAACTCGGCGTCGTATCCAGCATCCGCGTCGTCCGGCAACGTCGCGGTGACGACTCAAGCGGGCTGCGCGTGGGGGGCGACGAGTCAGGCGCAATGGATCACCGTCACCTCCGGCGCGAGCGGGAGCGGCAACGGCACGGTGCAGTACACCGTCGCGGCGAACACGAATCCTGCCGGTCGAACGGGCACGCTCACCGTTGCGACGCAAACCGTCACGATTTCGCAAGCCGGCGCCGCGCCGACGTGCACCTACAACGCCGCCCCGACGAGCGCGTTCTATCCGGCCACCGGCGGGAGCGCGACGATCACGGTCACGACGCAGCTCGGCTGTGCGTGGACGGCGACCAGCCAGGCGGCGTGGATCACCATCACGGCCGGCGGTTCTGGAACCGGCAACGGCACCATTCAGTACAGCGTGGCGGCGAACACGGGCGCTGGCCGAGCGAGCTCGGTGACCGTCGGAGGACACGTCGTGGCGATCACGCAGGACGGCGTGCTGTCACCCACGGCGTTCACCACGACCAGCGCAGCGCGATCCCCTTCCGTTGCGATCCGAGGATGGGACTGACGCTGAGTCCTGAAGACGGCGCGGTGCGCGTGTAGATGGGGCGCCGGCCATCGACCAGATGGTCGAACCAGGCCCCAAGACCGGCGCCGATCAGCGTGTAAAAGCCGACGCCAAACACACCGGCCGCCACCACCTCACCACCTCCGCAATCGTCCTCGCACGAGCCGATCAGAACCGCGAAAAAGAGCCCACCGGAGACTGCGCCGGCGATCGCCCCGTTCTTGATTCCGTTCGAGATCGCGTCAGTCGTGTCCACACGCGCGATCTCCGCCGTCTTGATCGTCTGATTGATCTTCCCGACCTGCACGATGAGCCGCTCAGGCGTGAACGAGACGAGCCGGCCCTTGCGCTCCTGACCATCGGTGGTGACGACCCACACGACAGGTGTGTTGCTCGTCGCGGGCGGCAGCGCTGGATCCGCGGGCGCCTGACCTCTTGCGTGAACCGGTGTAGCGAGGACGAGCCCGAGCGACGCAACCGGAATCAGTCTTTTCATCATCTGCCTCCGAAGATGCCGCTCCACAGCCCGGAGCGGCCTACGACAGTATTCGGCCCAGAAAACTCGTGCCGTGAGCGAGCGGGCCGATTTCGAACAGCTCGGCGATGGTCTGTCCAAGATCCGCGAATGTCGTGCGCGTGCCGAGATCGACGCCCGCGCGAACCGCCGCACCCGCGAGCATCAGCGGCACGTACTCGCGTGAGTGATCGGTCGACGGCGTCGTCGGATCGTTGCCGTGGTCCGCGGTGACCGCGAGCAGATCCGCGGGCGCGAGCCTGGGGAGAAGGCGCGCGAGCCGCGCGTCGAAGCGTTCCAGGTTCGCGGCATAGCCGGCCACGTCATTCCGGTGGCCGTACAGGGTGTCGAAGTCCACGAGATTGGCGAAGATGAGGCCGCGGGGCGACCCCTCGAGCTCGGCTTCCACCACATCCATGCCGTGGTCGTCCGATGTGGTGTGAACGGCGGTGCTGATGCCCTTGCCCGCAAACAGATCTTCGATCTTGCCGACGCCGACGACCGGCCATGACGCGGCAGTCAGACTGTCGAGGAGCGTCGGCGCGTACGGCTCGAGCGCGAAATCCCGGCGGTTGGCCGTGCGCTGGAACCGGCCGGGCTCGCCGACGAATGGCCGGGCAATCACGCGGCCGACACCCTTCCCCATCGACGCGAGATCGAAGGCGATGTGGCACATCCGGTAGAGCTCGTCCACCGGAACCACGGACTCGTGCGCCGCAATCTGAAACACGCTGTCGGCCGAGGTGTAGACGATGGGCGCGCCCGTCCGGATGTGCTCGGGCCCCAGCGCGTCGATGATCGTCGTGCCCGACGCGACGGTGTTGCCCAGCGTTCGCCGGCCGATGCGGCGCTCGAACTCCCGGATGAGCTCGGCGGGGAATCCGTTCGGGAAAGTCGGAAAGGCTCGAGGCAGAATCAGACCGGCCATTTCCCAATGTCCGGTCACGGAGTCCTTGCCGGGCGACGCCTCCGCCATCCGCCCGCAGGCGCCTACGGGCGCCGGGCGATCGCCGCCGATGTCCACCAGCCGCGCGAGGCCGAGCGACCGCAGCGTCGGAATGCGCAGGGGCACGGCGCGCGCGATGTTGCCGAGCGTGTTGCTGCCGCGGTCGCCGTAGGCGTCCGCGTCGGACAGCTCGCCGATCCCCACCGAGTCCATGACGATGAGGACGACACGCGTGGGCCGGGGCGCGGGAGGCACGAGCGAATAACAATTCACCGCCCGCGCGGATCTGTCAATCGTTCAGAAAGCGCTCGACCAGCCCGCGGGCCTGCTCCTGGATCGCCGCTGACTCGCCTCCGCCCTCGAACCAGACGACGTCAGGCTCCTTCCGGAACCAGGTCAGCTGGCGCCGGGCGTAGCGCATGTTTTCCTGAACGATGAGGTCGCGCGTCTGGGTGAGGCCGCGAAGGCCGCGCCGCATGTCCATAATCTGCCGGTAGACCAGGCCGCTGAAGGCATGGGCGGTCTCGGGCACACCGGCGGCCACGAGCTGCTCCACTTCCTGGACGACGCCCCGCGCCAGCTGCTGGTCCACGCGCGCGCTCACCCGGGCGCGCAGCGCGGGCCGGGGCACCGCGACGCCGAGCGTCTGGACGGCGAACCCGGGCACGGCCGACTGCGTGGCCTCGAAGTGGTCCGTCAGCGGACGTCCGGTCACGAGATACACCTCGAGCGCGCGGACAAGACGCTTCCGGTCGCGCGGCTGAATCCGCAGCGCCGACGCGGGATCCACGCGCGACAGCCAGCGGTGCAGCGCCTGGACACCCCGCCGCGTAGCCACGCGATCCAGCCGGGCGCGGAGCGGCTCGTCGCGCGCCGGACCCGGAAACAGTCCGCGGACGAGCGCGCGGTAATAGAACCCGGTCCCGCCGGCGACGATGGGCAGCCGCCCGCGGTGCGCGATGTCGTGAATGACGCGTCCGGCGTCCTGCGCGAATCGCGCCGCCGAATAGACCTCCGTCGGCGCGGCGACGTCGATCAGGTGATGCGGCACCGCCGCGCGATCGGCCTCGGCAGGCTTGTCGGTGCCGATGTCGAGGCCGCGATAGACCGCGGTCGAATCGCACGAGACGATCTCGCCGTCGAAGGCGCGCGCCAGCGCCATCGCCAGCGCGCTCTTGCCGCTGGCGGTCGGCCCGACGACCCCGACCAGCTTTGAACGGAAACGCACGTGCGTCAGAAACCGCCGTCGTTGTAGTGGAACGTCACCGTGAAGAACGCGCGATCGTCGGGGTACGCAGCCGGCAGCGGGGCGGTGGGATTCGACAGACGGAGCGCGTCGAACGCCGCGTTGTTGAACGACGTGATGGACGACGGCCGGATGATCTTGAGGTCGCGGATCGAGCCGTCCCGCAGGACGTAGAACGTGATCACCACCCGTCCCGACTCCGACATCGCGTTGAGCGGGATCAGCCAGTTGCGCTTCACCTTCAAGACGAATTGCCGCAGCCAGGGGCCGAAGTCCACGCCCTTCGAGTCGAACTGGATGTCCGGATCCTGCTCGGTCATCCCGCCGCGCGGGTTCTTGAACGACTGCTCGTCGAGGTAGCGCTGGAGGTTCTTGAGCGAGCCGCGGAGATCGGCGGGGGCGGGCACCGGCGGCGCGTCCGGCGAGGCCTTGGCGCCCTTGTCCGCGAGCGCGGGCACCGGCGGCGTCTCCCCGCCGGCGGTCTTGCCTTCGACCGTCTTGCCGCCCTCGACGCGATCGGGCGTGTCGCCGCGGGAGAGCGGCATCGCGTTGGCGGCGTCCGGCGGGCGCTCGCGCGTCTTGCTCGCCCGATCGCGATCCGATGCCTCCGACGGGCGGATGGTCACCGCAGGCTGATCGACGCGCGGCGTCATCTGCACGAAGCGGACCGCGTCCTGCGGCGTCACGCGTCTCGGATCGGGCCTGGACTGCGTAAAGGCGAAGGGCGGGAACAGAATCAGCAGCACGAGGCCGCCATGGACCACGAGCGACAGCAGGACGCCCTCGCGCCTCGAGATGACGTCGGGCACACGCGGGACATCGGGCCGGTGGTCGTCGAGATCAAAGTACATGAACGACCCGTCCAGTATATCGGCCGGCCCGAGCGTTCCGGTTCCGGGCGGCGCCTACGGTCTGCGGGCGCTGTAGAGATAGACGATGCCGAGCGTGAGAGGGACGGACGTGACGGACTCAAAGCCCGCGTTGCGGATGAGCGTCCTGACGCCGTCATCGGAGTCGAAATCCGCCACAGAGGCCGGCAGGTAGGCGTACGCCTCGCCATGACGCGACATCGCGCGGCCGACCCGCGGCAGGACGTGCCGGAAATACGCCTTGTACAGCCCGCGAATGCCGGGAATCTTCGGGAAGCCGAACTCGAGAATGACGAGGCGGCCGCCGGGCCGCAGCGTCCGGCACATCTCACGCAGCGCCGCGGACGGATCGGCGACGTTGCGGATGCCAAACGCGACCATCGCGGCGTCGTACGCCGCGTCGGGCACGGGCAGGCGCGTGGCGTCGCCGCGCGCCAGCCGGATGCGATCGTCCAGGCCGCCGCGCCGCACCTTCTCGAGCGCGTGCTTGAGCATCTCGCCGGCGAAATCGACGCCCAGGACGGAAAAGGGGCCGGGGCTGGTTTTACGAAATCCGTAAAACGTACCCCGGCCCCTTTGCGTTACGGCTTCGACAGCCAGGTCGCCTGTACCTGTACAGACATCCAATATGCGGTCGCCGTCCTTGAGCGCCAACTCGCGGATGGCGCGACGGCGCCAGCGGCGATCCAGGCCCAGGCTCAGCACGTGATTCAGCCGGTCGTAGCGCCAGGCGATCGCATCGAACATCCCGGCGATTCGAGCCGGATCGCGCGAGGTCGAGACCGTCACTCGCCGGTCCAGGGCGGAAACAGGCGCTGCTCGAAGCCGAGCGCGTTCAGGATCTTGCCGGCCATGAACGACGCCAGGTCCTCGATGGTCTTCGGCTGCTGGTAGAAGGCCGGCATCGCGGGCAGGATGTGCGCGCCGGCCTCGGCGCACGTCACCATGTTCCTGAGCTGCGGCAGGCTCATCGGCGTTTCGCGCGGCACCAGCACGAGCGGGCGCCGCTCCTTCAACATGACGTCGGCGGCGCGCTCGATCAGGCTCCGCGACAACCCATGCGCCACGCCGGCCATCGTCTTCATCGAGCACGGCACGATGACCATCGCCTGGCAGTGGTGGCTGCCGCTGGCGAGCGGCGCGCCCATGTCCTTGTTGGCATGCAGGACGAACGTGCCGCGACGAACGCCGTCGCCATAGCGCGACGTCAGGATGTCGATCAGTTTGTCGACTTTCGCGTCGGGGCCGAGCTCGTCCATCATCAGACGGCGCCCGTACTCGCTGAAGACAATCTCGAGGTGGCAGCCTTCTTCGAGGAGGGCCCCGATGGTGCGAACGGCGTAGATGGCGCCGCTCGCGCCGGTGACGCCGACGGCAAAGGTCCGCTTCACGACCAGTACACCGACGCGGCCGTGGTCGCGAAATACAACACGCCCACCCAGCCGTTGAGATCGAAGGCGCGCTTCACCTGCGACAGGTCGCCGGGATGGACGAGCGATTGCTCGAACCACAGGAGCAGGCCGACGGCCAGGACGCCCGCCGCGTAAATGCCATTCAGACCGGCCAGCCCGCCGACGAGGGCGAGCAGCAACACCGTCGCGCCGTGCAGCACCCGCGAGATCCGGAGCGACCGGACGATCCCGTAGCGCACGGGAATCGACTGCAGGCCTTCCTGACGATCGAAATCCAGATCCTGGCAGGCGTAGAGAATGTCGAACCCCGCGACCCACGTGCCAATCGCCAGCCCGAGCAGCCAGGGCTCAGCGGATGCCGGGCCGCCGGCGGCAATCCATCCGCCGACGGGCGCGACCGCGAGGGCGAGCCCGAGGTAGGCCTGCGTGTAGGCGGTGTAGCGCTTGGCGAGCGAGTACCAGAAGACGATCGCCAAAGCGACCGGTGACAGCGCGAGACATAACGTGCCCAGCATCGCGGCCGACGCGATGAATGCCACGGTGGAGACGACGACGAACACCCGGGCCTCGAGCACGGTCATGCGGCCGGCCGGCAGCTCCCGCATCGCCGTCCGCGGGTTGCGTGCGTCGAACGCCGCGTCCACCAGACGGTTGAATCCCATCGCCGCGCTGCGGGCCGTCACCATGCAGGCGACAATCCAGATGAGGCGCGTCCAGTCGAAGCCGACGTGCCGCGCCGCGAGCAGCGCGCCGACCAGCGCGAACGGCAGGGCAAACGCCGAGTGGCTGAAACGCACGAATGACGCGTAGGTGCTGACGCGCGAGATCATGGAAGGGCCCAGCGGACGGCCCCGGGCGGCAGGCCGCTGACGAGATATTCTTCCACATCGGTCACACCCGACGGGATCTCGACCGCGAGGAGCTCCGCGCGGCGGCCCGTCTCGATCGATCCGTAGTCGGCGCCGAACCCCAGCGCGACGGCGCCCTGGCGCGTCGCGCTGTGGAGCAGCGCCGCGGCCGTGACATCCGGGGCGAGCCGGCGCATCTCATGCAGCTCGTCGAACAGGTTCAGTGTCGGCGCTGACGCGAGGCTGTCGGTCCCGACGGCGACGGCGACGCCCGCCGCATAGAAGTGCGACAGGCGCGGCACCCCGGCGCCGACCCACACGTTGCTGCGCGGACAGCTGACCACGACCGCCTTCGCGCGGCGGAGCCGCGCGAGGGCGTCGTCGCTGAGATGCACGGCGTGTACGGCGAGCATGCCCGGCTGGAGGTAGCCGAGCCGGTGCATGTACTCGACCGGATCGCACTCCGGCGCCGTCCAGGCGTCCGACCAGACGCCCAGCTCCTCGAGCGTCTCCCGAATCGGCCCCCCGCCGGTGCGCAGGAACTCCATCTCTTCCTGTGACTCGCCGAGGTGGATCGCCAGCGGCGCCTCCTGGCGCCGCCTGGCGATCTCGGTGATGAGCGCCGGCGACGTGGAGTACGGCGCGTGCGCGACGACGGAAAAGGAAAAAGGGGCCGGGGCTCGTTTTTCGAAATGCGTAAAACGAGCCCCGGCCCCTTTTTCCTTCGCCCACGCCTCTTTCACCATCGCCACCGGGTCAGGCGCGTTAAAGCCGAGCAGCTCGTGAAAGATCACGCCGCCGAGCCCGGCCTCGGCGAGCGCCGGCACCACACCCAGGCCGTTGGTGACGTCGCCGGCCAGCACGGTGCCGGACTCGCGCATGGTCCGCGCCGCCTCCCGGGCGGCGCGGAGCTCGGCCGCCGGCCCGCCGGGCGGGCCGGCGCGCCGCACGCGCAGCAGCGTCAGGATCCATTCGGTCATGGACGCCGAGGGCGGCACGAGACCGGCCATCCAGCTCAGTTCGAGGTGGGTATGGGCGTTGACGAGACCGGGCATGAGCGCGACGTGCCCGAGATCAGACGCACCGGATCGCGCGCCCGATCCGACGCTCACAATTCGGTCGTCCTCAATCTCGATCCAGCCGTTGTCGATGAGCGGCCGCGTCATCGGCAGCACCCACCGGGCCCGAAGTACAGACGACACGGTAAATCCTGCCTTACGGCCCCGTTTGACGATCCGCCCGGGCCTTCCGGCCCGGCGCGCTTCGCGCGGCGTAGCCGGACAGGTCGTCCGCCTCGCCGCCGCGGCCGTCGGCGCGCGCCACCGCCAGCTCGTGCATGCGGGGCACCGCGCGCTCGCGGAAGATCGGGTCGCCGAGGATGCCGTAGTGCATGTTGCGCCGCTTGGCGACGAAGCCGGCGTTCTCGATGTTGCGGACGACCTCGAATTCGTCCATGCAGTACTCCGCGCCGGCGGCCCGCACGACGTTCTCTTCGATCATCACGCTGCCCATGTCGTTGGCGCCGTAGGCGAGGCTCAGCTGCCCCACCTTCCCGCCCTGCGTCACCCACGACGACTGCAGGTTGTCGAAGTTATCCAGCACGAGCCGCGCGATCGCGAGCGTCCGCAGGTAGTCCACGCCCGTCGCTTCGGTCCCGCCGAGCTCGGTGTGCTGCGGCTGGTAGCTCCAGGTGATGAACGCCGTGAACCCGCCGGTCTCGTCCTGCACCTCGCGCAGCCGGAACAGGTGTTCGAGCCGCTCCTCGTCCGTTTCCACCGTCCCGTACATCATGGTCGCCGTCGTCCGCAGGCCCGCGCGGTGGGCATGACGCATGACGTCGAGCCATTCGTCGGCGGTCGCCTTGCCGTAGCAGTTGAGGATCTTCCGGACGCGGTCGACGAGAATCTCCGCGCCGCCACCCGGAATGCTGTCGAGGCCCGCCGCAATCAGGCGCCCGATGACCTGCGCCACGGGCAGGCGCGAAAGCCTTGAAATATGAATGACTTCCGGGGGCGACAGCGCGTGCAGGCGGAAGTCCGGGAAGCGCGCCTTCACGCCGCGGAAGAGGTCCTCGTACCACTCGATCGGGATGTCCGGGTTGTGCCCGCCCTGCAGCAGCAGCTGGTTGCCGCCGAGCCGAATCGTCTCCTCGATCTTCCGGCAGATCTCCTCGAAGCCGAGCGTGTAGCCTTCGGCCGATCCCACCTCGCGGTAGAACGCGCAGAACTTGCATCGCGCGACGCACACGTTCGTGTAGTTGACGTTGCGGTCGATGATGTAGGTGACGATCCCGTCCGGATGCCTGCGCCGGCGCGCCTCGTCGGCCAGCCGCCCGAGCAGCGTGGTCGGCGCCTGGCGATACATCGCGAGCGCGGCCTCGCGATCGAGCCGGCGGCCGGCGGCGACGTCTGCGGCAATGGCGTCAATCGTCATGAGATCACGCCAGGCCAAGACGCTCGCGCACGAACGTGATGAAGTCCGTGCTCTTCGGCGGCGCCGAACCCATCTGCCGCAGCATCGTCGTCATCTGCCCGCGGTGGTACGTGCCGTGATTGACGACGTGCTGCACCATCGAGCCGAAGGGCGACTTGCCCGGCTGGCCGCTGAGCAGCTTGTATTCGATGACCCTCGCTACGCCGGCGTCGTCGACGCCGCCGACGACCGTGCGAATCTTCGCCTCCAGCGCGGTCCACGATGTGACGAGCGATGTGAGGTCCGGCCACTGGTCCGCCGCGAGCGGCGCGGTCGGCGACACGCCCTGCCAGCGCGACAACCAGACCCACTCGGCCGAGTACACGTGCACGAGCGTTTCGCGAATGGATGAGAAGCTGTTGCCCATGGCGCGCGCGTATTGTTCCGGCGCCAGCGCGGACACGGCCTCGAAGATACGGTCGCGCGCCCAGTAGTTATATTCGACGAGCTCGCGCAGATCGGCAGGAGTCACGGCCCTTCATCCTAACGCAGTAGCCGCAGGGCTTCAGCCCTGCGGGCGTCTACGTCCCGAAGAATTCGATCGGCCCGTCGCGGCGGACCCGACCAAGCGCGTGCGCTTCCGCATAGAAGCGGCGCAGGCCCTCGAGCATGCGATCGGTCATCTCGTAGCGGAGATTCTCCCGCAGGTACCGGCGCCCGACGGCCTGGCCGACCGGATCGCCCGCGAAGAACGCGTCAGCGACGGCGTCCGCATTGGCCGCGCCGTCGCGCGCGGACTGCTGCAACGCGGCGATCACGTCCGGATCGCCCGCCCGGGCGGGGCCGGCCCAGAACGCCCACACGAACGGCAACCCTGTCATCGCCGTCCATTCGCGGCCGAGGTCCACCTTCTCGATCGGGGCGCCATGCGCGCGCGTATCGACGAAGAGGGCGGGATCGCCGATGAGCAGCGCGGCGTCCGCCGTCGCCAGCATGGCGTTGAGGTCCGGCGGGTGGGGCACGAACGCCGGCGAGCCGCCGAACCGCCGCGCGAACAGAATCTCGGTCAGGACAGCCGACGTCCGCGACGAGGTGTCGATCGCGACGCGTTGCACGCGGCCGAGGGGCATGCGCGAGTAGAGGGCCACGGACGCGACGTCGCCGTCGGAGCCGATGCAGACGCCCGGCACGATGCGATCGCCCGTGCGGTCGAGGTACGCGATCGACGGCACCAGGCCCAGGTCGATCTCGCCCGCCTCGAGCAGGCGCGCGCAGACGGAGGGCAGATCGAAGCGGACGGTCACCAGGTCGTTGCGGCGCTCGAGACCGTAGACCAGCGGCCGGGCGTTCAAATACCCCACCGCACCCAGGCGGAGCGGTCGTGTCACGAAAGGCGCTCGTACCGGCCGTTGCGCCGGACGGGCACGGCAAACGCAGCGCGGATCTGCCGCTCGATGTCTTCGACGGGCGATCGGCGGTGGCCGAGGGACCCGTCGTCCATCGGATTGACGCCGTCGATGTCGCTGGCGCCGTAGTTGATGGCGACCTGCGCGAGCTTGGGCCCGTAGAGCCCCCAGTCCAGCTGGATCGACGGGATGGCGGAGGCCATCAGCCGGGCCGCCGCGACCGTCCGCACGTCGTCGAACCCGGTCCCCGGCGAAGCCGCCGGGTCCACGCGCGGCAGCGGCGCGAACGCGCGAAACGCGCTGGTCTCGCGCTGGACTTCGGCGGCGCGCTCGATGACGTCGAGCCGCGCGGCCAGCTTCGCCGCGTCCCTCACCGTGGCCCGCCACGCGGCGAGACCGCCGTGCTGCACGGCCCGCACGACTTCGATGGCGTTCTCGGTGTCGCCAATCCCATCGAGCGGAACTTCGGCGATCGCCTCGAGGCCGTCCTCGTGCAGCGCCGCAGCGAGCGCCGCCAGGGCGAGGTGATCGCCCGAGACGAGCTCGACGAGATCCGCCAGCGAGAACGCCGTGAGGGGGACGGCCGCCGGCTTCCCGGCAAGGGCCCTCACCCACTCGCGCGCCTCTTCGAGGCTCGCGGGCGTGCCGCCCAGCCGAATCTCGCCCGGATCACCCAACGGGGTCTGACCCCGGTCTGACCCCGGTCTGACCCCGGTCTGACCCCGGTCTGACCCCAGCACGCGGCCGTAGGTCACGACGTCACCGCACCGGGCCTTGCGGGCCTTTTCTGCCAGCGCACCCACCTCGACGAGGTTCGGCGAGACCAGCAACCCCTCCATTTCAGAACGCGTGAGCGGCTGGCCGGCCTTGACGCGGCCTTCGAATTCGTACGCCGAGATCATTTTGCCCGCCCCGCAATCGCGCGCCAGACGGCGTCGGCCTTCGCGGCGGCTTCCTTCGAGGTGGCCAGCCGCCTCGGCCACTCCTTCGTCACGCCTTCCGACGGCCCCTTGCGTGTCGCGTCGATGCCCATCTTGCCGCCGAACGCCGGCATCACGGCGGCGTCGTCCAGATCGTCAACGGGACCGGTGACGATCTGGATGTCACGAGACGGGTCCACGTGCGTGCCGGTAATCCACGCCACCTCAGCTTCGTCCTGCACGTTCACGTCCTTGTCCACGACGATGATGCACTTCGAGAACATCAACTGGCCGAGGCCCCAGAACGCGCTCATGATCTTGCGCGCGTGACCGGGATAACGCTTGTCGATCGACACGATCACGATGTTGTGGAAGATCCCCGCGGCCGGGAAGTGCATGTCCACGATCTCGGGCAGCGTCTTGCGGATGAGCGGCAGGAACACGCGCTCGCTGGCTTTGCCGAGGTAGTAGTCCTCCATCGGCGGGATGCCGACGACCGTCGTGACATACACCGGCTGCTTGCGCATCGTCATGCAGGTCAGGTGAAACACCGGGAAGTCGTCGGCGAGGGAGTACAGCCCGGTGTGATCGCCGAACGGGCCCTCGCGCCGGCGCTCGCCAGGGTCAACGTAGCCCTCGAGGACGATCTGCGCGTTGGCGGGCACCTCGAGATCGATGGTGCGGCACTTCACGAGCTCGACTCGACGCTTGCCGAGCACGCCGGCGAGCATCAATTCGTCGAGCCCCTCCGGCATCGGCGCGGTGGCCGCATACGTGAGCACCGGATCGGCGCCGAGCGCGACCGACACTTCGAGCCGCTTCCCCATTCGCTCGGCGACGCGATGATGCTGCGCGCCGCCCTTGTGGCGCTGCCAGTGCATGCCGGTGGTGCGCCGGTCGTAGACCTGCATGCGGTACAGCCCGATGTTGCGCATGCCGCTTTCGGGGTCGCGTGTGATGACGAGCGGCAGCGTGATGAACGGCCCGCCGTCCTCCGGCCACGTCTTGAGGACAGGCAGCTCGTCGAGGCCGCCCTCCGGCTTCACGACCTCCTGGCACGGCGCGTCCTTCACCGTCTTCGGCATCAGATCGGTCAGCCGCGAGACGAGCGGCATCATCTTCAGCGCGTCCATGAACCCGCGCGGCTGCGGCGGCGTCGTGAGCTCCTCAATTTCCTTCGCGAGGTCATCGAGCTTCTCGACGCCGAGCGCAAGACAGATGCGGCTCATCGAGCCGAAGAGATTCGCGGCGACCGGCATGCCGAACCCGCCTTCGCCAAGGCTTCGGCGGGCAGGCGATTCAAACAGCAGCGCCGGCCCGCCCCCTGGTGACTTGCACGCGCGATCGATGACCGCAGCGATCTCGAGGTCGGGACTCACCGGCTCGGTGATGCGCGCCAGCTCCTTGCGGCGATCCAGCTCGGCGATGAAGGCGTTAATGTCCGGAAACGTCATTGCCCCATGGCCTCATTCACGCGCGTCGCGAGCGCCAGCGCCCGGCGTCCATCCGCGCCCGTCACGAGCGGCGCCCGCCGCTGCTGAATCGCCTCGACGAAGTCCGCCAGCTCGCGCCGGAGCGGCTCGTCGCGCTCCACCTTGACCGGTCCGCCCTCGATGGCGGGCCGGCCGCCCGGCTGCGGGCTGAGCCGCCAGACTTCGAGCTCCTGCGCCGCGTAGTCCACCGAGACATACATGTCGGGCTGGAAGAAGCGCACCTTCCTCACCTGATCCTTGCTGATGCGGCTCGCCGTGACGTTGGCGATGCACCCCGAGGCAAACTTCAACCGCACGTTGGCGATGTCCACCTTCGGCGTGAGCACCGGCACGCCAATCGCGTCCACGCTCACGACCTCCGTCCGCTCGATCGCCAGCATCAAATCGAGGTCGTGAATCATGACATCGAACACGACGTCGATGTCCAGGCTGCGCTCGGGAAACCCGCTGAGCCGGTGTACTTCGATGAAGCGCGGCGTCTTGAGCAGCGGCAGCGCCGCCTGTATCGCCGGATTGAATCGCTCGGTGTGGCCGACCGCCAGCGTGGCGCCGCCGCGCGCCGCCAGGTCGATCAGGGCGTCGGCGTCCGCCAGGTTCGACGCCATCGGCTTCTCGACCAGGACGTGCACCCCGCGCTCGAGAAACGGCCGGGCGACGTTCAGGTGCTCCGCGGTGGGCACGGCCACGACGACGGCATCGACGGCGTCCAGGACATCGCGTGCGTCCGTGATCGCCCGGGCGCCCGTGCCGGCCACGGCCGCCGCGGCCCGGTCTTCCTTGAGGTCCACGGCGGCGACGAACTCGACGCCGTCGAGCGCCGCCGCAATCCGGGCGTGATGGCGTCCGAGGTGACCCACGCCGATGACGGCCAGCCGGACGCGCGGCGTCAACGCCGCTCCCGGCTGATCACGACGAGCCCGGCCTCGTCCGCGGCGCGGATGAACGCGTCGCCGTCGAGAATCAGCGTGCGGCCGGCGTCGATCGACAATCCGTCCGCACCGGCCGCCGTCATGACCTCGACGGTGCGCACGCCGACGACCGGCACGTCGAAGCGCATGTCCTGCCTGGGCTTGGCGACCTTGACGACGCGCGTGCCGCGTCCCGCCAGCGCGCCGGCGCGGTCGATCGTCGCGTCCGTGCCTTCCATCGCCTCGACCGCGACTATCGCTCGATCCTTGACGACGATCGTCTGCCCGATGTCGAGGCCCGCCGTGACGTCCGCCACCGTATAGCCGTACTCGAAGTCGGCGCGCATGGCCGGCGTCGGCTGGGCGCGGGTCAGCACGCCCGGCTGCGCGAGCAGGTCGGCCAGGAGCGCGGTGGAGTCCATCAGCGAGATGCCGTGCGCCTGAAGGACGCCGGCGACCGCGGCGATGAGCGCGTCGGTGTTCTGCGCGCCGAGCCTGGCCAGCGCCGCCGCCAGCGTGGCATCCGGGCGGACGCCGCCGAAGAGCTTCACGTGCTTGACCTGCCCGGCCATGACCGCACGGGTCACACCGGCCGCGCCGAAGATTTGCAGACACTGGCCCAGCTCGCCGAGCGCAATCCAGTTCACCGGCACGCGCAGCTCGCGGCCGAGCTCGGTCAAATCGACCGACGCCTCGTCGCGGATGGCGACCACGACGACGTCATGGCCGAGCCGGCGCGCGGCGCCGAGCGCCAGCAGCGGAAACGAGCCCGCGCCGGCGATGAGCCCGATCGGGCCCTTACTCGACATCGGCGTCATCCAGCCGCCGCGAGGGGCGCCGGAGGATGACGCCGCGCGGAGCCGAGACGATGAAATTGACGAGGTAATGCACCTCGGCGGCCGACAGCGTGGGATCGCGGTCGATGAGCTCGAGCGCGCGGCTGGTGTTGTGCTGCACGAGCAGGCGGTAGGCGCGGCGGAGCTGCTCGATGACCTCGAGGGAGAACCCGCGGCGCTCGAGGCCGATGGCGTTCACCCCGTAGATCCGGGCGCGGTTGCCGACGGTCTTCGCAAACGGCAGCGCGTCGCGCGTGACGACCGTGTAGCCGCCCACGAACGCGTGGAACCCGACCCGGCAGAACTGATGCACGCCCGAGTAGGCGCTGATCGTCGCGTAGTCCTCGACGGTCACGTGGCCGCCGAGGGTCGCGGCGTTCCCGAAGATCGTGTGATTGCCGACCTGGCAGTCGTGCGCGACGTGCGCGTACGCCATGAAGAGGTTGTGGTCGCCGATCGTCGTCACGCCACCGCCGCCCGCGGTACCGCGGTGGATCGTCACGAACTCGCGGAACACGTTGTTCCGGCCGATGACGAGGCGCGTCTGCTCGCCCTTGTACTTGAGATCCTGCGGCGCCAGGCCAATCGAAGCCAGCGGCGCAATCGTCGTGTGATCCCCGATGTCCGTCCAGCCCTCCACGATGGTGGACGCGCCGATGTGGCACTCACGGCCGATGCGCACGTGCGGGCCCACGGTCGCGTAGGGCCCGATCATCGTCCCGTGGCCGATCAGGGCGTCAGGGTGGACGATGGCCGTGGGATGGATCAGCGCAGGCAGCTCTTCGCGTTCCGCCAGGGCCGACCCCGGCTCGTCGCGGCCGATGAGGCCCATGATCAGGTCGGCTTCGGCCACGATCTGGCCGTCCACGGACGCGGTGGCGGCGGTGCGGATGATGCGGCCGCGCCGGCGTCCGAGCGTGACTTCGAACTCCAGGCGGTCGCCCGGCACCACCTGGCGGCGGAACTTGGCGTTGTCCACGCCCCGCAGCCAGGCGCACGAGTCCCCGCCGCCGATGCTGTCGCTCGACAGCAACAGCAGCGACGCAACCTGCGTCAGCGATTCGATCATCAGCACGCCCGGCATGAGCGGCGTGCCCGGAAAGTGGCCCTGGAAAAACTCCTCGTTGACCGTGACGTTCTTCACGGCCCTGATCCGGCGGCCGGGCTCGTAGTGCGTCACCGCATCCACGAGCACCGACGGATAGCGATACGTCAGTCGCTCGAGGACGGGCAGGATGTGCATGGGGCTGCGGCGATTCCCCTTCTTGTCTTACTTGTAGGCCGCGTCGAGACGCTTCAGCACCTCGGGCGTCAGGTCGAGCCCGGGGTGGACGGCGTACAGGCCCGACTCGTTGGTCGGCACCCACACGGCCCACAACCCCTTCTCGTTCCGGACCGCCTCGACGATGGGCTGCACCTTGGCGGAGAAGTTCTGGATGAGGTCGGCCTGCTTCTGCTCGACCTCGATCTGGTACGACTCCTGGAGGGCCTGGAGCTCGCGCGTGCCGCGCTCGCCCTCACGCTGCATGCTCGCCAGCACGGCCGGGGCGACGAGATTCTGCTGCGTCTGAATCTTGGTCTGGAGGTCCGCCAGCTCCTTCTGCTTGGCGGTAATCGGGCCGAGCAGCTTGTCGCGGACCTTCTTCAGCTCCTCCTGGCCCGCCTTGCCGAGCTTGGAGTCGTTGACCAGCTGCTGCATGTTCACGAAGCCAATCTTGGCGTCCGGCGGGAACGGCACGAGCGGCTTCGGCTCGGGCGGCTTGGCCGGCGTCTGCGGGATCGTGGGCTTCTGCCCCGCGGGCGGCGTGACCGGCGGCGGCTGCTGCGTGGTGGGCGGCGGCTGGGTCGGCGGCGGAGCCCCGCCCTGCGCGTAGGCGCGTCCGGCCAGTGAAAGGGCACAAATCGTGAGGACCAGCGTCAGGCGTCTCATGTTGTCAGCACCTTAATCCAAGAAAACCATCAAACGATAGCGTAGAGCGAACCGCGTATGCCAGTCCCGGCGGTTACGGGTGGGTGAGGATGACCTCGAAGGTCAGCCGCGTCGGGTCGGGATTGGGGCCCGGAATCTTGCCGGCATCGAACACCCGCAGGCACAGGATCCCGATGCCTGACACGTTGCCGGCGACGCCGGCGCCCTCGAGCGTGTTGTCGTTGGTGACCTTGATCTCGCACGAGAGGCCGTTCCACTCGCCGAGACTGACGCCCAGCGCGATCGTCGCGTCCGGGTCGACATTCGTCAGCCGCGCGGTCACCTGCCCGCGGGCCTTGGTGGTGAAGGTGAACGTCACCGCGCCGTTCTGGCCCACCACGCCCGTGAAGGTCTCGGTGATCATCTCGGGCGGCGTCGGGTCGATCGGGGTGGTCGGGGTATCGCCGGAGTCGCACGCCGCGGCGCCCGCGACCAGCCCGGCCACCAAGCACATGCGAATGAAACGGAGCATCCTCACCTCTCGCCCCTTAGAACGTCACGCCCACGGCGAACCGGAACGTGAACTTCTCCTGCGGCTGCAGGTTGTTGTTGTACACGCCGCGCCGCGATGGATTGTACGACCCAATCAGCCGGAACGGCACGTTCAGCACGGGCATGAAGAACCGCAGCTCGGCGCCCACCGACGTCTTGAACGCGTGGGTGTCACCGACCGTCACGACCACCGGCTGCGGCGCCCCGCCGAGGGGCGTCAGCGTCCCGAGCGAGCCGAACGGGCCGGTGAGCAGCGGCTGGTCGGGGAACCGGAGCTCGGTGATCTTTTCCTTCCACACGAGCTTCTGGCCGAAGTCCTGCACCTGCCCGGCGTCGAAGAACCCGAGGATGCGGACCGGACCCGCGATGTTGTAGTAGAGCTCGGCGTTGAACACGATCGACTTGTTGCCGCCGATCACCAGGTTCGAGATGGGGTCGCGCGGCCCGATCGTGCGCATGTCGAACCCGCGGACGCTGTACTCGCCGCCCTGGAAGAACTTCTCGAAGATCGGCAGCGTCTGCGTCTCGCCGCGCGGGACGACGTACTGCCCTTCGCCGTGCAGTCCGATGGCCGTCTTCATGGACAGCGGGATGTACCAGATGGCGTCGACCCGCGTCTGGATGAACGTCGTGTTCCCGCCCGGCCCGGCCAGCTCCACCGCCGCCGTGAGCTTCCGGCCGTTGGTCGGGAAGATCGGGTGATTGACCGTGTTGAAGACGATGCTCGGCGTGACCTTGCTCACCGTCTGCTTCCCGCCCTGGTCGAGGAGCAGCGACGCGCGCAGCTGCGGGTTGTTGAGCAGCATCTCCGGGGACACGTATGCCGACGAGATGTCGAAGACGTGCACTTTCTCGTAGCTGTAGCCCAGGTACAGCCGCGTGTAGTCGGCCAGCGGATAGCCGACGATGAAGTTCATGCCCTGGGAGCGCTGGGAATACAGCAGCGGATAGCGCGCCTCGCGGCTGTACACGTCCGTGCCGAACGTGATCGGGCGATCCCACAGATACGGCTCGCTGAACGACACCTGATACTGCCGCGCCTGCGACCCGCGCTGCAGCGAGATGCCCACCGTCTCGCCGCGGCCGAGGAAGTTCGATGTCTGGAACGAGAGCTGGCCGAAGAAGCCGTCGAACTGCGAGACGCCCGCGCCGAACGAGATCTGGTTGCGGTTCTGCTCTTCGACCTTGATCTGCAGGTCCACGCGGTTGTCCGTCTTGGGCACCGGCGTGATCTGGATTTCGTCGGTCTTGCCCTCGAGCGGCTTGAAGTAGCCGAGCTGGTTCAGGCGGCGGATGCTGTCGGTGAGCGCGTTCGAGTCGAACACGCCGCCCTCGAAGACCCGCAGCTCGCGCCGCACGACGTTGTCGCGCGTCGTCGTATTGCCGACAAAGGTCACGCGATTGACGAAGAACTGCTTGCCCTCGATCATCCGGATCGTGATGTCCACGACCGGCGGCTGCTCCTGGCCCGCGATCGGCTCGAGCGTCTGGCAATCGGTGCCGCGCGGGCACGCCTCGACGCGCGGGTTGAACTGGTAGAACCCGCCCCTGCCGTAGACCTTCTGCGTCTCCACCAGGCCCTTCCGGATGACCTTCGCGCTGTAGAAGTCGCCGGTCTGGACCTTGAAGAACGGGCGCAGGAACTCCGCCTTCACCATCGTGTTCTCGGCGATGTTGAACGCGCCGACCTTGTAGCGGATGCCCTCGTCGATCGGAATCCGGAGCCGCACGTGGCGCGTCCGGCCGTCGCGCGAGTCCTTGATCGTCTCCACCTGCTGCGCGCCGACGACGGCGCGGACGTAGCCTTCGTTCTGATAGAACTCCGTGACCTTGTCGGCGTCGTCCGGCATCTTCGCCGGCTGGTACGTGCCGCCGCCGGTGATGAACCCGAAGAACCCGCGCGGCTTGTTGTCCTTCATCTTCGCGCGGAGCTTGCCGTCGCTGAACGCCTGGTTGCCCTCGAAGACGACCTCGCCGACCTTGAGCTTGGGCCCCTCATCCACCGTGAATGTGAGCATCACCAGCTTCGGCCCGCTCGGCAGCTCGGTGAGCGACGTCGTGACCGTCGCGTCCGCGTAGCCCTTCTCGGCGTACAGCTCGGTGACGATGCCCTTCACCTTCCGGATGGCCGACTGGTCGATGAACGAGTCGATGCGGATCTGGGCGTTCTTCTCCGTCATCTGCTCTTCGATCTTGGAGCGCTCGATGCGGAGCTTCTCGCCTCGCGACGGCACGAAATCCACGACTTTGACCCGCGGCCGCTCTTCGAGATGGAAGATGACGTGCTTGCCCATGACGCCGTTGGCGTAGGGCTCGTCGATGACCTCGATCCAGAGGTTGTCGAGGAAGCCCGTCCGCCACAGATCCCAGAAGTCGCCCTGGATCGACGGCTCGTCGTACGTGACCCAGCGGTTCTCCCGGGAGTCGCTTGCCAGCGTGAGGTGGGCCCCGTACGTCGCGCTGTCGACAATGAGTTCGTTGACCGGGTGCGCGATGATCTGTATGCACCGGAGCAGGACCGGCGAATCCGCCGGGGGCAGCCGCACCGGGTCCGGACAGGGCTCCACCTGCGCCAGGGCCGGCCGGGCGTGGGCCAGTCCCATCAGGAGCACTCCGCAGACAAACCAGCAGCGCCAGTTGCGCACGATCACAACACCATACACGGATTCTTAGACGGTAACGGCCAGGGGGCGGCCGTCTTCAGCCTGTCCCGACGAACGCCAGGCGAGCACGCCGTGGTTCAGGTAAATCTCGATCATCCCGGACCCGAGCTTGCCGCGAATCAGCTCCTCGGACAGGGGATCCTCGATATAGCGCTGGATCGCGCGCCGCAGCGGCCGGGCCCCGTAGGACCGGTCGCGGCAGGTGGCGTCGATGATCCAGTCCACGACCTCCGGCAGGACGGTGATCTGCAGCCGGCGGTCGGAGAGGTGCTCGTTCAGCGTCGTGATGAGGAGCGCCGTGATCGCGCGGAGGTCGGGATCCGTGAGCGGATCGAACACGATGATCTCGTCCACACGGTTGAGGAACTCCGGGTTGAAGGTCTTCTTGACTTCGCCGAGGACCATGTCGGTGACCGACTTCTGGATCTCGCGCGTGTCCGGGGTCTGGAAGCCCATCGACGCCTTCTTCTGGATGAAGCGCGCGCCGATGTTCGACGTCATGATCAGGATCGTGTTCTTGAAGTTCACCCGGTTGCCGAGGCCGTCGGTGAGGTGGCCGTCCTCGAAGACCTGCAACAGGATGTTGAAGAGGTCGGGGTGCGCCTTCTCGATTTCGTCGAGGAGGACGACCGAGTAGGGATTCCGCTTGATCTTCTCGGTGAGCTGCCCGCCCTCCTCGTGCCCGACGTAACCGGGCGGCGAGCCGATCAGCTTGGAGACCGAGTGCTTCTCCATGTACTCGGACATGTCGAAGCGGATGAGCGCGTGGTCCGAGCCGAACAGGAAGTTCGCGAGCGCGCGCGCGAGCTCCGTCTTGCCGACGCCGGTGGGGCCGAGGAAGATGAAGCTGCCGACGGGCCGCGTCGGGTTCTTGAGCCCGGCGCGCGACCGGCGGATGGCGCGCGACAAGGCCGAGATCGCCTTTTCCTGACTGATCACGCGGCGGTGCAGCTCCTCCTCCATCCGGAGGAGCTTGTTGCCTTCGTCCTCGTTGACGGACGAGAGCGGCACGCCGGTCCACTTGGAGACGACCTCGTCGATGTCGGCCTTGACGATGGCGATGCGCGCCGATCCGGGCTTGACGTCGAGGCGCTCGCGCACCACCTGCAGGCCCTCGCGCGTGGGCGGCAGATCCGACTCCCGATACAGCCACGCCTTGTCCGCCGGGCGCTCCGCCGCGCCCTCGGTCGGCTCCACCGACATGCGGAGGCTGCGGCTGATCTCGCTCAACTCGGCGTTGATCTCCGCCTCGTGCAGCTTGGCGCGGGCGCCCGCTTCGTCGATGAGGTCGATGGCCTTGTCCGGCAGGAACCGGTCGGTGATGTAGCGGCTGGACTGATAGACGGCCGCCTCGATCGCGTCGGTCGAGTACTCGACGTGATGGAACAGCTCGTAGCGGTCCTTCACGCCCATGAGGACCTGAATCGTTTCCTTCTCGCTCGGCGGATCGACCTTGATCGCCTGGAAGCGCCGTTCGAGCGACCGATCCTTTTCGATGTACTTCCGGTACTCGGCCGGCGTCGTCGCGCCGATGCAGCGCACTTCGCCGCGCGACAGCGCCGGCTTGAGGATGTTGGCGGCGTCGAGCGCTCCTACCGCGGAGCCCGCGCCGACCAGCGTGTGCAGCTCGTCGATGAACACGATGATGTTCGGGTTCTCGGTGAGCTCCTTCATGATCGCCTTGAGGCGCTCTTCGAACTGCCCGCGGTACTTCGTGCCCGCGACGATCAGCGAGATGTCGAGGGCGAGGATGCGCTTGTCGGCGAGGAAGTGCGGCACGTCGCCGCAGACGATCTTCTGCGCGAGCCCCTCGACGATAGCGGTCTTGCCGACGCCGGGCTCGCCGATGAGCACCGCGTTGTTCTTCGTGCGGCGGCACAGCACCTGCTGCACGCGCTCGAGCTCGGTCTTGCGGCCGACGAGCGGGTCGAGCTGGTTCTTGACGGCCGCGTCCGTGAGGTCGCGGCTGAACTCGGCGAGGAGCGGCGTCTCCTTCGGGCGCGCGGGCGCCGTCTTCTCGTTCAGGAGCTGCACGATGTCCTCGCGCACGCTCGCGAGCCGCATGCCCTTTTCGTACAGGATCGAGGCCGCGACGGATCGCTCCTCGCGCAGCAGGCCGAGCAGCAGGTGCTCGGTGCCGATGTAGGTGTGGAGCAGGCGGTCGGCCTCCTCGGCCGCGCACTGCAGCACGCGCTTCGTGTCCGCGCTGAACGGAATGTCCGCCGACGTCGCGACCTTCTCGCGGAAGACCTGCCGCCCTTCGATCTCCTTGCGGATGCTCTCGAGGGACAGGTGCGAGCGCGCGAAGATCCGGCTGGTGAGGCCCTTGCCTTCCCGAATCAGCCCGAGCAAGAGATGCTCGGTCTCGATGGTCGTGCTGCCGAGCTGGGTTGCCTCATAGCGCGCGAAAAACAGGACGCGCCGTGCACGTTCTGTGTAGCGTTCAAACATGCAGGGCCATTATACGTTACGGAAAAGGGACCCTACCGATTAGGTACGCCTCGTACGTCCCGTACGCCTCGTACGGGAACCTGCTCCTTATCAACATTCCTTATTTCCTAAGTAAAGTTGGCAAACGTCAGTTCGTTCCTGGCACGAAGCGTACGGGGCGTACGGGGCGTACCGGGACTCAGGCGAGCCGCCCTCCTACGAGCCTGAGCACCCTGTCGCAGGCGGCCGCCAGCGTGGGGTTGTGAGTCACCACAATCGACGTGAGGCCGAACTCTGCGTGCATGTCGCGCAGGAGCTGGTGCACCTCGCGTGCCGTGGCCTCGTCCAGATTACCGGTGGGTTCGTCGGCCAGCAGGACGGCCGGCCGGGCGACGAGCGCGCGCGCGACGGCGACCCGCTGCTGTTCGCCGCCGGAGAGCGCGCCCGGCCGGTGGGTGGCTCTCCCCGCGAGTCCGACGCGCTCGATCAGCGCCGCGGCCCTCGCCTTGCACTCCGCCTCCGGCAGCTCGGCGATGCGGAGCGGCATCTCGACGTTCTCCTCCGCCGAGAACTCCGGCAGCAGGTGGTGAAACTGAAACACGAAGCCGACGTGTTGCCGCCGGAACATCACGCGCGCGTCATCGTCGAGCTCGTGAATCGCGGCGTCGCCGACCTGGACGCGGCCGGCGTCGAGCGCATCGAGCCCGCCGAGCACGTGCAGGAGCGTGCTCTTGCCGACGCCCGACGCGCCGACGATGGCGAGCATCTCGCCGCGCTCGACCTGCAGATCGAGTCCGTGCAGCACCTCGAGAGGTCCGGCGACGGTCGGATACGACTTGACGAGGCCTTGAACGTCGATGAACGCCATGACTACTGATGCCGGAGCGCTTCGGCCGGATCGAGCCGGCCGGCCTGGCGCGAGGGATAGATCGTCGCCGCGAGACACACGGCGACCGCCGCGATCACCACGGTCGCGAAGTCGAGCGGCAGCACGCGGAAGGGGACGTGCGTGATCTGATAGACATCTGAGGGCAGCTTCAGGAGCTGGAACCGATCGGCCAGATAACAGATCGCGAGCCCGAAGAACGCGCCGGCGCCGGTGCCGACGAGGCCGATGGCCAGCCCCTGGTAGACGAAGATCCGCCGGATATCCTGCGCCCTCGCGCCCATCGTCCGGAGAATGGCGATGTCCCGCGTCTTCTCCATCACGAGGAGGACGAGGGACGCGACGATATTGAGCGCCGCGACGAGGACGACGAGCCCGACGGCGAGCGAGATCCCCATTTTCTCGAGCCAGAGCGCCGAATAGAGCTCACTGTTGAGGTCGGTCCAGTCGTTGAACTGGTAGGGCGCGCCGAATTTGGCCTGCAGAGTCTGCCGGATGCCTGGCGCCGCTTCGATGTCGGCCAGCCGAAGCTGAATCAGATCCGGGCCGATCTTCCCGAGCATGGCCTCGGCTACCTCCAGCGACAGGAAACCGGCCGCGACGTCCGTCTGGTAGAAGCCAAACTTGACGACCCCGACCACTTCCATCGAGCGTTGCTTGGGCAGCTCGACGCCCGGGCCAAAAACGACCTTCGGCGTCATCAGCAGCACGGAGTCGCCGACGGACACACCGAGTGTCTTCGCCAGCTCCGCGCCGAGCACGATGCCGTCTTTCGCGTCAGGTGGCCGGTTGACCAACGCGTCCAGAGACCCGGCGGTGATCGATTTCCGGATCTCGGTGACCTGCGCCTCCCGGGCCGGATCGACGCCCTTCAGCTGAACCGGCGAGCCTTCAGCCGACGGCGACGAGAGCATCCCGGCGCCCATGATCCCCGGCGCGCCGGCCAGCACGCCCGGCACCATGAACCGCGGCAGCTCCTGCTCCATGTCGTCGAACGGCGCGTTCTTGTAGACGTAGATGTGAGCGGCCGAACCGACGATGCGGTCGCGCAGCTCGCCCTGCACGCCGGTCATCAGCGCGAGCGCGATGATCACGGCCATCACGCCGACGCCCACGCCGATGATGGACACCGACGAGATCAGCGCGATGAACGCCTGCCGGCGACGCGCGGTCAGATAGCGGCGAGCGACGAACCAGGAGAAAGACATGGTTATTCGTTCAAGGGCCGCATCAACGGAAACAAGATCACGTCCCTGATCGAGAGACTGTTCGTGAGCAGCATCACCAGGCGATCGATCCCGATGCCTTCCCCGCCGGTCGGCGGGAGGCCGTACTCGAGGGCGCGGATGTAGTCCTCGTCCATCCGATGGGCTTCCTGGTCGCCGGCCGCGCGCGCGCTGAGCTGGGCCTCGAAGCGGCGGCGCTGCTCGGCCGGGTCGTTCAGCTCGCTGAAGCCGTTGGCCAGCTCGAAGCCGCCCGCGTACAGCTCGAAGCGCTCGACCGTATCCGGGTCGTAGGCCTTCTGCTTGGAGAGCGGCGAGACCTCGGTCGGAAAGTCGTAGACGAAGGTCGGCTGGACGAGCTCTGTTTCCCAGAGCCGCTCGAAGATGTCGGTGGCGATCCGGCCGGCCCCGGCGCCCGCCTTCACCTCGACGCCGAGCGCCCGCGCGACGTTCGCCGCGGCGGCGGTCTCGCGCAAATCGGCTTCCGTGACGGTCCGGCCGAGCCGCGCCGAGGCGGCGTCGGCCGCCGAATCGCGGAGCGATAACCGCCTGAACGGCGGGTTGAACGAGATCGTCGCCTCGCCGAACGGGTGGTCCAGCCGGCCCGTCGCGTCCTGCGCCACCGTGGACAGCATCTCTTCTGTCAGCCGCATGAGGTACTCGTAGTCCACGTAGGCTTCGTAGAACTCGAGCATCGTGAACTCGGGATTGTGCTGCGTCGAGATTCCCTCATTCCTGAAGTTACGGTTGATCTCGTACACCCGTTCGATGCCGCCGACAGTCAGCCGCTTCAGGAACAGCTCGGGGGCCACGCGCATGTAGAGGTCGAGGTCGAGCGTGTTGTGATGCGTGGTGAACGGCCGCGCGAGCGCGCCGCCCGCGATCGTCTGCATCATCGGCGTCTCGACCTCGAGGAACCCGCGCGCCTCGAGGAACCGCCGGATGGACGCAACCACCCGCGCGCGCGTCTCGAACACCTGGCGCGAGTCGGGATTGACGATGAGATCGAGGTAGCGCTGGCGGTAGCGGGTCTCGACGTCCGTCAGCCCATGCCACTTCTCCGGCAGCGGCACCAGGCACTTGGCCAGCACCTGCAGGCCCGAGGCCCAGATCGTCAGCTCGTTGGTCTTCGTGCGGAAGACGCGTCCCGCCACGCCGACGTGATCCCCCAGATCGAGCTGCTCGAAGATCTTGTAATCGAGCTCCGGGAGCGAGTCCTTCCGGATGTACGCCTGCAGCCGGTGCTCGCCGTCGGAGAGCACCAGAAAGCTCGCCTTCCCGAATCCTCGCAGACCGAGAATCCGCCCCGCCACGCGAACCTCGGGCCGCTCGGCCTCCAGCGCCTCGGCGGCCTTGGCGCCATGGTCGGCGACAACGGCGGAAACCGCGGACGTGCGGTCGAACCGGTGCGGATACGCCGGCACGCCCAGACGCACGAGCGCCTCGAGCTTCGCTTTCCGTTGTGCAATCTGTTCAGCTTCGTTGGACATAAGGGCCGGGTACGCCTCGTACGTCTCGTACGCCTCGTACGAGGAACCGGAAACCAGCTATCTTCACTCAGTTCTCCGGTTCCCCAGTTTCAAGTTTCTTTCTAATTCCGTCCAACACGCCATTCACGAAACTCGGCGAATCGTCGGTGCCGAATGCGCGTGCCAACTCTATCGCTTCGTCGAGCACGACGGCGGGCGGCGTCTCCGCCTCATGCTGGAGCTCCCAGGCGCCAATCCGCAGGATGATCCGGTCGGTGACCGCGAGCCGCTTCACGCGCCAGTTGGCGGAGTGCTCGCCGATGAGCGTATCCAGCTCGGCCTGATCCTCGTAGACGCCCAGGACGATCCTCGTCGCGAACTCGCGGACGTCCGGCTCGGCGTCGGGCTGATGCTGGGCGAAGAACGTCTCCACCGCGACTTCGGGACTGATGCGGCCAATCTCGCTGAGATACAGCGCCTGCACCGCCGCTTCGCGAGCCGCGTGCCGGGGATTCATGCGCCGTCGCGGTCGATCCGCTCGTACAGGCGCGCCATGTCGAGCGCCGCGGTCGCCGCCTCCCGGCCCTTGTTCGTCTCGCCGTCGCCGGCGCGCGCGATCGCTTCCTCCGCGGTGTTCGTCGTGAGCACGCCGAACGCGATCGGCACGCCGGTGTCCTGCGCCGCGCGCAAAATGCCGTTGGCCGTCGCGTCCGCGATGTACTCGAAGTGCGGCGTCTCGCCGCGAATGAGACAGCCCAGGCAGACGATGGCCGACCACTCGCCCGTTTGCGCCAGCCGCGAGGCCGCCTGCGGGAGCTCGAAGGCGCCCGGCACCGCAAATGTCTCAATGGACGACACGGCCACGCCCGCGTCGGCGAGCGTCCCGCGCGCGCCGGCTTCGAGCCGGTCGGTGACGAAGGCGTTGTAGCGGGAGACGACGAGCGCGATACGCATGAAACTCAACCCTGCGGCGCGCTCAACGGCCCTTGAACTCGGGTTTGCGCTTCTCGAGAAACGCGCGCGTGCCTTCGCGCATGTCCTCGGTCGTCGCGACGAGACCGAACAGCGTCGCTTCGTAGTCCTCGGCGTCCTCGAACGACATGTCGAGCCCGCCGGCCACCGCCTCGAGGATGTACCGGACGGCGACCGGAGCCTTGGCCGCCAGCGCCTGCGCGAGCGCCCGGGCCTCGTTCATGAGATCGGCCGCGGGCACCACCTTGTTGACGAGGCCGATGCGCCACGCCTCGTCGGCCGCGATCGGATTCCCGACGAGCAGCAGCTCGAGCGCGCGTCCCCGTCCGACCAGACGCGGCAGCCGCTGCGATCCGGCGTAGCCGGGAATGAGCCCCAGGTTGATCTCCGGCTGCCCGAGCTTGGCGGTGTCGGCCGCCAGCCGAATCGTACAGGCCATGGCCAGCTCGCATCCGCCGCCCAGCGCGAACCCGTTGATGGCGGCGATGACCGGCTTGCCGAGCCGCTCGATGCGATCGAAGAGCGCCTGGCCGCGACGCGCGTGCTCGCGCCCGTCGACCGGCGTCTGGGACGCCAGCTCGTTGATGTCGGCGCCGGCGACGAACGATCGATCGCCCGACCCCGTGATCACGATCGCGCGCACGCCGGCGTCGTCGCGTGCGGTGTCGATCGCGCGGCTCAACGCCTCGAGCGTCTGCGCGTTGAGCGCGTTCAGGACCTTCGGTCGGTTGATCGTGAGGACGAGCACCGCGCCGTCGCGCTCGAGAAGCACGTTGTCATCGGCCATAACCGCGCAATTATACGCTGCGGTTCCGGCCCGTCCGGCGGACGAGCGCGGCGCCGACGAATCCGATGAGCAGCGCGGTCAGCGCGCCGAGCGCGTCGGCGACCCAGTCGTCCACCCCGGGGAACCGTCCCGGCGTCAGCATCTGATGGAGCTCGTCGAGCGCGCCGTAGCCCGCGGCGAGGGTGAACGCGACGAGCGCCGCCCGCCCGTTGACGCCGGACCAGCGGCCGCCGGCCGCCGCCCGCAGCGCCAGCGCGGCCAGCACGAAGAACGCCGCGAAGTGCGCCGTCTTGTCCGAGATCCCGCCCGGGATTCTGGCGAGGTCAGGCTGGCTCGAGAGCCAGAAGAGCGCCACCATCTCGCCGACGGGCGGTCCCCAGAGCCACAGCCAGCGCGCCAGGGGCCGCATCAGCCGAACGCGAGATACAGGATCCAGCCGAGCACGTAGCTGCCGCCGACGAGGCTGGCAAAGATCCGCGCCGCGAGCTGCAGCTCGTTCCGGATGCCGTCGCGCAGGAGCGTGCCGAACACCAGCGACACACACGCCGCGAACAGAATCAGGACGCCGAGATGGGTCGTCATCGAGCTTTGCGGCCGCGCGCCAGGTCGGACGCGTCGAAGAGCACGAGCACGTTCAGCAGTCCGCTCGCGATGAGGAAGGTATTGCCGTAGTCGTACGTCGCCGACACGACGTCCCCCGCGCCAGCGCCGGCGAACGCGGCCAGCAGGCGCGGCAGGCCGAGCGCCCACTGGGCCACGGCTGCCAGGAACACGAGCGGCTCCGAGACCTGAAAGGGAAACAGGCGCCCGCCGAACACGAGGCCCAGCACCGTCATCGACCCGAGGATCCCGAAGAAGATCAGCCCTTTGCGAATCTGGCCTGCCAGCAGATGACCCGCGCCCGGCACGAGCCAGGCCAGGACGCTGATGGTGAGCGGCGATGTCGACGTGGGCATCCGAGCCAGTCTACTTTGAACTTCGAACTTCGAACTTTGAACTTCGAACTTCGAGCCTGTCCCCGGCGGCCGTCCGAACAATGACGACAGCGACCATCGCGCCGAGCGGGATACCGGCGAGTGCGCGCGCCAGGTTGCCGACGCCCGCGAGCCCCGTCCATTCGAGAACGACCGTCAACGCCGTCGGCACCGCGGCCACGGCCAGCCAGACGAGCAGCCGCGAAACGGGTCGGCGCCGCAGCACGAGCCAGACGAGCGCGCCGGCCGCGCCGCCGATGTACAAGCCGCTGCAACGGCCGCACACCGGCCACTTCACGCCGTCCGAGTGGAACGACCGCCCGGGCTTCTGATGGCAGATTCGCGACGTCGCGACGTACACGGCCGTGACGAACGCCGGCGCCGCGTCGTGCGCGCGCAGGACGACGGCGCCGCCGAGCACGACCGGCCAGACAACGGCCGCCAGGACGAGCGCTTTCACCATCCGGCGACGCCCTTGAGGATGGCGCCCCACGCCGGCGCCAGGACTACCTTGAGCGCGATGTCGAGCGCGAGCAGGCCCGCGCCCACGAACAGGAATCGCCGGTGCCGCGCCAGCGAATACGGAAACTTCAGCACACGCGACAGCAGGACGCCCGACAGCACGACGCCGATCATCACGAAGCCGGCCACGCGCACGATCGCCCACGGGTGCCAGCCCAGCATCACGGACGTGGCCGGATGCGCGCTCTGCCGGGCCATGGATCCGACGTATTCACCCATCTCGTTCATCAGGACGGCGCCCATCGGCATCGCGAGCACGCCGCCGGTCGCGAGCGCCGTGGCGGTGAACACGCCCGCATAGCCGAGATGCCGGGGGATGAACACCGCCGGCTGGCTTTCCGGACCGATGCCGGTCCGGACCCACTCGATCATCTGATCGCGATACTCCGAGCGCAGGAACAAGTCGCCGCCGGACCGCGTGCGCGACCAGCCCAGCGCCGCCATCGACGTCGCCGCCACCGCCATCGTCAACGCCCACACGAGCATGATGCCGATCGCGCGGCGCACCAGCCCGAGGCGCAGCGACTTCGCCATCAACCACCACGGCAACGCGGCGTTGAGAAACGGCACGAGCGCAGGCAGACCGATGAGCCATCCGATCGCATACGACGCGAGCGTGCCGGCCACGGCGAGGGTCATTGGGAGGCCTACATGCCGCCTGGGATCGGCAATGGTCCGAAGTGTTCCTTGTACCGGGCGGCGAACTCCGCCCACGTGTAGGCGTGGCTCTGTCCGCCGAGGTGCTCGAGGGCGTACGTGGCCGCGACGGTACCGACTCTCGCGCACACGGTCAGGTCGGCGCCGGCGGCGAGGCCTTTCAGGAGGCCGCCACGGTAGGCGTCGCCCACGCCTGTCGGATCGACGATGCGCGTCGGCGTGACGGCGGGCACGTCGGTCCGCCCGGCGCCCGTGTAGATCGACGACCCGTGCTCGCCTCGCGTGACGACCAGACCGGCGGCCTTCTGCAGGATGCCGTCCTCGCCGAGCCCGGTCTTCTCGCGAATCAGCTCCAGCTCGTAGTCGTTGCAGATGACGAGCGACGCCCCGGCGATGCCCTCGCCGATCTCCTGACCGGACATCCGGGCGCACTGCTGTCCGGGGTCGAAGATGTAGCGCAGGCCGAGCGTCCGGCACTCTTCCGCGTACTGCGTCATGGCGGCGGGATCGTTGGGCGAGATGATGACGAAGTCCGCCTTGCCGGCGGTGCGGAACGAGAGCTCCGCGGCGTGCGCCATCGCGCCCGTGTAGAAGGATGCGATCTGGTTGTTCTTCTGGTCCGTGCTGCAGAAGAACGACGCCGTGAACTTGTCCGGCACTTCCTTGACGAGCGACGTGTCCACGCCCGCGGCTTCGAGCCAGCGGCGGTACTCGTCGAAGTCGCGGCCGGCCGTCGCCATCAGGAACGGCCGCTCGCCGAGGAGCGCGAGCGTGTACGCGATGTTCGGCGCGCAGCCGCCGCGCCGCTTGTCCATCGTGTCCACCAGGAAGCTGAGACTGACCCGCTCGAAATGTTCCGGCAGGAAATGTTCGGTGAAGCTCCCCGGAAACGACATCAGGTAGTCGAACGCGATCGAGCCGGTGACGATGATGCGCATGCGGCGTCCTGGCTCAGGAGACATACTTGCCGACGATGGGCGCGAGCCGGTGCTTCGCGTCCGCGGACATCGCCTCGGGCCGCGTGATGATGGCGGCCGCCAGCGCCTTCGCGCACTCGCACGTCCGGGCGACCGGCAGCTGTTCGACCGCGTTGGCAATCACCTGCTGAGCGGTCTTCGCGTTGCCGACGAGATTGGCGATGACCATCTCCACCGTGACCGAGTCGTGCTCGGGGTGCCAGCAGTCGTAGTCGGTGACGAGCGCGAGCGTCGTGTAGCAGATCTCCGCCTCTCTCGCGAGCTTCGCCTCCTGCAGGTTCGTCATGCCGATGATGTCGAAGCCCGCCTTCCGGTAGAAGTTCGACTCCGCGATCGTCGAGAACTGCGGGCCCTCCATGCAGAAGTACGTGCCGCCCTTGTGCAGGCGCGCGCCCGCTTTCTCGACGGAGCGGATGGCAATCTGACTCAGGTGCGGGCAGAACGGATGCGCGAACGCGACGTGCGCGACCAGCCCGTCGCCGAAGAACGTGCTCACCCGGCCGCGCGTGCGATCGAAGAACTGATCCGGCACGACGATGTCGAGCGGCCTGATGTCTTCGCGCAGGCTGCCGACGGCGCTCGCCGAGAGAATCCATTCCACCCCGAGCGTCTTGAATCCGAAGATGTTCGCGCGGAAGTTGAGCTCGGACGGCGACAGCCGGTGGCCGTGCCCGTGCCGCGCCAGGAACGCCACGCGGCGGCCGCGCAGGGTCGCCACCACGTACGGACCCGACGGATCGCCAAAGGGGGTGTGGATGATTCGCTCTTCGCGATCCTGAAGCTCGGCCATGTCGTACAGACCGGAGCCGCCGATGATGCCGATGGAAACTGTCTGTGACATAGGACCTTACGGAAGCGGCTCGACGTAAGGCCGGCCGTTCTTTTCGCGGATGATGCCGGCCGCGATCGCCGGATCGTGCTCGAAGAAGATAACGTACTCGCGGTCGATCGCCTCGCGCACGAAACGTTTCTTGTACAGGAACGTGTCCATGGGATAGAGGTCGTACCCCATCACCCACGCCGGATCCACGTGCGCGGTGGTCGGCATGAGGTCCGCCACGTAGTACGCCGTCCGGCCGTCCGACTCGAGCCGGATGAGCTGGTGGTGCATGGTGTGGCCGCCCGTGCGCCAGACGCTGAGCCCCGGCAGCACCTCGCCGTCGTCCTCGATGAAGCGCAGGACACCGGCCGACTCGAGCGGCACGAAGTTGTCCGCGACGTAGCTGGCCCGGTTCCGCTCGTGCGGGTGGGTGGCGTCGTCCCACTCGCCGCGGCGGACGTAGTAGGTCGCGCGTGGAAAGCTCGGGCGCACCACACCGTCGACCAGCCGGGTGAACCCGCCGGCGTGATCGAAATGCAGGTGCGTCGCGACGACGACGTCGATGTCGGCCGGCGTGAGGCCGTGCGCGGCCAGCGCGTGGTCGAGCACGAACGTCCGATCGATCGCGTAGATCTCGGTTTCCTTCTCGCTCATCTTGTCGCCGATGCCGGCGTCGATGAGGATCCGGCGCCCACCGCTCTGTACAAGGAGCGGCCGCATGCCGAGCGAGATGCGGTTGCGGGCGTCGGCCGGCGCGCGCTTCTCCCACAGCGGCTTGGGCACGACGCCGAACATGGCGCCGCCATCAAGGCGGAAGGTGCCGTCAGAGAGCGTCAGGAGCTCGAAATCGCCCAGGCGCACGTGCGTCAGTCCGCTGCCTGCTTCAGCTCGACGAGCAGGCCGCCGGTGCTGGTCGGATGAATGAAGGCAATGCGCGAGCCGTGCGCGCCCGGCCGTGGCGCCTCGTCGATGAAACGCACGCCCTTCTGGCGGAGGCTCGCCATGGCGGCGTCGATGTCCGGCACCCGGAGACAGACGTGATGCAGCCCGGGGCCGCGATTGCGCAGGAACTTGCCAATCGCCGAATCGGGCGTGCGAGGCTCGACCAGCTCGATTGTCGTATCTCCCGTCTCGACAAAGCGGACGCGGTGCGGCCCGATGTCCTCGGGGTCGCCCGTTCGAAACCCGAACAGCTTCTTGAAGAGATCGACGAACTCCGACGCGTCAGCCGTGGCGACGCCGAGGTGGTCGATGGGGCCGGGTGCCTCCAGACTCGCGCGGGCGAGGATCGACGCGGCCGCGCCATACGGATCGAGCTCCCTGTTCGCGATGCGATCCAGCAGGCGCTCGAACTCCCCGGGCTCGAGGACCCGTTCTTCAACGTGCTGCATGAGACGCCGTTCGAGGATCTCGCGCAGCCGCCACTCGACGCGCGCGCGGCGCCGCTCGCCGAGCCCCTCGCCTGAGGCCGCGCGAAAACGCTCGATCATCGCCACGAGATCGGCCAGCCCGGAGCCCGTCGTCGCCACGGTGCGCAGCACGGGCGGCTTCCATGCGTCCGCGGGCCATTCTTCGAGCGACAGCATCGTCTCGATGGACGCGGCGGTGCGATCGGCCCCTTCGCGATCAGCCTTGTTCACGACGAAGATGTCCGCGATCTCCATGATGCCGGCCTTGAGGGCCTGCACCTCGTCGCCGGCGCCGGGCACGAGCGTGACGATGGCGATGTCGGCGGTGCGCACGATGTCCACTTCGTCCTGTCCGACGCCGACGGTCTCGATGATGACGTGGTCGAAGCCCGCGGCATCCAGGACCAGCGCGGCTTCGGCCGTCGTCCGCGCAAGGCCGCCGAGATGGCCGCGGGTGGCCATGCTGCGAATGAAGACGCCGGCGTCTTCCGCGTGCCCCTGCATGCGCACGCGATCGCCGAGCACGGCGCCGCCGGTGTAGGGACTGGTCGGGTCGACCGCGAGGATGCCGACGGTTCGACCGGCCCGGCGCAGCTCCGACGTCAGCCGATCGACGAGCGTGCTCTTGCCGGCGCCGGGCGGACCGGTCACGCCGATGAGGTAGGCCTTCCCGGTGGACGGAAAGATTGTGGCGAGGAGCGGCACCGCGGCCGGCTCTTCGTTTTCGATCAGGGAAATCGAGCGCGCGATGGCGCGCGGATCGCCGCCGAGCACGCCCTTGGCCAGCGCGGACTCGGGAGCCGCCATCACCCGGCAAGCAGCTGGCGCGCGATGACGAGCCGCTGAATTTCGCTCGTGCCTTCGCCGATCGTGCAGAGCTTGACGTCGCGGAAGAACTTCTCCGCGGGATAGTCCTTCACGAATCCGTAGCCGCCGTGAATCTGGACGCACTCCTCGGCGGCCCGCACGGCGATCTCGCTCGAGTAGAGCTTGGCGATGGACGACTCGAGCGACGTCCGTTCGATCTTCTGGTCGCGCATCCACGCGGCGCGGTACGTCAGCAGGCGCGCCGCCTCGACGCGCGTCGCCATATCCGCGAGCTTCCACCGGATGGCCTGGAACGACGAGATGGGTTCGCCGAACTGCCGGCGCTGGAGGGCGTAGTGCCGGGCCGCCTCATAGGCGCCCTGCGCGAGACCCACCGCGAGCGCGGCGATGCCGATTCGTCCGGTATCCAGCACCTGGAGCGCGTTGGTGAATCCCTCGTTGACGACGCCCACGACGGCGTCCGCGGGGACGCGGCAGTCGCGCAGCAGGACCTCGCTCGTGTCGCTCGCCCGCATCCCGAGCTTGTTCTCTTTGTGGCCGGCCGACAGGCCGGGGGTGCCGCGCTTCATCACGAAGGCCGAGATGCCGTACTTGCCCGGCTTCTCGCGGTCCGTCACCGCCATCACGACAAGCGTGCCGCCGATCGTGCCGTGCGTGATGAACTGCTTGCTGCCGTTCAGCACCCAGTTCTGGCCGTCCTGACGCGCGTTCGCGCGCATCGCGACCGCGTCGCTGCCGGCGCCGGCCTCGGTGAGGCCCCACGCGCCCCACATCTCACCCCTGGCGAGCGGCACCAGGTACTGCTGTTTCTGGGCCTCGCTGCCGAACATGAGGAGGTGCGCCGCGGCGAGCCCGTTGTGCGCCGCCACCGACAGCGCAATCGACGGATCGACGCGCGCCAGCTCCTCGATGCAGATGCAGTACTCGACCGCCGACATGCCCGCCCCGCCGTAGGCCTCCGGCACCTGAATGCCGGTCAACCCGAGCGCCGCGAGCTTGGGGAGGAGGTCCTTCGGGAAGGCCTGGGCCTCGTCCCAGGCCATGACATGTGGGCGGATTTCGGCTTCGGCAAACTCGCGAACCGTCCGGCGCAGGAGCTCCTGCTCGGCGGTCGGGCGCAGGTCCATCGCGAGAAAAATATCACGCCCTTGATACGCACTGGATGCGGCCGCCCAACCCACCGATAATCGAGTCTATGAAACAAGCGACCGTCACAGCCGTCCTCGCCACCCTGATCCTCGCGGTGTGTCCGGCGCCGGCGGCCGCCGACGCCACGTTCTTCTTTGGTTACGCGCCGAAGCCGTCGGGCCGGCCCGTGCGCGGGTTTGCGGTCGGCGCCACGATGGCGATCGTCGGCTTCGAGTTCGAGTACTCGAACACGGACGAGAAGGAGATCCCGACGGCGCCGGGCCTCAAGACGTTCATGTTCAACGTCCTGCTCGCCTCGCCGACGTCCTTTCAGGTGTACGCCACCGCCGGCGGCGGCCTCTACACCGAGAGCGTGCTGGATCAATCCCAGACGGCTTTCGGGACCAACTTCGGGGGCGGGGTCAAGTTCAGCCTCGCGGGGCCGCTCCGGCTCCGCCTCGACTATCGGGTCTTCGCGCTCTCGGGTGACGCGCTCGAGAAGTCCTCGCAGCGCTTCTACGCCGGCGCAAACGTCGCGTTCTAGCGCAGCCGCGCCAGTCCCATGCGCTCAACCCGCACGATGGCGGCCTTCAGTTTTTCGTACAGCGCCTGCGCCTCTGCCGGGACCGCCTCCGCGAGCAGCTTGACGGGGTCGTAGTCGGCGCCGGGCACGGCGGGATCAAACGAGAAGACGTAGATCGCGGATTCCTTGACGGCCTCCGCGGATCGGAACATGCGCCACGAGGCGGCCTGCTGGCGGCGGGTGGCCTCCTGGGCGCCATCGAGCGCCTCGGACAGCCGCGCCACGACGGCTTCGAAGTCCGCGGCGCGGTCGGGACGGACGTAGAAGAAGAGCAGGCCGGCGCCCGTGGCAAACGTGTACGCCTGCGCGGCGGCCGAGGCGGCCGGGGCCGCGTCCTGCGCCCGCGCCGCGGGCGCGGCCGACAGGGCGACGAGCAGGCATGCAATCACCGGGGGAACGATGCGCCGCATTACGCTGCCTCCAATTCCCGGAAACCACTTGACGTGACGTGGTATTCACCGCCGCGACACCCTACCACGTCACGTCAAGTGCGTTTCCGTGTGAGGAAAAACGAAACGGGACGCGCCGCCGTGCGACTGCGTCCCGTTTGAGAATCGACGGATGTCGCCGTCTCGCGGTCCTACGATCCCATCTTCACGAGGGGCCACGGGCTAATCTGGGCAAACATGTCCGGCATGCTGCCGATCTTCTTGAAGAGTTCGTCCGCCTCTGTCCGTGGAATGCTGCCCGGCATCTCCTTGCCGTCCTTCGGGTCCTGCTTCCATAGAAACTCGTAGATGATCTTCCCGGGGTTGTAGCTCTGCGTTTGGGACGGCTTGTCGATCTGGAACACGTAGATCACAGGCTGATCAGCCGACGGAGGGACGTTGAGCTTGTACTTATGGGTAAACGTCCCCGCAAACTCCTTCACTTCAGCTCGCTCCGACTTCGCGAGCTGCGCGTCGATGCCCGCCCACAGAGCCTCGAAGTCTGAGGTCTTGGCGGGCTTCACGGCCCAGATAATCAGATGCGGCACGTTCGGCAACAGCAAGTTGTCCTGCGGCGCTGCCGCAGGCTGCTGCGCTGGCGCCGTCTGCCGCGCGAGTAGTGTTCCGCCTGAAACCAGGCTCAGGCTCATTGCCAGTCCGATTGCTCCCACCGCCGACACCCGCGAAACAACCCGTTTCATGATTAGGCCCCCTCTGCCCCGCAGCCTCCCGCGGAGGTTTGAGTAAACTCTACCGTACTCCTCAGGCGAGTTCGCGAGTCACACGAATGTCGCCAGAATCTCGTTCGCGACGAGCATCCCCCGGCGCGTCAGCCCGAACCGGCTCTCGTCGCGCCACATCAGGCCATCACCGACGACCGGCGTTAGTTCCGCGCCATAGGTGGCCCACGGATCGACACCGAATCGGCGCGAGAAGTTCCCGCAGTCGATTCCGTCCGTGAGGCGCAGGCCGGTAAACAGCGCTTCCTGCCGGCGGGCCTGGTCGGACAGGCGCTCGCGCTCGACGCCGGCGTCCCGGCCGGTTCTCAGGTGGTCGATGTAGGCCGACGTCGCCGCGACGTTCTTCCACCGGACGCCGTCGACGGTCGAGTGCGCGCCGCACCCGAAGCCACGCCAATCACCACTCTGCCAGTACTTGACGTTGTGGCGGCTCCAAAAGCCGGGACGGGAGACATTGGAGATCTCGTACTGCTCGAAGCCCGCGGTGTCGAGGGCGTCGAGCGCCGCGAGATACATGTCTGCCGCCTCGTCATCGGGCGCCTGAACCCAGGAGTTTTCCGTCGGGCCTGCCCCGCCGGAGCCTTGGCGGAGGCGGGCCATCGATTCTTTCAGCGGCGCGTTCGGATAGAGCTCGAGAAGGTAGAGCGACAGGTGATCAGGTTCGAGCGAGATCGCCCGTTCGACCGTGCGGCGCCACGAATCGACAGTCTGCCCCGGCAACCAGAACATGAGATCGAAGCTGAGATTGCGGAAACCGGCGGCTCGCGCATCGCGCACCGCCTCTTCCGCCCGCCGCGCTGAGTGGATGCGCCCAAGACGCGTGAGCTCGGCGTCATCGAACGACTGCACGCCGAAGCTGATGCGGTTGACCCCAGCCGCCAGGAAACCTTCGAGACGTTCGACCGTCGCTGTCTCCGGATTGGTTTCGAGCGTGACTTCCGCGTCTGGCGTCACGGAGAAGGTTTCGCGGCAAGCCGTGATGAGGCGAGCCACCTCGGACGGCTCGAGGAGGGACGGCGTGCCGCCGCCGAAGAAGATCGTGTCGGCGGGGCGCAGATCGCCGCTCGAAAACCCCGAGCGGCCTACGTCACGAATCTCCGCCTCGATCGCCTCGACGTACTGCGCCTTCAGCGCGCCGTCAAACAGGCCGCGATTGAAGTTGCAGTAGCTGCAAATAGCGCTGCAGAACGGAATGTGGAGATAGAGACCCAGCATCGGCTGTCGCTTACCGAACGCCTATCCTCGGCCGGCCTTGCCGCCCGGCCAGTTGAGCTCCTTGGGTTCGCGGAGCTGGGCGCGGGCAGGGCTGTTGGCGCGCGAGGGCAGCGGGCGACGGCCCCGCCCTTTCTTCCAGAGCATGGTCAGGTCGTCGGGCCCGCCGTTGGACGGCAGCATGCGGTAGTCGCCGCCGTCGTACTCCAGAAAGTCGCACATCTCGTGGAGGCGGGAGTGCAGCCGGAAGCCGACGCGGACGCGCAGCGAGTCGAGATCGGCCTCGTCGGGCACGTCCTCGAAGTTCGTCGTGAAGATCGTGGGCCGGCGCTCGTTGTAGCGCGTGTTCACGATCAGATTGATCGTCTCTTCGACCCATTCCGAAGGCTTTTCCGCGCCCAGGTCATCGAGCACCAGCAGCTCGGCGTCCATGACGGGGCGCAGGATGTCCATTTCCGCCGTGCGCACGACGGGGTTGTAGGTCGATCGGATGACCCGCAGCAGGTCGCGCACGTCGTAGAACAATCCGCGCACCTGCGTGCGCTCGACCACGTCGCGCAGGACGGCGACGGCGATGTGCGTCTTGCCGATCCCCGGCGGCCCGATGAGACACAGTCCCTTCGTCACGGCCGGAAACGCCTCGGAGAAGCGCCTGGCGTGCGCGAGCGCGCCCATCAGCTTCTCGTTGGGGTACGTG
>Ga0137313_1000002_pt1 | contig 94101 bp, 75 predicted proteins | sample EasRivERMZT166_2_FD_102287 | JGI IMG/M metagenome (GOLD analysis project Ga0137313, IMG submission 102287) | Soil microbial communities from meander-bound floodplain in the East River, Colorado, USA - East River MetaG ERMZT166_2 | ecosystem: Environmental > Terrestrial > Soil > Floodplain ...
GCTGGCCCGCGGGCTGGACTCCTATCCCAGCCTGCGGTACTCGCGGCTCGCCTATGCCGAACTCAAGCTGGGCCGCCTGGAGAAGGCGGTCGCGATGGCGCTGCGGGCCGTCGAGACCTGTCGCGCCGGCACGGGCGAATGCGTGGGGGCGCGCACACGACTGAGCTCGGTGCGTGCCGCGACCGGCGACTACGACGCCGCACTCGCCGAGGTGGACACCGCGCTCGCCACCCTCGAAGAAACACGGACGAAGCTCGTGCCCGCCGACTTCCTTCGTCAGGAGTTCCACCGGTACCAGGAGTACGTCTACAGCCAGGCCATCGCGCTCAAGTTGAGCCGCAATCAGACCGATGCTGCGCTCGAAACGGCCGAGCTGGCCCGATCGCGCGCGATGCTGGACCTCCTGGCCGGCCGCAACCTGCGCGTAGGCGCCGCGCCCGCCACGGCCGCCGACATCGCGGGCATGGCCAAGCGGCTGAACTCGGTCTTCGTCCTGTATTGGCTGACCGACGACGAGCTGTGCATCTGGGTGGTGCCGCCGGACGGCGCGACGCGCGTCCGCCGCGTCAGCGTCCTGCGCGCGCGGCTGACCGACCTCGTCCGATCGACCTCGCTCGATCTGGAGACGGAGCCCGCGCGGCCCGCCGCGTGGCGGGAGCTCTACGACCTCCTGATCGCGCCGATTGCCGACGCGCTGCCGCGCACGCCAGGCGCGCTCCTCACGATCGTGCCCGACGGCCCGCTCCATCACCTCAGCTTCGCGGCGTTGCAGGACGCGCGCGGCCGCTATCTGCTGGAGCGCTACGCCATTCATTACGTGCCGGCGGCGGCCGTGCTGCAGTTCACCGCGCCCATGCGCCGCGCGGACTCGCGCACGGGCGGCGTGCTGCTCGTCGCCGACCCGGTGCTGCCGGCGCGGTCGCGTCTGGATCGCGCGCTGCCGCGGCTGCCCGGCGCGCGAGGCGAAGCGAACGCGATTGCGTTGCTGCTGCCGCGCCGGCGCGTGACGCGCCTGACCGATGCGGCCGCGTCCGAGCCTGCCGTGCGCGACGCCGCCGCCGACCGGCACGTCGTGCACTTCGCGACGCACGCGGTCGTGCGAGACGACGATCCGCTGGCATCGTTTCTCGCGCTGGGCGCGGGACCGCGCGAGGGCACCGCCGACGGCGTCCTCACCGCCGCGGAGATCTACACCTGGAAGCTGCACGCGGATCTCGTGGTGCTCAGCGCCTGCCGATCGGCCGGCGGCCGGATCACCGGCGACGGGATCGCGGCGTTTGCGCGCGCGTTCATCTACGCGGGCACGCCCACGCTCGTCGCCAGTCTCTGGGATGTCGCCGACGAGCCGACCAACCGGCTGCTGCCGGCGTTCTATAAATCGTGGCTTGGGGGCCAGTCGAAAGCGCGCGCCTTGCGCGCGGCACAACTGGAGTTGCTGGCCGACTTACGCGCGGGCCGGGTGCTGCTGCAAACCGCGGCCGGCCCAGTGGTGCTGCCCGAGCATCCCGCCTTCTGGGCCGGCTTCGCGCTGATCGGCGAACCGGACTAGATTCTGGCGACGAGGGCGGCACTCGCCAGGCCGATGACCAACGCGCACGCGATCACGGCGCCGGTATAGCCGACCGTCGTGTCGGCCGGACACTTCATCAACTTCGGCAGCCCGAGGTAGAGCAGATAGAGCGCATACAACGCGCCGATCAGCCCGATCACACCGAGCACCGGCACGATCTGCAGCACGCCCGCCAGCCACACGGGCGTGGCCGAATACACCGCGACCTTCAACGCCTGCTCGCGGTTCTTCTCGGCCTTGAAGGTCGGCGCGAGCGCGTCGATGACAATCGAGATCACCACCACCATCACGGCGGCGAGGGCCAGGCTCACGAGGCCTGTCCCCAGCGCGGTGCCCAGCGGCACGCGCAATGTGCCGAGGGTGCCGAGGCTCGTGCCCACGAGGGACATGCCAATCACTTGCGCCACAGCCGCCGCACCCGCCAGCGGCAGCACGTAGCCGGTGATGAGCGCGGCGGTTTCGGCACGCTCGCCCGCAATGGCCGTCCAGGCCGAATCAGGTGAAAGGCAGACGCTCTTTGCGCGTTCGACGATGTTCACGGGGGCCTCCTACTTCTTCACGGACAGCGCCTTGGCGACGGCCTTGGCGGCGTTCTCTGACGCTTTTTCGAGCGAGCTGTCGAACGACGGGCCGGATCCTGGCGCACCTGACAATCCGTTCATGCTGTTCATCGCCATGCCCTGCGTCATCAAATAGGAGGCCGCGCCGGCCGTCGCGTCGATCCCGACGCCCTTGCCGAGCCCGCCGAGGCCGCCCATCTGCAGTTGATTCAGCATCGGATTGCCGAGCGTGCTCATGCCGCCGAGGTTGGCGGCGCCGTAGCTGTTCAAGTGCGCAAACATCTGCGGGCCGGCAAACATCGTCAGATACATGCCACCCGCGAACTTCGCGATGCCCAGCCCGTCCTTGAGTGTGAAGCCGCCTTCTTTGCCCTTGGCCGTCGTCGTCAGCTTCGGTTTCCCATCCAGTCCTACGAGCTTGATGGCGAGCGTGGACTCGGTCACCTCTTGAGGCGCGCCGGGGGCGGCGCCACCGCCCGTGAGGCTGGATACGCCCTTCATCATCCCGCCCAGGCCGCCCGGCTTCGACGCCTTCAGCTCGGTGACTTCAGCGAACAGCACGTAGTCGTAGCCGAGCTGTTGGGCCCGCTTCTGCGCTTCTTCCGGTGCGGCCGCCGCCATCGGGACGCCTTCGAGGCCGGCCTCGTTCAGCTGGGCAATCAGTTCCCCGCGCATCGCGCGCGTGTTGACGGTCTGCTGGGTCTTGTTGACGAACTCAGGCACGCCGATCCGCGGAGCGCCCGGCTTCTTCGCCTTCGGCGTCGCGGCCGGCGCGGTGTCGGCCTCGGCCAGGCGCGTCTCGTTGATGTCGCTCAGCGATTTCGCCATCTCGCCGATGTTCATCGCGGCGTTCAAGCCCGGCGGAATCTCGAAGAGCGCGGCATCCAGCGTCGTCACCTCGAGCGCGGTGACTTCCATGCTGGTCACGATGGACTTGCCGTCGTCGCCTTTGATCGTGGTGGTGTAGCCGATCGGAAATCCGAGGGCCTTGGCGTCCCCGTTGACCGTCGCTTGAATCTGGTCGGTGCAGCCGCCCGGCATTGCCTCGGGCGCCGGACCTGCCTGGGTCGAGAGCGCCGCCAGCGCCTTTGGTTGATCGATGTACCAGCCGTCCGTCTCGATGCGCTGCTTGGACGCGTCACACGCGCCCGGCATCGGCTGACGGTCGATCATCGTCTTCACGCGGCGCGCCTGCTGCCCGAAGGCCGGCTTCCGTTCGCCCGTGTCCACGATCGTCGTGATCAGGTTGACGACCCCGGGTTGACGAGGCGGCGCGGCCGGCGCTCCCGGCATGACGGGCATGGCGGGCATGATCGGCGCGCCATCGGCAACAACTAGATATGTATTGGCCGCTTTCATGATCTGGACGGTCCGCTTCAGGTCGTGCTGCTTGAGCAGGACGATGTCCTGGAACTCGTAGCGCTCACGCGCGCCCTTGACGAAGGTGAAGCTCGCCGTCTTGAACCCCTCGGCTGTGTAGGTGGCGGCGTACTTCAGGTCCTGCGGAGCCGCCGGGACGGGCGCTTTGACCGGCTCGGCTGGCTTGGCCGCCGGCGGCGCGGGCTTCACGGGCGCGGGTTTCTGAGTCGGCTTGGCGGTCTGCGTCGGCGGCTTCTGCGTGGTCGTCTGTGCCGCCAGGCGGGTGGTCGCGCCGCCAAAAGCCAAGGTCAGAATCAGGGTGGACAGGGTGAGCGGAGCTGAAGGTGGGCGCATGGATTGTTCTCCCGCAGCGAATACGGCGTGGCTGTGGGAAACGGAAGAATTGAGAAGTGCGTACGTAGGCCGCTCCGGGCTTTGGAGCGGCTCCTCTGTATGTCCCTTCCTGAATGCTCTGGTCCAATGAACCAGTCGGGCCTGGTTCAATGGACCAGCGGTGTCGAATCGGGATACCGCCAAGCCCTCAAGACCCGGCCTCCATCTAAGAGATGTTGACCAGCGTCAGTTCATTCCAGGAACCAGGCGTACGTGGCGTACGTGGCGTACGTGGCGTACGTGGCGTACGTGGCGTACGTGGCGTACGAGGCGTACGAGGCGTACCCGGCTCGCCGCCCTTGACACCCCCTTCGTCGTACTGTTACAACTTGTAACGCTACAATGAGTCGCGAGCGTCAAGCCCGTCAGAGACCCCTCGGCCAGGCCGAGCAGGCCGTCATGAATCACGTGTGGGCCAAAGGGCCGGTCACGGCCGAGGCGTGCCGCGAGGCGCTGGCCGAGACGTGGCCCATGAAGGAATCCACGATCCGGACCGTGCTCCGCCGGCTCGAGGCCAAGGGCTATGTGACCCATACGGTCGAAAACCGCGCGTATATCTACAGAGCGGTGCACGCGCCGGTCGCCGTGGCGACTCGCGCCGTGCGCGGCCTCATCGATCGGTTTTGTGGCGGATCGGCCGAAGCGCTCGTCATGGGGATGGTGGACGACGAGGTGCTCGGGCCGAAGGAACTGGAACGGATTCAGCGCCGGATCGCGCAGGCGAGAAAGGCCGGAGAATGACCGCCGCGGACTTTGACGCGTTTGCCCGCTCGACGCTCGGCGTCCTGGCGGATGCGGCTCTTCGCAGTCTCGTGATCGCGGCCGTCGTCGGCGCCGGCCTGGCCGCGTTCCGCATCGCCAACGCCGCCGATCGTTTGGCCGCCTGGCGCCTCGTGCTCGTGGCGGCGCTCGCGATGCCGCTCATCGGACTCGTGATCCCTCAACTGCAGGTGCCGGTACCGTCGTTCGCTGACGCGACCGCCGGCGGCCCGGCCATCGGCGCGGCGCCATCCAGCGGCGGCCTCGGCGTGCTGGCGATCTCCACATCCACATCCTCCGCATCCGCCACCCATGGGCCATCGATCGCGTTAATGGCGCTGATGGTCTATGCCGCCGGTGTGATCGTGCTCGGCCTTCGCGCGTTCGGCGGCTGGGTCGCGGTCCGGCGGCTCGAACGCGCGTCGGTGCCCGTCGACGACTCGGCGCTACTCGAGCGAACCGGCGAACTCGCGCGGATGATGGGCGTGCCCAGGACGCCGCGGCTCGTCGAATCGCCCGAGGCGATGCTCGACGTGCCGGTCACCTTCGGCGTGCGCCAGGCCGCGATTGCATTGCCGGCCTCATGGCGGCACTGGCCGGCATCCAAGCTCGACGCCGTCCTCATCCACGAGCTCTCTCACATCAGTCGTCGCGACGCGCTCACGCAGCAGCTCGCGATGGCCACGCGCGTCGTCTTCTGGCCGAGCCCGCTCGGCTGGTGGCTGCGGCGCCACGTCACGCGCCTGGCCGAGCTGGCCAGCGACGAAGCCGCGCTCGCCGGCGGCGTCGATCCGGCGCGGTACGCCGGCATCCTCCTCGGGTTCATGACCACGGTCCAGAATCGCCCGCGCCGTGCGGCCGGGCTACTCGCGATGGCGCGCCCGTCGGGAGCCGAACGTCGCGTCGAACACGTCCTTGAATGGAAAGGGAGTCCGCTCATGCCGCTCTCAGCACGCACGTCAGCCTTGCTGGCCGCCGCCGCGGTGGGTCTCGTCGCGGTCGTCTCGGCCGTGAGTCCGGTGACCGTCTCCGCGTCGCCGGTTGGATTGCCGGATGCGCCGGTCTGGGCGATCCAGTTGCCGCCGCCACCACCGCCGCCTCCGGCTCCGCCACCAGCGCCACCGGAACCTCCGCCTCCCCCTCCGCCTCCGCCGCCTCCGCCGCCGACTGGGGATCCGCAGAATCCGCCGCCGCCACCACCTCCACCGCCGCCCCCGCCGCCACCACCGCCGGGGCGACCGGAGATGCCACCGCCTCCTCCGCCTCCGCCACCGCCGCCGGACTGGCAGCTCTACGTGCCGGACGACGACTTCGCGAAGGACACGTACGCAGCGCCGGGCACACCGGGTTTGACCGCGCCGGTCGCGGTGAACACCGTGGTCCCGAAGTACACCTCTGACGCGATGCGCGCAAAGATTCAGGGCGTCGTGTTCGTCCAGATCGTCGTGGACGCCACTGGCTCGGTCGAGAAGGCGCGCGTGATCCGCGGCCTGCATCCCGACCTCAACGAACAGGCGCTCATCGCGGCACGCCAGTGGACGTTCAAGGCGGCCATGCTCAACGGCCGCGCGGTGCCGGCGTCAACGGTGCTGGTGCTGGAATTCAGGCTCCACTGAGACACGTCGCCTAATTTCCACCAAACCACCAGCGCCCATCTCCCGTCTATACTGGACATATCCAGTATGGACATATCTCCGCCCCTCAAGCCCGCCGCCCTCCACATCCTCCGCGCCCTCGCCGACGGCGACAGCCATGGCTACGCCATCATGGTGGCCGTTCGCGAACAGTCCGGCGGCGAGATCCCGCTCCAGACCGGCTCCTTCTATCGCCATCTGTCCCGGCTCATCGCGGACGGCCTGGTCGATGAAGCGGCCAGGCGCCGGAATGGCGACGACGACCCGCGCCGAGGCACGTACTACCGGCTGACGCCGCGCGGCCGGCAGCGGCTCGCCACCGAGCGCCGCCGGCTGGCCGGCCTCGTCGCCGCCCTCGGCACGGCCTCGTCACGAAAGAACGTCTGATGCCGCTGATGAACGCCGAGCGCGTCTACGCGTGGTTGCTGCGCGCGTACCCGGAGCGCTTTCGCGCGCGCTTCGAGGAGAGCATGCGCGACACCTTCGTGCGCGACTGGGCCGGCACCCGCACGGGCGGCCCGCTTCGGTGCGCCCGCTTCTGGATCGACACCGCCGGACAGGCCGTGTGGTTTGGCCTCGCCGAGCGGCGCGAAACACCGCGCGCTCATCCCTTAGGAGTCTTCATGCGTTCGCTCTTTGCCGTCGATTGGCGCGATGCCGTCCGCTCGCTGCGCGCCACGCCCGTCGTCACCGCCATCGCCGTGCTGTCGCTGGCGCTTGGCGTCGGCGCCAACACCGCGCTGTTCTCCATCCTCAACAGCCTGATCCTCAAGTCACTGCCCGTTCGTGAACCCGAGCGCCTCGTCATGATCGACAAGGGCTCGTGGACCAATCCGATCTGGGAACAGATCAAAGAGCGGCGCCAGCAGATCTGGCTGGATGCGTTCGCGTGGTCCGGCAACCGGTTCGACCTGTCCACGCAGGGCCAGACCGACATCGTGCCTGGCGCTTGGGTCAGCGGCAATATGTTTGATGTGCTCGGCGTGCGGGCGGCGGCCGGCCGCCTGTTCACGATCGCGGATGACGCCCGATCGGGCGGGCCGAGCGGCCCCGTCGCGGTCGTGAGTCACGGATTTGCGGAACGGCGGTTCAACGGCGCGAGCCAGGCGCTCGGCAAGCGGCTGATGGTCGATCGCCTCGCCGTCACCGTCGTCGGCGTCACGCCGCGAGACTTCTTCGGACTTGATGTCGGCCGCAGCGCGGACGTCATGCTGCCGATCAACGTGCACGCGCTGCAGCAGAACGGCGTGCGCGATCTCGATCAGCGGTCCATGTGGTGGCTCGAGGTGATGGGCCGCCTCAAGCCGGATCAGACGATCGAACAGGCCGAGGCGGTCTTGCGGGGCGTGCAGCCGCAGATCCGCGAAGCGACGCTCCCGCAGGACTGGAGCGCAAAGGACCAGGCCGAGTACCTGAAGGAGGCGTTTGCGCTGGTTCCCGCCACGACCGGGCAGAGCAACCTGCGCGACACCTACTCGACGCCGCTCAAGACGATCATGGTCGTCGTCTCGGCCGTGCTCCTGATTGCGTGCGCGAACATCGCGAATCTGCTGCTCGCGCGCGCGAGCGCGCGGCGGCGCGAGCTGAGCCTGCGGCTCGCGCTGGGCGCCTCGCGCTTCCGGCTCGCCCGGCAGCTGCTCGCCGAGAGCCTGATCCTTGGCGCCGGCGGCGCGGCGCTCGGCCTGGTCGTCGCCGGCTGGATCGGCTCGGTGCTCGTCCGCCAGCTGGCGACGCCGACCAACGCCGTCATGCTCGACCTCTCGATCGACTGGCGCGTGCTCGGGTTTACCGCCGCGGTCGCGATGGCCACGTCGTTCATCTTCGGGCTGGCGCCGGCGCTCGGCGTCAGCCGGGTGGCGCCGCACGAAGCGATCAAGGCCGAGGGCCGCGGCGTTATCGGCGATCGGCGGTTCGGTCTCCGCAACGTGCTGGTCGTCGGCCAGCTGGCGCTGTCGCTCGCGCTGGTCGTCGGCGCCGCGCTGTTCGCGCGGACGTTGTCGGCGCTGGTCAGCTCGCCGCTGGGCTTCGACGCCGATCGGCTGCTCATCGCGACCGTCGATGCGCCGGATGCGATCGGGGAGAAGGACCGCGGCGCGTTCTATGGCCGCGTGCGCGACGCCGCGGCAGCGCTGCCGGGCGTGGAGCACGCGACCGTGTCGATGCTCACGCCCATCGGCGGTATGCGGTGGAACACGAACATCGATCCCTCCGCCGACGTGCCCGAGCCACCGAAGAAGATTCATCCGTGGGTCAACAGCGTGGAGCCGGGCTGGTTCAAGACGTTCGGGCCGTCGATTCTCCAGGGCCGCGACTTCGACGCGCGCGATCGCGCCGGCGCGCCGCGCGTGACCATCGTCAGCCAGGCGTTTGTGAAGACGTTCTTCGGCGGCGCGAATCCGGTCGGCAAGCGGCTCAAGACGGGTGTCGAGGGGCCGAAGGTCGAGATGCTCGAGATCATCGGCGTCGCCAGCGACACCGTGTATCGATCGCTGCGCGCGGGGTTCGAGCCGACGATGTATATCCCGATGGCTCAACAGGATGAAGGGTCCTCGAGCACGGTCCTCACGGTGCGCGCCGCCTCCGGGCCGCCTGAAGCCCTGACCCGAGGCCTCGGTCAGGCCATCATCAGCGTGGATCCGGCGGCGACGTTTACGATCCGGCCGTTCTCGACGCAGCTCCGATCCGCGGTGCGGCAGGAGCGGCTGGTCGCGATGCTGGGCGGCCTCTTCGGCGGGCTCGCACTGCTGCTGGCGGCGATCGGCCTCTACGGCGTCACGTCGTACTCCGTCACTCGGCGTCGTGGTGAGATCGGGATCCGCATGGCGCTCGGCGCCAATCCGGTCGGCGTCGTGCGGCTGATCATGGCGCGCGTGAGCGGGCTCATGATCGCCGGCATCGTCGTGGGCGGCGCCATCGCATGGTGGGCGTCGAAGTACGTCGCGACGCTGCTCTTTGGCCTCGGCCCGCGCGATCCGATTACGTTTGTGATGGCGGTCGCCGTGCTTGCGGTCGCCGGCGCACTCGCCGGCTGGCTGCCCGCGCGACGCGCGGCGCGCATCGATCCGGTACGCGTGCTGCGCGAATCCTGAGACATAATCGTCGTGCATGCTCTGGATGTTCCCGCTCGCGGCGGCGGCCGCACTGGCCTCGGTGCAGCTTCCGGCCGCGTCGGTCGTGGTCGATCGCGATCGCGACGGGCTCGACGATCGGTTTGAGCAGCGCCTGATCGAGCGTTTCCAGCCGCGTTTCTTCGTCAGCGCCTCTGATTGCGCCGGGCGCCCGTCGTCATTTGCGCCCGACGTCGTGGAGCCGACGCCGGTGTCGCAGGACGGCACAATCTACGCGCGCGTGTTCCCGGTCCAGCGGCCGGGCGAGCCGGGCGCGTGGATCGAGGTGCAGTATTTCCATCTCTGGGCGCGCGATTGCGGCTGGAACTCGCATCTGCTGGACGTCGAGCACGTGTCGGCGCTGGTCGGGGCGGCTTCGGCCGGAGCGCCGGCCCGGGCGTGGACGGCTCGTCGATGGTATGCCGCGGCGCATCAGGCCACGATTTGCAACGCGAGCCATGGGGCGCGCGCCGAGTCGCTCGACGCGGTCGAGCGGGGCCCCGATGTCTGGATCGCCCGGGGCAAGCACGCGTCGTATCTGAAGCGCGGCCGCTGCCGATGGGGCTGCGGCACCGATCGGTGTCCGGACACCGCGGCGATGCAGGCGGGAGCGCTCGTCAATATCGGCGAGCGCGGCGCGCCGCTGAACGGCGCCTACTGGATCGCGTCTGCCAGATGGCCGCTGTACGCGCAGATGCAGTCGGACTTCACGCCGGCGGTGGTCGCGCGGATCGAGCGCGCGGCGCCGGACAACATCGTGGCGGTGCACGACGTCGGCAAGATGCTCAAGGCCTTCCTGCTGGGCACGGGCACGGGCGCCCGGTGGTTCCTGCAGATCATCGGCCGCTGACGTCAACCAGTCTCGGCCCCAGCACGTCCATCCTCGGCCGCACGCCCAGTCCCGGCTCGCTGCTCGCGCGCATGTAGCCGTTCTCTCGCTTCGGCGCGCCTTCGGCCGTGCTCACCGTCACGTAGCTGTTGAAGTCGGTTGCGGTGAATCGCAGCGGCTCCGGCGTGCTGTGGGCCAGATGGGCGATGGCCGCGGTCGTGACGTCGCCGCCCCAGCTGTCCTCCAGCGTCATCGCGATGCCCATCGTCACGCACAGGTCGCGCGCCTGGCGCGTGCGGGTCAGGCCGCCGAGCTTGCTGATCTTCAGGTTCACGACATCGCAGGCCAGGTCCGCGTGCGCGCGCAGCAGCATGTCCACGCTGTCGACGTTTTCATCCAGCACGAACGGATGGTCCGTGTGCCGGCGCACGGCCAGGCATTCTTCGTAGGTCAGGCACGGCTGCTCGATGTAGACGTCGACGTCTTTCACAGCGCGGACGACGCGGATGGCTTCGTGCTGGGTCCAGCCGGTGTTGGCGTCGGCGACGAGACGATCGCCCGGCTGCAGCATCGCGCGGACGGCGCGGATGCGGTCGATGTCCGTATCGGGATCGCCGCCGACTTTCAGCTGGAAGCGCGTGTAGCCCTCGGCGCGGTAGCCGGCGACTTTTCTCGCCATCGCGTCCGGCGATTCCTGCGAGATGGCGCGATAGAGCTGAATTTTCTCTCCGAATCTTCCGCCCAGCAGCGTGCAGACCGGGAGGCTGGTGGCCTTGCCCAACAGATCCCAGCACGCCATGTCGATGCCGGACTTCACGTAGGGGTGGCCCTTGAGGGCCGCGTCCATGCGCGCGTTGAGTTTCGAGAGCTCGCGCGGGTCTTCGCCGAGCAGGTGCGGCGCCAACTCGCGCAGTCCCGCGCGCACGCCTTCCGCGTAGGCCGGCAGATAAAAGGGGCCGAGCGGGCACACCTCGCCCCAGCCGACGAGTCCGTCATCGGTCTCGACGCCGACGATGGTGCTGTCGAAGACGGAGACGGACTTGCCGCCGGACCAGCTGTAGCGGCCTTCGACGAGGGGGAGCTCGACGCGGTGGGCGAAGATGCGGGCGATGCGCATAGCGGACAACAGTATCGGGCTATTTCGGGGCAGTACGTAGGCCGCTTCGAGTTTTGAAGCGGCATGCAGTGCCTACCGCCGCTTGATTCTCTTCGTCCGCGCGTTCGTCGACATGACCGACCGGTACGTCAGCGTCGCTTCGCCAATCCCAATCTCCTGCCCGTCGTCGAGCCCGGTCGGCCCGTTGATCGTCTTGCCATCGACAAGCGTGCCGTTCGTGCTGGCCAGGTCCTCGATCTGTGCCTTGGCCGCCGCGCCCTCGCCCGCGATTCGAATCGACGCGTGCCGCCGCGACACACCGGGCGCGTCGATCCAGACCGTGCACTGCGGGTCGCGTCCGAGCATCGTGTGCCCGTTGGCCAGGGGGATGGTCTTGTCGTTCCAGATCAGCCAGCCGCGCGCCTCCGTGGCTCTCCCCGTGGCCTCCTTCTCTTCCTCCGTGGCCTCCACGTCCCCGCAGAAGGAATAGCCAACTCGGTGCACTGTCCGCAGGAACCGCGGCTTCTGCGGGTCATCACCCAGCGCCGACCGGATCTCGGACGCGAGGTTGTTCAGATTCGCGTCGACGACGTTCGTGCCCGGCCACAGCCTGTCCCGCAGCGACTCTTTGGTGACGACCTCCGGCCGGCGGGCGATGAGGATCGAAAGCAGATCGAAGGCCTTGGGAGAAAGATGGACTTCCGCGGCGCCCCGCAGGAGCTGCCGCGTCGCCGGATTCAGGCGGAATTCGCCGAAGGTCAGCGGCCCGCCGGGTCTGAAGACCCGGCCTCCATTAGGGAATCCATAGGGTTTTCCTGAAACCTTCTCGGCCGGCCCGCGTCAGAATTTGCAAGCTTGAATCCTAAACGAACCGCGCGCGATCTCATCGACGCCATCGTCGACAACATGCGGCAGAACCGCGAGGAGCTGAAGTACTCGACGCTCGCGCCCAGCCGGTACACCGTCTATTTGTCGGCCGCCGAACACGCCCGGATCGAGAGCATCATCCCCCGACTGCAGGCCGAGGCCATCCGCGCGCTCGACGAGGAGCTCGCGCGCGCGAACCGGCAGTCGCGGCTGCGCTCGGCCTGGCGGCAGGCGGTGCGGCTCGTCGGCATGGGGCGGCCGCCGACTGAAGGATTAGTAAACGCCGGCCCGCAGTGGCACATCGAGTTCCTGCCCGACCTCGACGGCGAGCTCGCTGCCGAGGGCGACGTCATCGTCCACTCAGACATGCTGCTGCCGCCGGACGTCGAGCTCGGCAGCGGCGAGCGGACGCGCCGCATCACGACGGTGCGGATGAACGGCCAGACGACAAAGCGAGAACAGGTAACCTCCGAGACGAGACCGGCGCAGACCACCGTCCGTGCGCGGCTCACCTACCGCGACAACCGCGGCCACCACGAGCACGACGTCGTCCGCGATCAGATCACGATCGGCCGAGGCGGCAACGCCTATCCAGTGGACGTGCGGGTCTCGACCGCCGAAGACGTCTCGCGCGAGCACGCGCGTATCCGCCGCGACGCCGCGACGGGCCAGTTCTTCCTCGTCGATCTCAGCACGTTCGGCACGACGCTCGACGGACGCCACGTGCCGCGCGGCGGCGCCGAAACCGTGCTCCCGCCGCGCGCCCGAATCGGCCTGGCCGAGACGGTGTTCCTGGACTTCGAACAGCGATGACTCTTCTCCTCTGGGCCCGATTTGGACTGCTGGCGGCGATGGTCGCGATCGTCATCGCCATCGGCTGGGCCGTGGTGAAAGGACGCGAATGACGCTGCGCGCCGCGGGCGTCAGCGACGTCGGCGCCGTGAGAACCGTCAACGAGGATCGCTTCCTCGTCGACGCCGACCGCGGCATCTTCGTCGTCATCGACGGCGTCGGCGGGCAGGCGGCAGGCGGTCGCGCGGCGGACACGGCACGCGAGGTAATCGAGAAGACGCTGACGCAGGGCAACGGCGCTGTCAGCACTCGCATCCGCGAGGCCATCACGCAGGCGAACAACGAAGTGCATCGCCAAGCAGCCACCCGGCCGGAGTGGCACGGCATGGCTTGCGTGCTGACGGCGGCGGTGATCGAAGGCGATCGCGCGGTGATCGGCCACGTGGGCGACACGCGGTTGTACAAGATCCGCAACGGGACGATTCAGAAGATCACGCCGGATCACTCGCCCGTCGGCGAGCGCGAGGATGCCGGCGAGATTTCCGAGCGCGACGCGATGCTGCACCCGCGCCGCAACGAGGTCTACCGTGATGTCGGCTCCGGACCGCACGAAGTCGGAGACGCCGATTTCATCGACGTGAAGACGACGACCGTGGAGCCTGACGCGGCCTTGCTCTTGTGCAGCGACGGCCTGACCGACCTGGTCCCGTCCGGCACGATCCACAGCGTCATCAGGAAGCACGCGGGCAGTCCGGACAAAGTCGCAGAGGCGCTCGTGAAATGCGCCAACGACGCCGGCGGCAAGGACAACGTCACCGTCGTCTACGTCGAGGGGGATCGTTTCAGCGCAGCCGCTCCGGCGCGACGCAGCCGAGTCGTGGCGCCGCTCATCATCGCGCTGCTCCTGCTCGCGGGGCTCGCCTACTGGTGGCGCACAGCCGGCTACCCCATCCCCGAAGCCATCGCCGACCTGCTGGTCGCGAGCCGTCTCGGCAATCGTTCGATTCTCGTGCAGCCGGGCGAGTCCATTGCCGCCGCCCTCGAGAAAGCAGCGCCAGGGTCGACAATCCTCGTCGCCTCCGGTGAATACCGCGAGCGCGTGGTGCTCCGGCCAGGCGGGCGTCTGCTCAGTCTCGTTTCTCGCGGGGCGACGCTTCGTCTTCCCGGCAACGCGACTGACGAGGAGGCGGCGGTGGTCGTGACGAATGCGCCTGGCGCCGAGCTCACCGGATTCCGGATCGTCGGCGACTCGGGATCCGCGTTGGGAACAGGGGTGCTCGTGCGGTCGTCCAACGTACGGTTAGTGGATCTCGAAATCATCGGCGCTTCGCGCGTGGCAATCGACCTCGGCGGCGGGGACCATCTGGAGCTGCTGGCCAGCGACATCCACGACAACCCCGGCGCCGCGCTCGCCGTACGTGCGAACGCCTCGGCCCGCATCAGTCACAACGCGATCAGCGGGACGTCGCTCATCGAACCTGGGTCGCGCGTTCAAAAATGAGCTCCGCCGTCTATCGTCAGATCGGCCCGTACGCCGTCGAGCGGCCCATCGGTCAGGGCGGCATGGCGTCCGTGTTTCTCGCGCGAGACACGCGTTCGGGCGCCATGGTCGCGCTCAAGGTCGTGCATCTCGGCACTGACGAAGAGGCGCGAGAGATCCTGGAGTCCGAACAGCGCGGCGTCGAGCTGCAGCAGCGCTTCTCCGCCGTCAGCACGTATGTGCCGAAGGTCTTCGAGTCCGGCTTCACGGGCGACTACTTCTACATCGCCATGGAGTACATCGCCGGCGAGGACCTCTCGCAGGCCATCCATCGTGGCCGTCTGCCGTGGCAGCGCGCGGTGGCCATCACGATTCAGTTGTGCGAGTTCCTCGAAGAAGCGGTGCGCTTCGAGGGAGACGCAACACGGCGCGTACTCCTTCACAACGATCTCAAGCCGCGCAACATCCGGCTGGTCACCAGCCAGACCGGCGGCATGGATCAGATCAAGGTTCTGGACTTCGGCGCCGCCAAGGCGCTCTCGCTCAGCCGCAAGGTCACGCGCAACGATTTCGGCAGCACGGCTTATCTCTCGCCCGAGTGTCTCGAGAGCGGCGACCGCGACCTGCACTCGGACGCGTGGGCGCTCGGCGTGCTCCTCTATGAGATGGTGCGCGGCCGCCAGCCGTTCCGCGCCGACGACACGCGCCATCTCGAGCAGCTCATCCGGTCCCGGCGTGCACCTGAGCGCCTCGGCAGTCCGTGCCCCGAGACGCTCGAGGCCGTCATCGCCAAGCTGCTCGCGCCGTACCCGGCCGATCGCTACGCCACGCCGGCCGACATTCGGATGGACCTGCTCCGCGTGCTCGACGGCGTCGAGACGCTCGCGCTGACAGAGGGCTGGCCCGATCGCGCGCACGACGAACCGTCCACCAAGCGAACGTCGCTTTCTGACGATGAACCCGTCACGCGTCGCACCCACGGCGGTCCACCCGCGCCGCCCGTGCCCGTCGCGGCTGAGACTCCAGCAAAGCCGCCGCGCAAACGCCGGCGAATCCTCTTGAAGATCGGAGCCGTCATTGCCGTCTTGTTCGCGATGGCTCTTGCCAACGAGTCCTGTGTGTCTGACCGCGCCGAGGCGCTCGCCGCCACCGTCGGCGTGCAGGATTTTCAGGGCCTCACGAATCTCTGGCCTGAGTACCAGGCGCTAGCCGACAGGAGCGGCATGGGCTGGGGCGTTGCAGGGCTGAAGAGCGCGTTGGCGAACCAGACGATGGTGCTGGCTGAGCGCGTGATGGCCAACTACCGCACCCCGCAGCCGACCGTGCGCGAGAACCAGTGGAAGGCGGCGGCCGAGGCACTTCGGCGCGCCTCCGCGCTCTCATCCGACAACAGCTCGCTCAAAGCGGCGCTTCGTTATTGCGAAGGCCACCTCCTGCGCATCAACGGCGAGGCCTTCAAGTCGCGAGGTCAACAGAACGAAGCGCAGCAGGCGTTCACTGACGCCGTCGTGGCGTTCCGGGAAGCCGCCGGCCTGCGGCCGAACTGGCCCGATCCCTTCCTCGGTCTCGCGCGAACGTTCATCTACGGCCTCGAGGACGTGGACCGCGGTCTGGACGCGATCGCCCAGGCTGAGAAGAACGGCCATCTGCCGACCGAGCGCGAGACGACGCAGCTGGCGGACGGATATCGGGTGCGGGGCGAGACGCTCGTGAAGACCGCGGAGACGATCAGGGGCATGGCGCAGGAGAGGGATTACCTGACGCGCGCCGTCGAGTCGTTCAAGGAAGCGCTGAAGCGATACGAGACGATTGCCGGCTTCGGCAGTGTCGGCACGAACATCCGCTTCACGCAGAAGCGTCTCGATCGCGCTGAGGAGCGGCTGGCCGAGATCTCCCGGAACGAGAAACCGTGGTGGTGGCCATGGGATTGACGTACACGCCCGCAAGCGAGCGCGATCGCCTCCACACGCGCCGCGCGTCATTCAGCACCGGCGAGCTCTTGCTCGCACTGACCTCGGTCGTGACGATGCTCGCAATCGGCTTAGCGTATGCAGGGACAGTACGTAGGCCGGTCCGGTCTTTGGACCGGCAAATCAATCTGAACTCCGATCGCGCGCATCGCCCCGCAACGCTCGAACCCGTCCTCGCCTCCGTCTTCGAATCGCCTGCCGAACGCCGCGCCGCGGCAGGCGCCCTTGCGTCGTATCTCTCCGAACACGACCTCCCCAACGTCGGCGCGCTCGCCCGCGTTCGGGTCAAGGACCAGCCCCTGCTCACGCCCGCGCAGCTCGCCACGCTCAAGCCGCTCGTCACCGTTCGCACGATCGACGACCTGCGCTCAGCCGTGATGTGGTGCGCGCTCGCGATGATTGCCAGCTTCCACGTCGTCTCGCTCGTCTGGCGATTAAAGGGCGTCTCCGGCGATCGCCGGCTCCTCGCGCTCGCGCATCTCCTTGTCGGTATTGGCTTTGTGGTGATGCTGGCGCGCCCCGATCCGCTGCGCGATCTCCTCCTCCTCACCCGCTACACGCAGGGCATCGTCATTGGCGTGGCGCTCTTCGGCGCCTTGTCGCTCGTCAACCTCGATCGCCCGGCGATTCGCGAGCTCACGTATCTGCCGCTCGCGGGCGCGTTCGCGCTCTCGGTGCTGCTCATCTTCTTTGGGGGTGGGCCAGGATCCAGCGGCGCGCGCGTCAACCTCGGACCTATCCAGCCGATTGAAGCCATCCGGCTGCTGCTGGCGCTGTTTCTCGCCGGCTACTTTGCGCGGCGGTGGGAGGTGCTTCGACAAGTCCGCGCGGAGACGATTCGCGACCGGCGGCTGCCTGACTGGGTGAACTTGCCGCGCGCGACCCACGCGCTGCCGGTGGTCGTCGGAGTCGCGATAGCTCTGATCTTTTTCTTTCTGCAGAAGGACCTCGGCCCCGCGCTGCTGCTCTGTCTCATGTTCCTCGCGATGTTTGCCGTCGCGCGTGGCGGCGGCTGGCTCGCCGGCGCAGGCGTCGTGGGTCTGGTAGCAGGATTCGCCATTGGCGCGGCGATCAATCTCTCGAGCACGCTCGCGGTCCGGCTCGCCATGTGGCAGTCGCCGTGGGACAACGCGGCCAGGGGCGGCGACCAGGTCGCGCACGCGCTCTGGGGGCTCGCGGCCGGCGCGACGACGGGCACGGGCCTCGGGCTTGGCAGCACGCGCTTCGTGCCCGAGGGCCACACGGATCTCGTCCTCGCCGGCATCGGCGAGGAGCTCGGCTTCATCGGCCTCCTCGTCGCGGGCGCGGCGTTCGTGCTCATCGCCTGGCGCGGCCTCGCGATTGCGAAGCGCGCCTCCTCCGACTATCGGTTCTTTCTGGCGATCGCGCTCACGTTGTCGCTGGCCCTGCCCGTCCTCGTGATGGCGGCCGGCATTCTCGGCCTCCTCCCACTCACCGGCGTCGTCACGCCCTTCCTCAGTTACGGCGGATCGGCGATGGTCGCGAACTTCGCCGCGCTCGGGTTGCTGGTGGCGATCAAAAACGACCTCGGGAGTCGTTTCGACGAAAAACGACAACCACGGTTGTCTGATCTCGCGCCCTTCCGCGTGCCGGTCCGATGGCTCGCCGGCGCGATGGCCGCGTGCGCCGTTGTCATCATCGCCACAGTCGCAAAGGTCCAGGCGTTTCGGCCAGACGACCATCTCGTGCGCCCGCACATGGGCGTGCAGGCTGACGGCGGCCGGCGCAACACCTACAACCCGCGCGTGGCCGAGGCAATGCGCGCCCTGCCGCGCGGAACTATCTTTGATCGCACCGGCCAGCCGCTGGCGACCAACTGCGAGACCACAGCGGGCCAGCGCTGCTATCCAGCCGGCCCCGCGCTCTTTCACGTGCTCGGCGACCTCAACACGCGCGCCAACTGGGGCGCGAGCAACTCGTCCTATGTCGAGCGCGACGCCGACAAGGTCCTGCGCGGCTTCGACGATCATCGTTCTCTCATCCCGCTCGTGCGCCACCGCTGGGAACCGGATCATCCGGAGGTCAAAACCCTTCTCGCGCGCTCACGCGACGTGCGCCTGACGATCGACGCGCGCCTCCAGAAGGCCGTGGCAGAGATCCTCGAGGCGGAAGTACGTAGGCCGCTCGGGGCTTTCGAGCGGCAGAACCACACCGGCAAGGGTGCCGTCATCGTCCTCGACGCCGAGACCGGCGCCATTCTCGCCAGCGTGTCGTATCCGTTCACTGAGGACCCCGAGCTTTGGGACCCGACGCTCGATCGCGCGCGCTATGCGCTGTACCCACCGGGCTCGACTTTCAAGTTACTCACGGCCGCCGCCGCGCTCCGTGAGAGCCCCGCCGCGCACGACCGAGAGTTCACCTGCACGCGTCTCTCCAACAACCGCATCGGCGCGCGCCTGCCCGGCTTCGGCCCGCCGGCGTATGACGATGTGAAGGACCACAGTGCGCACGGACGGATTGGGATGCACGACGCCATCGTCAAGTCGTGCAACGCCTACTTCGCGCAGCTCGCCGTCGCGCTGGGATCTGAGCCGCTTGCCCGAACCGCCGCCGCCGCTGGGATTCAGTTGAATACGTCGGCCTCGCCCGACCGTGTGCGCGCGAATCTTCCGCACGCCGGCTACGGCCAGGGCGAGGTCGTCGCGACGCCGTTGCGCATGGCGCGCGTCGCCGCCGCGATTGCGACGGACGGGACCATCCGGGAAGCGCCCATCGTCTCCGGCCCGACGCCGACGATCAGCACTCTCTTTATTTCGCCTGCCGCAGCCCGAACGCTCGCCGCCGATCTCCGGCAGGCGGTCGTCAGCGGCACGGGTCGTCAACTGCGCGATCACCCCGCCCGCATCGGCGGCAAGACGGGGACGGCTGAGGTGGACGAGGCCGCGTCTCACGCGTGGTTTGTCGGCTTCGCGCCTCATGATCAGGCCGCGCGCTCGATCGCGCGCTGGGGCGGCACTCGCCGGATCGCATTCGCGGTCGTGCTCGAGCACGCGGGCTACGGCGGCCTGGCGGCGGCGAAGGTCGCGGGCGAAGTCGCGACGGCGGCCGCATCGCTGGGGGTAATCAAGTGAGCTTAGAGTCGCGTCTTGGTGCGATCTTCGAGACCCGCGCGAAGGCCCTCCTACGCACGCCGGCGCCGACGCAACCGCTCGAGCTGGTCGATCTGGTCGTGGACGAGCTCGCGCGCCACGTGCAGCCTGCCGGCAGGGGAAGGTACACGTTTCCGTTCAACGACGTCCGCGTCACGTTCGCCGCACCGACCGCGGCCGATCAGGCGTACTTCGACGCCATCTGCGCCGGCCCGCCTTCAATAGATGAGCGCATCGTCCGCCGCCTCGCTTCCGCCGGCTGCGACATGACGATCGCGGATCTCGATGTGACTCTTGCATTTACGGACGTGCCGGATCCCGCCTGGACACTGCCGGTCGGGCTCGAGCTTGCGCGCGTGGACCGATCACGCCGGCAACTCGCACCCGCACCGGCGCCTGCCCCTCCGCGCATAGAGTTCCAGATCACGCTCGGCACCGCCGCCCAGAGCGCCTATTCGTTCACTGAGTACCCAATCGCCATCGGCCGCGGCGCCGAGGTTCGCGACAGCCGCAATCAGCTCCTCCGCATCAATCACGTCGTCTTTGGTGAGAACGAGGACGAGGTGAGCCGGAGCGTGTCGCGCCGCCACGCGCGTATCGAGCTCGACCCGCGTAGTCAGCAGCCGAGGCTCGTTGACGACACCAGCGCGCAGGGCACCAGCATCATCCGTCAGGGACGGATCATCCGCGTACCCAAGGGTTCGCGGGGACTGGCGATTCACACTGGTGACGAGGTGGTTCTCGGCCAGTCGCGCTTGAGAGTAGTGCTCAGGATTACTTCTTCGGCGTGAACTTGAACTTCTGACCTCCGACGCTGGCTTCGGCCATCAGCCCCTTCTTCGGCATCGTAAATACGGCGACGCCGCTGGTGTACTTCGCGTCCTTCGACGTGCCCGACGCGGCCGCCACCGCGCTCATGCCCGCGGCCCACTCGAACTTGTTCTGCTTGAAGCGGTCGAGGGCGGCCTGCGTCTCGAAGAAGATCACCTCGGAGAACGACTGTCCGCCGACTTGCGCGCCGATGGACGCAAAGGTCATGCGGGCGTCGCCGATGTAGGCCCCCTTCTCGAACACGCGGCCCCCGCCGCCTCCGCCGCCCACCACCAGGCCGCCCTTGCCGATGGTCGGAAACACGGCGTAACCGTGCGCAGCGTCGAACCACTTGGTGAGTGAGGCATCCGTCTTCTTGAAGGCGGCAATGGTGTCCGCCACCTCCTTCGCTTCCTTATCCTGCGCGCGCACAGGCGCGAGCAGGGCCACGGCCACGATCGCCCCGGTCGTCATTGTCTTGAGAGCGTTCATAGAGCCTCCAAGAAGTCAGCCTACCGCACTCTCGAGCTGACGCTGTCATTGCCAATACAGAAGCTCTACTTACGAACGGCCGTATAATCGCGCGCCGATGCCCAGCACTCCGGCCTCCAGACGTGCGTTCCTCGCGTTTCTCGCCGCCAGCCCCATCCTGGCGGCCTCAGGCTTTTCAAGTGAGCTGCGACGCAGGAGTGGGTTGGGAACCGAGTCATCGGAGAGGTTGCTGGCACTCGCGCAGTCGGCCGCCGAGCGCGTCGCGCAGCCGTCTTCGCAACTGGCGTCGGCCGCCGATGCGCTCGACGTCTTCGATTTCGAAGCGCTCGCGCGCACGAAATTGCCGCCGGCGCATTGGGGCTATCTCGCCACCGGCACCGACGACGACGGGACGATCGAAGCGAACCGCGACGGCTACAAGCGATGGGCGATCCGTCCGCGGAGGCTGGTGGACGTCACCAAGATCGACACGTCGGTGCAGATCCTCGGCAAGCGCTGGCCGACGCCGATCGTCATCAATCCGGTCGGCAGCCAGAAGGCGTTTCATCCCGAGGGCGAACTGGCGGTCGCGCGCGCCGCCGCGGCCCGCGACCATCTCATGGTGCTCTCCACCGTCACGACGACGTCGGTCGAGGACGTCGGCACCGCGCGCGGCATGCCCGTCTGGTTCCAGCTCTACCATCGTCCCGACTGGGGCGAGACGAAGCAGCTCATCGAGCGCGCCCAGCGCGCCGGCTGCCCGGCGATTGTGTTCACCGTCGATCTGCTGGCCGGGAGCAACCGTCTGACGATGCAGCGCGCGCAGGCGGCCGATAGTCGCGACTGCAGCGCCTGTCATCTCGGCGGCCGGCCAAAGCCCGGGCTGCTGGGTGTGATCGGCGTTGGCGAGGACAACCGCCGCAAGCCTATGCTCTCGGCGCTGCAGCCTGTCGCGCAACCTCAGCCGGAAGCCGGCATTCCGACCTGGGAGTTCGTGAAGCGCCTCAAGGGCAGCACCACCATGAAGGTGATCCTCAAGGGCATCGTCACGAAGGAAGACGCCGAACTGGCGGTGACTCACGGCGTGGACGGCATCTTTGTCTCGAATCACGGGGGCCGCGCCGAGAACAGCGGACGCGCCACGATTGCGTCACTGCCGGAAGTGGTCGCGGGCATCCGCGGCCGAGTGCCGATCATCCTCGACGGCGGCATCCGCCGCGGCACCGACATCTTCAAGGCGCTCGCGCTCGGGGCGACGGCCACGGGCATCGGCCGCCCCTACATCTGGGGCCTGGCGTCGTTCGGACAGGAGGGCGTCGAGACGGTGCTGACGATTCTTCGACGCGAATTGGAACTCGTGATGCGGCAGGCCGGGACGGTGACGGTACGGGCCATCGGACCCGCGTCGATCGCTGGGAGCTGAGCCCGCGAGGTTCGCAAGCCTCAGGTAAAGTACGTAGGCCGCTCCCCCATCAACTCATGACACCGCGCAACGGTTACACGGCGTAACGGAGTCTTTGGGTCTAACCCAATCACTTTGTCACTCCGTGACACCGTCTCTCCGCGTCAACGCTCTTGATCCTCAGGCACAGGGATTGCAGCTATTTGAGCCAGGGCAGCGGCGAAATCCACCCGGAATGGAGCTTTCCGTGCGATACCGAGGCATGCGCTTGGCAATCCTGTTGACGGCCGCGGTCGTCGCGACCACAACGGCACAGACGAAGCCGGACTTCTCCGGAGACTGGTCCTACGACAAGTCGAAGAGCACGATCGTTCGCGTCAACAACACGAACGTCGACGCTCCGGCGTTGGGCATCGAATTCTCCGCACGACAAGACGCGACGTCGCTGCGCGTCGAGCGAAGGTTCGGATCGCCACCTACCGCGTACACGTGGGTTTTCGACCTCACCGGCAAGCCGACCACCAACAAGCTCCCGGGGAACAGCGGCGACGACGAAGTGGTGTCGACCGCGACCTGGAATGGGAACAAGCTCGTGATTACGTCAACGCGCATGAGCGCGGACGCGCAGGGTCGGAAGGTGGCGACGAGTTCCCTCAAGCGCACGTTGTCGATCAACGACGACGGGACGCTCAAGATCGAGGCCTCGGGCACGCCGGCGCCTATTCAGGGGACGTCGAAGGTGACGAGTCTCTACCGCAAGGCGGCTCAGTAATGAGCTCCCGCGCGCGCCTTTGCTACATCGACGCCGGCCACGTGGAGGCGAGTGCTCAAGATCTTTCAGGCTTCGACGTGATCACCGCGGCTGGACAACGACTCGGCGAATTCGTTGGGTTGATTGTGGATCCGCCTGTGCGCCGTGTCCTGTACTTGGTGGTGCATGGGATCGGTCTGTTCGGACAGCGACGTCTCCTCGTCCCGATGTCCGCGGCCCGTCTGGATGTGGACCAGCGAGCGCTGCAGGTCGAACTCGAGCCCGGCGCTGACTGCCGTGCCTTCAAGGCACAAGAGTTCGCATCGTTTTCAGACGGGGATCTGTTGTCCGCCTTGTTCCAGCGGCCGACGTCAGTCGATCGTGACTCGGAGATGTGAGGCGACCGGTTCTACTTCTTGACGTCGACCATCGCTACCTCGGTTTGGGGCTCCGGCACCGGAAGCCCGTCTTCCCGCAATCCAGCAATATGGAAGGCGATGGCCTCCTGGATGAGCCGTTCGACCTCTTCCCGGGTGTCAGCCACGGCCACGCACCCGGGCAAGTCAGGGACAGTCGCACCCCAACTCGTCGGCCCTCGCTCGATGACGACGGCGTATTTCATTGGCTTCTGCTCTTCCAGTCTAGACCAGCCTCGACCCAGCCGTTCTTTCGCAACACGACGATCAGATCGCGGGACGAACTGGATCGCCAGTGGATCTAACCGAGGCTGCCTCCGAGTACACCAGGCGCACCGGCGCGCGCCTTGTTAACGCTGCGACTCACTTGTCGGCGTCCAGTTCGCCAGCATCTTTCGAGGGGGCGCACCTCTCCACGACGCGTTGGCGCAACAGGCGGTCAAGGTCGGGATAGAACGCCGACGTCGCGCGGAAAAAGCGCAGCATCTGGTCGACGTCTTCATCGAAATTGCCTTCGAGGACTTCCTGCAGGCTCCATGCCCCCATGAAGAATTTTTCAAGTTCTCCCAAGGTCAGCGGTTTTGCAGACCTCCGCGTTGGGGGTCCAGTCAGGGTCTGGCCCTCGTACTCGTCCACCACACGGTAGCGAATGCCTGAGGCCTGCTGCCGCGCATACACACTCGTGACGTCGTAGCTCACCGAGTTGATCTCGATCCGCGCAATCTCCACCTCGTTCCCTTCTTGATTGGGCAGGTACTCACCGCCCATGAACAACGGGTGGATGCCACTCAAAGTCTTCCTTTCGTCATCGGACAGCTTCGCCTTCGCCACAAGAGTGCGAACCTGGTCCATCTGTCCTGCATCAAGCAACCGCTTCAACTCGGCGCGGCGGGCTGTGCCTTTGATGCGTGCGAGCAGCAGTCCTTCCAGATCCGGCGGCAGGAAGTAGCTCATCGGCCGAAATGACAGATCGATTGGACTAGGCTTCGGGACGGACGCCCGGCGTCCGGCCTTGACGCGACCAGCGGTCCCCTTCAATTGCGTCTTGAATGCCCTCATCTGCTGAAGCGCTCCTCCCAGATCGGACACGTCGATGCGCATCTTGATTGCGTCGAGGGCCGGGAATAGCTGCTTCATGGCCGCCGAATGTGGGCCAAGCGATTCAAGGCCATACATCAAGAGAACGGTAAGGGCCGTGTGGGCCTCGTCCTGCTCGGCCCTGATCAATCGGTCGATCACGACGTCGGCGTATTGGACGAGACCTTCGAGACCAGCGATTGGTTTTCGGGGCATCACGCCACCCCGCCCTTCGTGCGCAGAGCGACGAATGCCCGCAGTTCCGAAACGCCTCCCTTTTGCCGGCAATAGCCGCAGAAGAACTCGTTCCTCGAGGCGTCGATCTGAATCGAGTGCTGGCCTCCGGGGCAGTTGGCCCGCCAAGCCGACGGCGTTCTCCAGTGCGGTTCAGCGTTCAGATGCAGCTTGCTAGCGGCCTTCACAATCGGCGCGCCGCCCCACTTCTTTACGACGGTCCTCCTCCGGGCGTCGAGTCGTCGCGTCACGCGCTTCTTGATCTGGTCCAGGAGGATCTGGTCAATCAGTCCCGACCGTATAACGGAATGAGGCCAGCCGTAACCGGCACGGCCTTCGAGCAGTGCGTCGAACATCAGGATTGCCGACGACAGGTCGTCGCCTTGTCGACCCGCGGTCGCGACGGGAGCGGGGTCGCCGTTCAACCCGCTGGCCCAAAGGGTATCAATCGAGGTGCCGTTGTCCGGCGCGGTCGCGGGATCGGCCGCCGGCGATGACTGCAGGTAATAGGTCTCATAGCTTTCGTTGGCGATGCCGTCCCAGAACTCGCAGTCGCAGACCAGGCGGACGTCGCCTGGCAGCGGTGTGGGCGTTTCGGACCGCGGGAACGGCGTGACGGACAGAAGGACGGATCGGCGTACGGAACGGGATGACATCGAACAACCTCGTATCTCTCCCAGCTGCGCTGGGCGGGAGTGAGCACCTTGACGTTGGAGTCAGGTTGCTGTGGCGTCGTCGGACCCGGTTCCTCGGCCACTCTGGATAACGATGCCGCCTGATGGCGACAGACCATCATGTGATTAAGATCGGAACGATGTCAATCACATGTGCTGGAAACACAAGTATGTCCGCGCTCGGCAGAGTTCAGTACCGCACACGCGAGCGCTAGACGCATCCCTGCTCCGACTGCCTCAGAATCGCAGCCTCAGCGTGGACCGAAGCTGCCGGTCAGTGATTGACCTCAATTCCGAGAAGGCTCCAGGCGAGAATCGGGTCGACTGACTTTTCTTGCCCGTGAGCTTTCGTCGTGTTGATCCATACTTATCGATCTGCAGATCTGTGCTGGAGTTCTTGCGATCACGAACGAATAGGTGCGCTGAGTTTCAGGGTGTTCCGGCAATTCCTGCAACTCCAAATGCCTCACAATGGCCATGTGCCCTCCCGCTTATCGAGCGGTCAGTAGTGATTCGACAACCTTCGCGAACGCTCGTTCCTCGGAAGGGAGACTCGCTGCAGAGAGGTCAAACCGGTAGCGGCATACTCGCACACCGTTGACTGTGCCGATGTCGCTTAGGCCGTGGTCTGCAGACGTTTCGGCCGGCAGCACCAAGACCACAACTGGCGCACGATAGCTCATCGAGTACGTAAGAACCTGCTCAATATCGTTACGATTCTCACGCGCCTTGTACTTCACTTCGATGATCAAATCGAGATAATCGGACTGTCGAACAACCGCGTCCGGATTCGCCGACGGAATGATCCGATCGTCATAAAGGGGCTTGGACCCTTCCGCGTTGCCGTCCAGAACTTGGGCGCTCCCCAAGTACTGAGACAGCACATGTCTCACGTAGCGCTCAAAGAGGGTTTCCATGTCAACCAATAGCGACGGCAGCGGTACACCTGTGCCGCCCCGCAATAGGTCAACTCCACCTCTCGAAACAATCATCTGCGCCAGGAGCAGCGCCCGTCGGTAGGCTGGCTCAGTCTCCCGCTGTGGAGTCGACAGGACCGCCCGAGTTGGAGCCCGTAGGCGGACACTGGCGTCCATGAACAGTTCTTCGAAGTGAGCGAGCGCTCTGACCGAGGAAGGAAACTCGCCGGTGACAAGATGGTTGGTAAGTAGAAGGTGACATGTATACCGGAGAAGTTGGTTTTCCGGGGTATCACTGGTCAAATCGAAGTACGCGCACACCGCTGAGTGCGCGCAGCCGCGGCCCCACAGCCGCTGCACCGAGGCACCGAACTCAAGCCTCCCTCGCAGAATCTCCTGTTCTCCGGCCGATTGCCGATATGTCTTGCGGAGACCTGCCACTTCAAGTGCGCCGAGCGAGCGCGTGAACGCCAACGCTATCGCGGCCAAGACGTGATGTGGCGCAGTGCTCGCTACCCGATACTCCCGCTCGAGAGTCTGCAGTTCAACGACGTCACCGTTGACGGCGGAGAGAATCGCCAAGAGGTTCCAAACGGGTGTCTTCGGTTCGACATGTATGAAAACTCGTGAGTTGAGCGGGACGAGACCGACAAACTTTCCCGCGGTAATTGTGAGTTTTTCGCCCTTAAGCCTAATGTCGAAAAACTCGCGCCCTTGGACCTCCGGCGATATATCAAGTCGCCCGTCGACCAGGACGGCGTCTATTGGAATGTCGGTGGCCTCGCGCTCCCTAGCGACGTAGATGGTCGCCACGACGTCAACTCACCGAAACACCTGTGATCTCGGAAAACTTGGAGCGGATCTCTGCGACGGCGGTGGGTTCGTACTTGAACTGCTTCTCGAACAGGTACCTCAGTTGAGTGTCCCACAAGCGCTTGAGGCCCTCGGCGTCCTTCACTCTCCGGAACAGGGTATGTCCGAGGGGATACCGCGACTGGACCCAACCAAAAAACGCCGCCATCCTTTGCACCAAGTCGTCTGGGGCGCCGTTGCCGCGGAGCAACTCGACAAGTATCGACGGGCTTGGCGGAAAGTCGATTTTCGCCATACGACGCTCGAAGGCGTCGTCGATCTCAAGGACGCTCTTGTCTCGTGAGTTCATAGTACCCAAGAAGACAATGTTGGGCGGAATGGCGGTCTTGGTACCTGAGGCGAGGAGAACCTCTTCATCCCGCCGGGATGGCTCCATGTAGGTTAAGAGTTCCCCGAACACTCGCCCCGGGTCGCTCCTGCTGAGCTCGTCGATGAGGACCACGTAGGTCGAGCTGCGGTCCGCCTCCGCGTCCTGAATGGCTTGCAGCATCAATCCGTCACGCAATTCAAACCCGGTTCCGTCGTCGTTCGGCACAAAGCCTTCAACGAACTGCTCGTATTGGTATGAAGGATGGAACTGTACCTTGCGAATCCGCGTCGGTTCGCCGTCGGCGAGCGCCAGCGCGACTTGGACGGCGTACCAGCTCTTACTCGTGCCGGGTGGTCCCACGAAGATAACACCGGCATATTCATCTTGGCTGATTAGCGCTCTGACCAAGCGGAGGATCTCGTCTTCAGCCCCGATCGAAAGCTCCTGAAACACCGCCGGCGCTTCTGGTACTTCCGTGGCAACGCCGCTATCTGTGATGACGTCGCGTACCTGACGGGTCGTCAGCGGCAAGTCGGCGAAAGGTCCGGAGGGGTGGGTCGACTCCTCAAACAGCTCCCGGTACTCCGACTCAGAAAGGTTGAAGGCGATCCGCACTTCCCTCGCTACATCGTCGATGGTGACCGTGTCGGGAAAGGCGCGCCCTCGGAATAGAAACGCGCCGAGCGCCGCAGCAGGGACGCGATGGAATCGGCCGCTCTTCGTAAGAGCCTTCCGCCTGAGGATAGAAAGGTGGTCGGGTTCCAGGCGCCATGTCTCGGCACCACTATCGTCGACGTCCGAGGTGGCCGCGTGCCATGTTCGAAAAAAGGTGCCCTTGCGGGCTGTCGCGACATTGGAGTGCGGATGGCCCGGCCTTCGCCGCATCAGCGCGATGGGATCAAAGTACGCCCAGTTGCCATCATCGACCTTCATGAACTCATCGAAGAAGGCAAAATCGTCGCGTTCCTCGAATCGAGTCATCCGGTCGGCATTGACGTTCCTCCAGCGAAGTGCGAGGAACCCGAGGACATGCTTAACGCCTTGTCTCGGCGTGCGATCTCGAAACGCCGCGAGTTGCCGAAGCGCGCTGAGCAGTTGGTCGCGCGAGACGTAGCGCATGCGCTACGCCAGCCGCATTCTGGCTGGCTCGTGCCGTCCAGCGGTGTCCTTGAACTTTCGCGCGACCTCCAGGGCGACGGCGCGCGCCAGGAGGGGCGGCACCGCGTTCCCGATTTGCCTCTGAACTTGCTTGTCGACGAATTCGTAGCAATCGGGAAACGACTGCAAGCGCGCCGCTTCTCTCGGCGTCAGGGCACGATTCTCAGTTGGATGGACAAAGGGCCCAGAGGATACGTTTGTAAAGTAGCAGGTGATTGTGTACGCGGGTCTCTCAAGGCTCAGCCGGTAGTAGAGCGTAGTGCAGTCGCGACGTAACTGGCCATTACTGATCGTCCGCATTCGGCGGAATCGCTCTGGCAACTCCGCCGGCGGAATCGAGCGCAGGCCCTTGCCTTGCGGGACTCGACGAATGATGCTCATCGCGAGGTCAGAGACTCGGCGGGCGCGGTGCAGAGTCAACACCTTCCGCGCGTGACGCCTCACATATCGTTGAAAATCATTGCGGGCCGGAGAATCGTAGACATCGGATTCACCCTCCGCGCCGATTGAGCGCAGGTCGCCGAGAGCCTCTTGAACCGTCACATACGGTGTCAACCCAAGGAGCGGCGCCATCTCCGGCGGGCAATGCGTCGGAGCCGGGAAACTGATCGTAAGGTCCGTTCTTGTCGCGACGAAGAAGAGTCGCTCTCGAAACTGAGGAACGCCGTAGTCAACTGCCCGCAGCACGCGGGATTCAATCCGGTAACCCGCCCGCCTGAAGCTTCCGTGGATCTCGTCACGGTAGCGCCCACGCCCGTAGGTGAGAAGTCCTTTGACGTTCTCCATAACCACCCACGCAGGACGAATCTCACGTACCAGCCGCACGAACTCGCGAAACAAGTAGTTTCTCGGATCGTTTGGATCGCGCTTGCCATGCGTGCTGAATCCTTGACAGCTCGGCCCCCCGATGATGAGGTCGCAACGCCCTCCGGCGGCTTTGAGGAGACCTTTGCCCTTGAGGCGCCGTACGTCCTCCATGAAGAACGGCGTTTCAGGATTCTGTCGACGGTACGTCGCTGCTGCTACGGGGTCCGTGTCGACCGCCGCTCCGATCCGGAACCCAGCTAGTTCGAAGCCGTAGGAGAGGCCCCCCGCGCCACAGAAAAGGTCAATTGCAGTCAGCACGTCTATGCCCCAAGATATCGCATGCCCCTGCGGAGTCTACACTTCTAGTTGGGTACGCTCAAGACCTGAACGCCGATCACGATCGAGCAGAATGGCCGATGGACACCGTCACACGAGCGACCAGGAGCCGCATCATGTCTCGCGTAGGCCAGCGAGACACCGATATCGAGCTCTTGCTGCGTCAAGCACTCTGGCGAAGGGGCCTTCGATACCGCAAGAACGTGAAACTGATTGGAACTCCTGACCTGGCTATCAAGACACGACGTCTGGTCGTCTTCGTCGATTCGTGCTTCTGGCACGGTTGTCGGTTTCACTGTCGCCGGCCCAAGTCGAACATTCTGTTTTGGAAATCCAAAATTGAGCGGAACCGCCGACGGGACGTGCGTGTCACCCGGTACTACCGCCGGAGGGGGTGGACTGTTTTGCGTTTCTGGGAACACGTCCTCCGGCAGGACCTCGACGGCTGCGTTCGACGGGTTGTTCACGCTACCCGACAGCACTCGCGTCTCCGGCCACAGCACTAATCCTGCGGCTAGAGTATGACAGCCGCGGTCACACCGGCGAGACTGGTCAAGTAACCCAGTCGGGACACGCCGTCCGTTATCACGCCGCCCGCACCGGGGGCAAGACGGGGACGGCTGAGGTTGACGAATGCCTGCTCCGTCGGCCAGGCGCCGGCCCGGGTCGCCGAGCAAGTCGCCTCGGCCGCGTCCCGCGAGGTTAGCGCTCTAGTTTGAACGCCTTGCGCAGCCGTTCTGGTACTGGGTCGGCCAACTTCCAAGTCACAGTAATTGGCTCGTCGCCCGTCCATGATTCGAAGGAAACGTCGCCACAATAAACAAAGGGCGCAGCGGAACCTGCTGGCCCTTTCTTTACAGCCCGGACAAAAAGATGCACTGCAATTCCGCGGTCGTGGTGACCTCTAATATCCTGGCCGTCTCGATCCCTTTGGGTCGTCTTGTTCTGGCTCTGCCACTCAATCCGATCGGTTCCAACAAATCGGTCCTGATACTGAAACTCTTTGCCATGACCGGCCTTGTCGAGTGTCGTCAACAAGAACATGTGTTTGCCTTGCTTGACGTAGCCGGTGTTCCAAATGGCTTCTGAGAACTTGAGACCAAACAGCGGCGGAATCTGCTCGCGTGAGTACCGCTGCCAGAGCTTCAGCTTGGCTTCAGTGCTTCCAATCGGGGCCAGATGCCAGCGAGAACCTTCCAATCGCAATGAGACCGCGTGTCGCGTACCAGGCGCCCCAGCATCGGGCCCGAACCATCCTCGCAGGATCCGAGGAAGCTCATTCTTGTCATCTTGTGACTTTCGGATAACGTTGATGGCGATCTTGGCGAAGTCAGCTTGGTACGTACTCTCATCGATCTGAACCTCGGTCTCTCCACCCGGCAAATCCGAGCGCTCAGGCTCGCCTGGCAAGAACAAAATGGGTTTGCCCTTGGTGTGGCTGACTTTCAAGGTTGTGAATCCAGCTTTGTCCCGTTGCACTCGGTCGAGATACTGCGCCAGGCGCCATTCAGCAAGCTCGCGGACAAGCTCCTGAAGCGCCGCTTTGCTCAGGGACGCCTCCGCGAAAGTGGTGCTGAATACGCCGCCTTCGTACGCGAAGTACGACACGCCTCCGGTCCCCCTGCCGGCGGTCCATGCCGCAATCGGATTCTGCTCGAGCAAACGAATCAGCGCTGACTGCCTGTTCACCGCAGATCCCACGTCGTCGTGAACGCGGGCTGTCCGCGATGCGAGGTGCTCGACGTAGGTCGCCAGGTCCGCAATCGGAATTGACCCGGGAAACCGGTCTGCGTCGATCATGGCGAGGAGCACGAGCATCTTGTAGCTCTTCACCATCTCAGTCGTATCGAGGGCCCCGATGAAATCGCCGAGCCGCTCTAACGCGTGTGTCTGCTCTTGGTTCAAGTCGCCCATGGCGGCCACAAACCTGGACCATGAGCCGAATCGAGTCCGCACGGAGAGCGGGTTGTAGCCATCCTGGTAAGTCTGAAGGGCGCTTGGCCGGACGCCATGCGTCGTCCGGAAGTCCTCGTAGTAGCTCTGCAGCGCGTCATCCTGGGTGGCGCTGCGTCGCAGAAGCGACCGCAGAATGTCGATCGCCGCGAGGCCGTAGGTCACTTCACAACCTGGCGGCAATTCCTGCGTCCCGTTCTGCAGCCGTTCGAGGAGTTGGTACACCTCCCTGTCGCCTGACGGCAGTCCGAACAGCGTCTGGGGCTTGAGCAGGAAGACTCGGTGATTGCCGATGTAGTCGATGACTGTCAGACGCTCCTTGCCTTCCGCCTTGCGCAATCCGCGTCCAAATTGCTGCAGCCACAGAACCTTCGACTCCGTCGGCCGCAGCATCAGGACCGTATCGACCAACGGAAGGTCGACACCCTCGTTGAACATGTCCACGGCGAACACGATCTCCAGCTGGCCCGCCTGTAGCTGTTCCAGCGACAGGGCTCGAGGGGCTGAGCTGACGCCAGAGTGCACCGCCACCGCTCGGACGCCGCGCTCACTGAAGAATGCCGCCATGAAGTCCGCGTGTCTCTGTGACACGCAGAAACCGAGCGCACGGCGAGCCGAGTGCTTGTGGAAGAGATCGAGCGCGTTTTGCGCTCGCCGCTGCGTCGCAACGGCTGTCGTCAGCGCCTCCTCATCGAAACGCGTGTTCCGCCATGGGATGTTCTTGTAGTCCACTTCGTCAGGCACGCCGAAGTAGTGGAAGGGCGAGAGCAAACCCTGGCGCACACCTTCGATCAGATCCCGGCGGAAGACCAGATTCTGCTGGCACAGCGCAAGGAGGTCTCCCCCGTCGGTCCTCTCGGGAGTTGCCGTCAAGCCGAGCAGGAACTTCGGCTGGAAGTGGGCGATGAGCTTCCGATACGAGGCCGCCGCGGCATGGTGGAACTCGTCCACGACGATGTAGTCGAAGGCGTCAGGCGCGAATTGCTGGAGGTGCTCGCGCCGGCCGAGGGTCTGGATCGACGCAAAGAGGACGTCGGCATGTCCCTCCTTTCGTTCTCCCGTGTAATGCCCGAGCACCGCACCAGGCCTGATGCGCCTGAAGGTCGCAAGCGCCTGCGAGAGAATCTCCTCACGGTGGGCGACGAACAGGACGCGACGGAACTCCTGCCTGTTCGAGTCGAAAGCCGCAAGCCAGGTCTTGCCGAGACCTGTGGCGAGGACGACGAGTCCCGCTCGATTGCCCTTGGCCCGGGTCTCCTCCAAAGCAGCCAGGGCCAGCACCTGCACCGCGTTGGGCTCGACTGGCGGCAGCGGTTCCTCAATGGCAACATCGGCGTCGATCACGGGCGGCCGGACCGGACGCCGCGCGCGATAGCGCTCGATCCACGGCGCCGTCAACTCTCTGGTCGATGGATGCGCAAAGAGTCTTTCGAACGCCGACACCGTTTCGGCAAAGCCCGCAGCCTCCGACGACGACAAGACGCGGTAGTTCCACTCGACAGCCGTCGTCAGCGCGGCGGCGCTCAGGTTCGAGCTGCCAACGAAAGCGGTGCCGCTGTCTTCCTTGCGGAAGATGTACGCCTTCGGGTGGAAGGACCGCGTAGCAGGCGCGACGGGGGGCGCGACTTCGGAGCCGGTTTCAAACACTCTCCGGGTCACGTCCCCTTCCAGGTCCATGAGTCGCATCAGAGCATCAGGATCGGTGATACCCAGATAGTCGCCGGTCAGGATACGGAGTGTGCCGCCGCGCCGGAGTAGATCTTGAAGGTGCTCGAAAATGCTGGCCAGCCCGCTGCTGAGAATGAAGCTGACGACGATATCGGCACGAGATGCGGTCGCCAGCTCGAGAACGAGGTGCGAGAGCAATGGATCGTCGCCGCCGGTGACAAGGCGCTTCATTGCCACCGTCCGGCGTGTGCCGACGAAATCACTGCGGATTCGTCCATCGTCTCAGGACACCCGTTCGATGGTCATCGAGCCAGGCAAGCCAACTGCGCGGCATTCGGGACAACGCCAGCGCTGCATTGCGCGACCAGCTCGCTTGGAGAAATGGCACACGGGGCACGTGTGACGGAAGGCGCTGCGCCGGCGGAGCGGCCCGCTGCGCTGCCCGCACCGAACTCTCGAAGCCTTCGGCTCGAAGCCGGCCTGAGCCACGAGAGCCGACCACTCGGGCCCATGCGGTCGCGCCCGGCGCCCGTGACGCTGCCAGACGACGTAGTGAGCGGCTTCGTGGCAGAGGACTTCCAGGCGCCCGCGCGCGCCGAGAGAGCCAACTTCGACAACCGCCTCTTCTGGCAGAAGGCGAGCTACCGTTCTGACTAGTCGGCGATTCGGTCGGACGCGCAGGTGCGCCACCGCCGGGTGGCGCCATCTGCGCGCCAACGACCGAAGGAATTCAGGCGACTTCACGGGCGGGAATCATACGGCCATTCACCGTGAAGCGCCGGCCGGTTACTCATCCTCCGCCAAAAAGTACACAGGCCGAGTTTCCTTGCTGCTCTGAACGTCGATCCCCATGAACAGCGATGAATTGGGAATCACTTTAGCCCCTCGAGCATCCGCGAACCTGCTTGTATCCATCGACGCAGGCCAGGGTCCGTGACGAACTCCGGATGGTTGTTTGCGTAGGTCAGGCACCAGCGTAGAAGTCCGTCCCACTCGGCAAAGGTACCGGGCGGATGAAGCTGCCAACCAAGTTCTGCCAAGGTCCAGTTCATCTTGGCGCTATTACGAGCCATCGACGTCGTGACCCAGTTGTCCGGCTCGTCCGCGCCGCCCTTGATAACAGGGAGGACGTGGTCGATTGTGGCGCCGATTTCCCAGTAGGCGGGATGCGTGACCGAAGACTTCCAGTTGGCGTGAAACGGGAAAGCTTCCACAAGGGCCGCGGAAAGCAGCCGCAACGCAGGCAGAAAGACCAAGCGATCGCCCGAATACCGGTCAACGAAGCCGTCGCGTGCAAAGGTCCGCACGTAATCGAGCGGTCGAAACCGGCGCTTTGTCGCCAGGGCAGGTGAAAAGGGGTACTCACGCTGCAAGAGATCCAGAGCCGCGGCACGGTCCTCTCGCCCAAGTGCGGCGCAGACCGCTGCGATTGTGTCTGTCCTGGTCGATGGCATGGACTCGGGGGGTCCGCTGCGTCAGTTTTCGTTCAAGCCAAACGGGGCCCGTGTATGTAGCCTCTGCTTCCACGAGACCTCGAGAGCGATGACTTCAGCGGGCTCCAAATCTGGCGAGACTCGCTGGAGGATCGTGAAGCGAAACGCCTTGGGGTTCCGCTTGCGGAGCAACACATTGCCGCCGTGGCCACGAGCCGCATAGTTCAACCAGCGCCCCAGGAGGTTGGACCGTCCATACGCCGACCCCACATAGTTCTTTCCGTCCGTCGAATCGTGGATGAGATAGATGCCGCGCCAGTGCGACAGCGCCGCGCTCCAAGACGGTGGCAGCATCTGCAACTCACTCCAACTCAGGTCGATATCGGTCCAGTCGGGCATCGCCTCGCTGAACGCGCTCTCCTCCGAAATGGCGGCCACGCGCATCTCGTTGCGATGCGCCCGGCGCCACCACGACCGTTCCGGCGGCGGCCATTCGATGACGAGCCTGCCTTTCCAGGATTCGTAGAACTTCTCTTGTGAGAGCTCGAACCAATACTGGTACTTTCGCTCCTTCTCTCGGCTCCAGCCTTGGTGTCCGAACGATTTCATTTCTACATAGGCCGGGACCCTCCAGTACTGCCGGTAGGTAATCGGCCGCAATGAAGCGATCGAAAACAACCCGACGAAGGTTGCCTTCCCCGGCCTGGTTCCAATGAACGACGCGACGAAGCCCCTCCCCACCATCTTCTTCATTGCGCCTTCTAGCCTGGGTCCCTGAGTCTGCTGGTAGGCATTGAAGACAGCGGGCTTCTGCGCAGCGAGCCACGGCAGGACTCTACGCAGTTCGGGCTCATGAGGCCTGTGGCGCAGTACGAGGACAGTCTTGGGATCTAGACCGTCGGAGGAAAGCAGGCTATTCAGCGTCATGGGATCGAAACGATTGATCTGTTGACGGTAATCGGCCCCCGCCGGAGATCGCGGTCGGCAATCACAGCGTCTTGGCCGCAGCAATAAGTTCCGGGGTGACGTCCTTCACTCCAGCAACCTCCCAAATGGCATCTCTCAGATGCAAGATCCATCCGTTCACGTGCTTCTTGTAGCTCGCATGCGCCCGAACGAGTTCGCGAGGTACCATGGCAGCCCTCAGGACGCTGAAGTCCTCGGCGAACACAACCCCAACCAAGAAATCGAACTGATCGATATCAAGGTTGCGGATAACGCTCAGTTGTCTCGAGGGATTCTCAGGCGTCATCCGCCTGGCTTTGATCTCGTATCGCCGTCCTGAAGCGTCCCGGGCGTCGAAGCCCTTCACGGATCTATGGCCAAGCGAGAGTCCCAACCCGCGTGCCACTAGAGCCTCGGCATAATCGGCGACGGGGTTATTTGAGCTCCTGATAAGCTCGCGCCTTCTCAGTTCTTGCATCAACTGTGCATAGGTCTGCAGGAGTTGATGAGGCGTCCGAGAGTCCCACGGAATCCGTTCTTCCTCCGTCATAGAGTTGCCTCCAGGCACTCATCGCTCAGGACCAAAGGGGCGGATTGTGGATGCCTGTTGTGCGCTGGGCTTATCGTTGCCGCCTGGGTCGCGAGCCGCACATCTTTGAGCATCGGCAATCAGGACAAGCGCTTGACGTAAGCCTGGCCGGAAACAAACGCATCGTGTTCCTCCGAAGTCAGTTCGGAGAGCACTCGGCGGTCGAACAACCGCACATCCCGGAGTTCAGCAAACCACCTGTCGTGCGTCGGACCATACAGGTCAAGCACCTGGCTCGGGGTGGCGTGGAGCGCCCTCGGCACGACTGCAATCGCCGCTTCGCCGTGGCACCAGAGTTGCTTGGCGCTCCGCGTGCACAGGAGCACGGAGTCCCCAGCTTGCGCCCGAGCCATAGGCGGGTCCGGTCGCTCAGCCAGCATGAGATAGGCCGGCAGCCCACGTTGTGCGACGTCAGCCAAGGTCTGGATCTCCTCCACCGGCTCCGGGAATCCCGCACGTACCGCGAAGCAATAAGCCCAACTTGCCATCGTTATCCCTCAATCGGCACCGACTCGGCGTGTCCGTCCAGCCTGGCCGACCGCAAGATACAGCAGAAGTCGACCTGCAGGTTGTGTGTTGCAAGGATGAATCAGAAGTCCGTGCGCCCGTCTGAAGAGCACCGCGCCCGGAAGTGCACTATCTGAGAAGGCGTCCCGGGTCCTCCTGTGCCCAGATCGCCGCGGGTATCGCGCTTGATAGGGCCAGCTCGGTCTGGGCGACAAACTGCCCCTGGATGCTGATAATAGCGACGTGCAACGGCTTCTGCCCGTCCTGGGCCTCGTCGCGGTTAGCGTTCACTTCGCTGGCGCTCAGAGGCCCATCGACCTCGTAAACAGGCACACGTTGGCCGAGGTCGTCGGAGTCACCGATGGCGACACCGTCGATGTCCTGATCAAACCCGACCGAAGAGTGCGAGTTCGACTTCACGGAGTTGATGCACCGGAGAGCGCGGAGCCATTCTCGCAACAGGCGCGCAACTTCACGAGGGTGCTGGTGTTCTCGAAGAGTGTGACTATTTCCGGCCGTGATGTTGACACTTACGGTCGGCTGGTCGCACGGATCATCGTCGATGGAACCGACGTCAGCACGGCCCTTCTCTCAGCCGGCCTGGCATGTCACTACAGGCGCTATTCGGACGACCCCAAGCTGGAAGCCGCCGAGGAAGAGGCCCGTATGGCTGCTCGGGGCTTTTGGGCGCCGTCCGCCCCGAAGCCCGCCTGCGTGGCTCGCGAGACAGCTGGCGCGAAACCGGAAGTATCCAGGGCAGTCGGCTCGGGCTTTGTCGGTAACACGAATAGTCACGTCTTTCACTTACCGACTTGCCGCAATGCCAGCTGCAAGAATTGCACGCGCAAATTTGTAACCAGGCAGGAAGCTGAACGGGCTGGATTTCGGCCCGCAGGCGACTGCATTCCGCGATAGGCAAGTCCCACTGTCACGGCTGGAACGGGTGAAGACAAGCTAGAATCGCCGGGCACCCCAGATGCCCGGCGCTCTGTCCGACCTAGTGAAGGCCCTGAGCTCGTCACGGGATGACGTGTTGCCGTCAGCACGTGTCTTCCCGGCGATTGACTTTGAAAAGAAGGCACGCGAGCTACGCGTAGTCGAGCGAGCGGAAGATGACGCTCATGTCAATTTCCCGCCTGCTGAGAGTACCGGTGAAACGACAACCGAGACTGATGTGCGGGCTGAGATTGACCGGATCGCGGCCGTCGCGAAGGAAGAGTATCGTCGTCAGCTGGACCTGTATGAGGGTCGAATCAGACGTAGCCAACTGGGTGCTGATGTCCGGACCGACATCGAAGCGGCGGGAGAGCGAGCGATTTCGGATCTCAGGCTGGCAGCTGACGATGACTTTCTCAGGCTTGAATTACTGCGACGCGAGGCCGAAGGGCGAACGCTCGAGTTCGACCGGTTTCGGACGGCGAACAGGCTGGACCGCCTCCCTGTTCCGGTTGAGCGTCCTGTTCTGCACAAAGTGGTCATTGCTGCACTTGTTCTCGCCGAAGGGGTCTTCAATGGACTCTTCTTCGCCAAAGGTAGCGAAACGGGAATCATTGGCGGTGTAAGTCAGGCACTTGGACTAGCCCTCCTGAATATTGCGCTCGCCGTCGGCTACTCCCGGTTTGTCCGGCCTCATCGCCACCACGTCAGTTCAATGCACAGAGCGCTGGCCGTTGTTGGAACGACCGCCTACATCGGTGCCTTGTTCGGACTCAATCTCGCAATCGGACATTTCCGCGAACTGTTTGGCCAAAGCGAAGGGAGTGCTGGTTTAGCCGAGGTCGCAGCGCGACTGACCTCAGAGCCGTTCGGTCTAGCGGACGTCCAGTCGCTGTTACTCGTGTTGCTGGGAATCCTGTTCAACCTGATTGCGGTAGCTGAAGCGTCTAAGTTGTGGGACCCCTATCCTGGCTATGGAGCTGTGGCAAAGCGGAAAGACCGGGCGTTCGCCGAGCTTGCAGACGCTCGAACCGAGTGCATCGAGAACCTGACAGGCCGCAGGGACCAAGCCATCGCGGAGATGTCTCAGACGATCAAGGCGATCAAGGGCAGGGAGAACGAAATCGAACTGGCCTTGAACGGCCGCTCGCACCTCCACGACGGATATGTTTCCCATGCTAGTCATCTCGCCGACTGCTATACGCGCCTGGTTCAGCTGTATCGGGAAGCAAACCTGAAGTTGCGGACGACTACTGCACCAGCTCGCTTCTCCGTCCTCGTGTTTCCTCCGTCTTCCGTCGAGAGGCCAGAACGTCTGGCCAACTTGCCCGTCGATTCGAGCGATTTGCGACGGGCGGTGGAACGAATGGAGCATTTCCTAAAGGAGATTCGTAAAGAATTCGACTTACAGGCCTCGCGCTTCAACGGTTCGGGGAGCTGAAGGATGAGCCGCAAAAGACTGCGTGGAGCCGCGGCTCGCAGGCGCCAGGAAGACCTCCGAGCGCCGATTGCGATGGGGCTGGCCATTGCCGCACTTGCGACGGTTGGTGCCTGGTTGTGGTGGCGGAGCGGGATCATTCCGACGACAGACGCGACGACCCTTTGCCCCGAGGGAGGTTCCCCCAGTGAAGTGGTGGCAGTCCTGCTGGACATGTCCGACGAACTGACAGAACCACAGAGGCTTGCCGTCAAGAACGGCCTAGCCGTTCAGATCGACGCCGTCACTCGATTCGGCCTGGTCGAGATCTTCGCAGTGGACAAAGTGGCAGACCGTGTCATCGCTCCGGTGGTCCATCGATGCAACCCGGGAAGCGGCACAGACATGAACCGCTGGTACCAGAATCCAGACATCGCAAAGAGACGCTGGAACGAATTCCATCGCGAACTGGAGGCAGAACTAACCCGCTTGCTGAGTGGTCAGGGGGCCTCAGCATCGCCGATTATGGAGGCGATTCAAGCGATTGCACTTCGAACGTTCAACCCACCGAAGTACCGGACTCTTGCGCGACGCCTTGTCGTTGTATCTGACCTCCTTCAGCACGTCCCTGAGTACAGCCAATACGATCAGGCGTCAGACTTCGAGTCCTTCCGAACCACACCCTACTTCACTAAGGTTCGTGCCGACCTAGATGGCGTAAAGGTCAGTTCGCTCTATCTTGTCCGGGCGCCAACCCCCCAACCATGGCCGGCGCATCGACTCTTCTGGGAGAAATACTTCAGCGTTCAAGGCGCAGTACTTGAGACGATCACGCCGATCTACGGTGCCAAATGACCCACGAATCCGGCTCCCCCCACACCCGTCGGTCGTCACCGCTCGATGTGGCTCTGTTCCTCGTGACGTTTGTCGTCGGTGTCGCAATCTACCTGACTCTCCGGATCGCGTACGGAAAGACCGTCCAGCTTCCAGTCACTCTTGCTCTGATATTCGTGATGTTGGCGTATGCCGGCGCCGTCTGGCTCGTGCCGCGCTTGCGCGTACGCCTGGATCAGGCTGGCGACAATTGTTACTACCTCGGCTTGCTGTTCACCCTTATCAGCATGGCCTTCGCGTTGCTTGATTTCCATGTGAGCGTACAGGGTTCGACGTCAACCTCAGGTGTTCAGCAGATTATTTCGAACTTCGGCGTGGCTCTCGCCACAACGATCGTAGGAATCTTTCTCCGCGTTCTCCTACATCAGATGCGCGTCGATCCTGCCGACTTGGAGGCGGTTACGCGAGTTGAACTTACTGAGGCCGCAGAGCGGCTGAGGGGAGGCCTCGAAACGGCGACAACCGACCTCGGACGCTTCCATCTCGAGGTTCAGCAACGTTCCTCAGACGTTGTTGCCGCGCTACTCGCGGCGGTGACCAAGACCGCTGAGGATGTGAATCGCCAAGCCACCGAGTCCTCCACCCGGATCGGAAAGGCAGCTGAGGATGCCTTTCAGCAAGTACTGACGCGCACAACGACACTCACTGACAGCCTCGACAAGACCGCCAAAGAGGCGGCTGCGGCAGTTGAGCGACTGAAGGCCGTTGAGCCGCCGCCTGTTACTTTGGCCAGGCGGTTGGACAAGGTCGCCGCGACGCTCGAGCAGATTGCGACTCAGACGCAGCTGGCCACGGTAGCGCTCCAGGCTACAGTCGAGACCGCGACGAAAGGGCTGGAAACCACAACGAAGACTTCCCAGACGCTGGATCAGGTAGCAGCGAAGATACATTCGGAACAGAGCTCAAATGCCGAACGATTCACGCAAGCGACCAACAAGATGAACGAGGCGCTGACCCTTTTCAGTGGAGGCCTTGCGACGCTGCTGAGCCAGGTCACTCAAATGCAAGAGGGCGTTCGGCAGTCTGCAACGGAGTCAGAACGGGCACAGAAGGCTGCAACGGAGGTGCTTGGAAGCCTCGTCAGTATCTCCCGAAGCTTGGCCGATGCTTTGCGCACTTCGGGCACACACCGCGATGTCAGGGCTTAGCGATCCCGGTCGCGTCGCTGAGCAGAACGCCTCGTACCGGAGGGGTGTAGTTCTTGGACTGACGATGGCGGAAGTGGGAATACTTATCGTCTTTGTTCTGTTGTTGTTGATTGGATTCGCGGAGTGGGCGCGGGCCATCGAGCAGCAGAGCGCTCGATCTGTTCCGGCCGAACGATTGGCTGAACTTGAACGCCAGGAGAGGGTTCTAACTGACATCAGGAAGGCCCTCGATTTGCCTGTCGCCGCGACTCAAGAACAAATAGCGGCCATGGTACGAGCCGTTGTGGAACGTTCCAGTACACCTGAAGGCCAGTCTGCGCTGACGACAGCTCGAAGCGCCTTGGCATCGATGCAGGCGATCAGAGACGAGCTTCAGGCCAAGGGATACCCGCAGGACCTCCTGGCTAAGCTTCAGGACCAGTCCTACAGGCTTGCAGCGCAGGAAGGACAGCTCAAGCGTTACGAGGGACAACTGCAGGCGGCTGGGCTCGGAAAAGGCGAAAGACCGTGCTGGGTCAAGCCGGACGGCACGACTGAGTTCCTTTTTGATGTGGTGCTCGGTAGCGCGGGTATTCGAATGCGAGAGAACGTACTCCCGGCGAGGAATGAAGAGAGACTCACGCTCCCGATGCCCGTAACGAACCCTGATGAGACACTTGCGCCAGCGGAGTTCCTGAAGCGAACCGAACCCTTGTACCAAAGCAGCGTGGCGAGGAACTGTCGGTTTTTTGTCACGATTTACGATGCCACGGGGTCAAGCGAGAAAGATTTGTACAAGTCGCTACTTCGAACTGTCGAAGGACATTTCTATAAGAGGCTGGCCCTTGACAAAGCTCCCTTCTGAATCCGAGGTGAAGTTGAAGGAGCTGAGGTTGAGCCTTGCAGACCTCAATGCGGCTGGGCAACAGCTGATAGGCCGACTCAACGACAACCGCCGTAAGCGAGGCGGTCCCAATCTCCCCAGCCTGCCGACAGAACCGCATAGGAATGCGTTTCAATCGGCTTTCTTCACGGTAAAGCGTTGGCTAGGATTCTGAGCCTGCCCGAGCCGGTCAGCCGGCGGGGTGTCGTTGCCTAAATCCGCCAGAAACTCACTCGCCGGCTCCACCGCTGTAACGCTCAACGCATCTCTCGCCCGCGTGCAAGCCACGTACAGCAAATGCCGCTCGGTATCGTACACATCCTTCAGGTCGGCATCGTCTCCCACATTCTCAATCCGCTCCTGCAGCGGCAGCACCTCGTCGTCGCACCCCATCACGGCGACTGCGCGGAACTCCAGACCCTTGGCAAGGTGCATCGTGCCGATGGATGCCGCGTCGCCGCCAGAGGCAAGCTGCTCGTCGAGGATCCGGAACGCGAGCCCAGCCTTCTCGGCGGCCGCCTCAGCGCGTGGCAGCTCGGAGGCCGAGCGGACGAATACGCCGACCTCAGCAGGTTGAACGCCTTCACGCAGTCGTTCAGCCAGCCAGGCCGAGGCGGCGTCAATCTCCTCCTGCTCGGTCACGAACGTCCGGACAGACGGAGGCGGGCCGTTGAAGACAGAGATGGCGTCGCGTCGGGACTCGCGGTTGCCGTCAACGTCCGAGATTTCAGGACCGAGCAACCGGTCGGCCTGCTGGCGAATCTGGTGGGAGGTGCGGTAGTTGACGCGCAGAGTCCGCGAGCGGCCGCGGATGTCCACGCCGAGCGATCGCCACGAGAACGGCGTCTGGAAGATGCGCTGGCCGAGGTCGCCGGCAAAGAGGAGGCCGTTCGGGCGGTCGGCGCCGAGCGCCGCGAAGAAGCGCAATTGCGTGACGCTGATGTCCTGTGCCTCGTCAACGACCGCGAAGTCGAACGGCGGCCGACGACCGCTTGCCATCGACGTGGCCAGCCCCTGAAACACGCCGGCACGGGTCTTGAGCCTACGCTCGTGGAGCGCGGTGCCCACACGATCGAAGATCTTCCAGAGCGTCGCCCGCTGAGCTTCCGGCAGTCGAGTCTTACGGCCGAGCCGCGCGACGTCGCGATAAGCCTCCCAGCTCTCGAGCTGCCAGGCGTCCACGACCTGACCCCATTCAGCAATCAAGAAGCTGAGCGTGAACTTGTGATCACCGACAGCCGCTGAGGCGTCGCACAGGAGGTCACCAACGACCTTTCGGGATGCGAGCGTCACGGGTCCGAGGTCTGGTTGAAGCTGATGGAGGCGGACGCCGAGGGCGTCGAGCGCATAGACTTCGATGCGCTCGCGGAGCCGCGGCTCGTTGCCCACGAGGCGGCGGAGGCGCGTCTCGAGCGCGTGCGCAAGCGGGTCCGAAAACGTGGCGAGCAGCACGCGTGCGTCTGGATTCGTCCTTGCCAGGTGGACTGCTCGATGCAGAGCGACGATGGTCTTGCCGGTGCCGGCGGAGCCGGAGACGCGGGCGGGACCGGTGTAGTCGCGCTCGACCCATTCGCGCTGCTCGGGATGGAGGAAGACCGTCCACTTGTCCCACGGCGCGTCGAGCGCGCGCTGCAGCTCTTCGACGCTGGTCATCACACGGAAGCGCCGCTGGGCGTCTGGATGGGCGAGCGCGATGGACAGTGCCGCAGGCTCCTCCACTGAGACAGGCACGGGCGCGGCCGCTGTCTCTCGCAGTTTCGGCACTCCGCCTGTTGCGATCTCGAGCAGTGCCTCTGCGGCCTCGGCCGGCAGGTGTGTTGCCAGTGTCAGGATTGAATCCTCGTCCGCCGCACGGACGTCCTTCAACCATTCAGGCGGCACGCCGAAGCCCAACAGCTCGTCGTCTCCGAAACTACTAAATAGCGGCCGGGCCTTCGGCTTCGCGACGGGCGCCGGCGTGTAGACCGGCACGATGATCTCTTTGACCGTCTCGCGAATCTCGACGAGCTGCGCAGCGCCGGTTGTGGGATGCGTCTCGAGTTTACGTCGCTCGGCCCAGTCGTATGCCCGGTCGTGGTGATCGACATAGCACAGCAGCAGGCTGCCGGGCGTGCGGTGGACGATGAGGCGCACATCGGCATTCACGCGAACGGACCAGAAGTTCTTGTCTCTGGCTTTGTCGAGGCGATGGAAGTTGAGGCCAGGGCTCGCTGGGTTCACCTGAAGATCGAAGGCGGTGGTCTTGGCGGCCTTCTGCTCGTCAGCGGTCAGCCGCGCCAGGCTGTCGGTGAAGGTGTCGGCGATGAGAAAGGTCACCATCAGATACCAAATCCCGGCGGCCTAGCCTTCAAGACTCGCACACCATCTTGCTCTAGCGTGCCATCGCGTATGGCGGCATCGAGAACGGCAACCGGCAGCTTGATCACTTGAGCCGTCGAGAGTTGGTTGCCCAGGATCTGGAATATGGGACGACGGTTGTGGTCAAAGTACGGCGCTATCGCCACCGACCCGCCATACCAACCTGTATTGCACACAACGACGTTGCAATAGATTGTTCGACATAGCGACTCCGCAAGATGAGCGAACGACCCAATGTCCTTGTTGTGAGCCAGCACAAACAAGTGGTGAATCTGGCCGCGATAGAGCGGCGGACGATCGACGTCCATGAAATCGAAGCAGAGGCAAATACCGAACCGACCTAACGGACCGGCATCGAACACCCATAAGGTTGGATCGGATGAGAACACTTGCGGCGGCACAACGGACGATAGATGGGCAAGCTCATCTTCTGAGGGATACGTCTTGCCGACAAAGATTGACCTAGCTGAATGTGAAGGACCGGGCTCAGGCCATTTGGTTGGGATGAAAACTCCGGCCCGATTCACAACGCCCTGACCGTCCACCTGAAAATCCATTCCGGCCAGGACCACCGCCCCTAAGCCTCCGGCAAGCCTCTTTAGGGCACCGATTCGTCCTCTGGGAACAGACACTTCCGGAACAAGGATCACATTCGGACGATCGGACGACGCGTGAAACTGTTTGAACGCGCGTTCGATTTCAGCCCAGGCATGCTCGCTAGCGCCGGCGTTCATTCCGAGCCGACCGTCCTGCCAGGCGGAACCAGGCAACAACGTCGGCACGATGCCAACCGAAAGCTGCTCCGCAATGGCTAGTTGCGCCGGCACCTATTCGTGTCCCTGATCGTCGAACGACGCCCACTCCGGCCTTGTCAGCTGCTTTAGCATCACCGGAACGAGCTGCCTTGCCCTGCCCCCGCGGCCAGACATCTGGTGTCGTTCAAGAGTTCTCATCGACCGTGCTAACCACATTTGAAGATCCACCAAGGATGCGATGAACGGAGGGTCGAATCTAGTATCCGCGTCAGCCTGCTCTGCCGCCATGTCAAAGCGGCGCACCACATTCTCTCGGGCGCGTGCCGCAAGAGTGGATTGCAGGATCGCCATTGTGATTGAGGAGCACGAAACTCTTGACATCGCCCGAGCCACAACTTCAGGGCGACCGTTCTGCCAAAAATCCGGATTCCACGGCGCCGGCCAATCAAACGACTTGTTGAGCAATCCGAGCAAGAGCAGCCCTAGCCCCCTGATCCAGGGCCAGTCGGGTGGCACCGCCGAGTCGAGCTCCCAAGCCGGACCCATGTAGCGCTCATCAGACACTTGCGGCTGCATGAAGCGAACAGATCCACGATCGAGCGCGTCCCTCCAGGACGCCCACGAGACCCCTCCCGTTGGAATCTCAGGCAGCGTGATCCAGGCGGCTGGAATGACAACCGTCGAGTGATGCAGTAGCGGTCGGGCTGCCTTGCGGCGGGAGCGAACTTTCTGAGCGACCATATCGAGCACTCGCAGGCAGGTCCACTCGCCCAGTCTCGGATCGCTCGCCCGTTCAAGAGATAGTTTGGTGTTGCCAGGATAGCTCCTCATCCAGTCGACCCAATTCGTCAGGCGCACGAAACCCGAAGGGGCGGACTGTTCGAGCAGCGGACGAATGAGTTCAGCCGCCAACCCGCGTGCCTTGCGACTAACTCGTCGCAAGGCAGACTGCTCTCGCGGAGAACGACCTGCCACAGCCTCGTAGAACCACCCTTGATTGTCGCTAAAGGGCGGCACTCTTCCGGTTGCCATCGAAACTAGAACGTTGGTCGGCACGTCTCTGGGGTATCGACCAAAGAAGGCTGCGGCTCCGGGAGCGCTGGAGTCCACAAAACCCGCCAATACGGGCCAAATGACGCTTGGCTTTGCCGACCAAGTCTCAAGCGACCGGTCGAGCCACACGGCCAAATAGGAAGAATCGACTGCCGCACGACCCAGCCTTCGCGTCTGCCGACCTACTGCCTGTGGGTTTCCATGTCCTCCTCGGACAGCGCGAAAGCGCGGAACCTGAATCCGCTGAGCTGCCGCCGCAAGCAAGTCCGCGGGCCTCGACACTTCAAGTGACACCGCCGCTGCCCACGAAGCACTGGTCAACATCGCCACCGCCCGCCGCTCATACCAGCGTGCCGTCGGACTGAGGTCAGCCTTGATCGTTGCCGCAGCTTCCAAGAACTCCGAGGCTATCCGACGGGCATTCTCATCCGCTGCCTCATCCGCAAGGACCCTCACCGCGCGAATCACTTCCATTGCAGTGCCGTGTGCCACGACCGCTGAAACGTACGACTGAGTAAGCGGTGCGACCAAGTCCGGCGAGCGAAGCAGTTTGCCGATATCACTCAACCCGTCGTAGCCAACACGGCCGCAGTATCTGACCGCAGTGAGCCAAAGACGGATCTTGTCGGGAAATCGCCTTACGGCGCTCAGGATTAGCCGAAAGTGGCGCGCCTTGTCGCGGCTGCGGTTTCCGCCCAGCTCCGTCGAGGTTTCACGCTCCTTGTCCTGTAGTCTTGGGAGCCGGCCTCGAAGGGCGTAGATTCGCTCGGTTAGCGAAGCAGGCGCAGCACCGTCGCGAAAGGTATCCAACTGGCGCTGTAGCGAACTCAAGGTGGCCTGACACTGTTGCACGTCATGAGAAGCCTGCCAAGTGGTGGTCGCCAGGCGCCTCAGATGAAGATCGGATCGGGCCAGAACTGATGCGGCGAATGACGCCCGAGTCTCCGGGCGCACTTCAGTCTCACCGAAGTCGCCAAGGAGTAACATCTCGACGTCGTGGATGAATTGCGACTGACTCTCATCATCCAGCAGTTCGAATCTCGTCGCCGCCACGGCCGAGATCTTGTTGAGAGTGTGCGACAGGAGTGGTCTCGGGAAGTCAGGGTCGAGCGGCGCATTCCTGATCACACTTAGGTCTCTGGCGCCGCCAGGTTCGGAGGTGACACTCAGACAATCTCGGACTGCACGCGGTTCCGTCTTGGCAGAATTGATCCTCCACGCCGGATTTGCTTCTGTCAACAGTGCTTGATACCGCTCAATCCAATCGACCAGATCTTCAGGCTCTCCCGCAAGGAATGTGTGATCGTCAACGTACCGGAAGTGCGCAATCCGATGTCTTGAATTCGGATCGGTCGTGCGCAACTGCCCGTCCACCGCACGGTCGACATCGAGCATGGCGGTGTTAGCGAGAAAACCCGACACGAGAAGGCCGGTGGGTATCTGCCGGAACGGTTGGCGCGACTTGGCATCAAGACCAAATGAATCCTGGAGGTCGCTGTCGGACCATCCGCTGGAGTCAATGGAGAACTTCAGCATCGACTCGATCAACTCATCCATTTCGCCCCGATATCGGTATAGGCGAAGGGCCTCCAGGAGCTTGCCGCCGACTAGGGAAATCGGGGTGTTTGGGAAGAACTTCTGTAGATCGACACTTGCCCAATAAACCCTCGAGCGTCCGTCCGACCAATGGTCTGGGCTCAAGTACGGAACCCGAACGCTGTCGGTCTGCAAAGCTTGTTCTTCTTCAAGCAACTCCTGATCTTCAGGCGACAAAGCGGAGGCTTCGCGGCCCCTAGCCATCACGATGGCGGTCAGGTACAAATGTCGTCGGTATCTTGGCCAGGCGTACTTGAAAGGGCGATACAAGTGTCTGGAGCTATGTCGATACGGCCCGATCTGCAATGTGCCTTTCGACGAATCACCATCCGGCTGAGACCGCAACCGCCATACCGAACGGTATAGACGATCGCCATAGCTCCATGAAGGCATCAGTCGATCGACGGAAGGACCAATCGCGTTTACGAGAGCCAACCAGGCGACTTGGTCGCGAACAGAGAACCAGAACATCTGTCGAGTCGCTGGCTGCTGTCCCTCGCTACGCTTGGGGAACGCGATCGGCCGAGCTGGGTCCAGCAAGTATCTCCCCGTCGCAAAACGACTTCTGATCTCCAGCAGGTTGCGCTTCAGGTTGGCCTCAAATCCAGCCAGCTCAACTTCGTCGAACCAAGTCTTGTCAAAGCTGTATGCTGCCTTCGCCTTTTCCCAAGCCCAAAACAGATTCTCGACTCGTAGAAGGCGTTCAGTCCACGGTGAAGCTCTAAGCATGGCTACACGCGTGGTAGGCATCGCAGCGAGGCGTGTCGTCCCCTCGAGGCCAGCTTCTACTCAATGCGAAACACCTTCATCACCTCGTCCCCGAGGTGATTGATCACTTTCACCGCAATTCGCCCCGACATCGGCTTCGGGAAAGGCCGCGACGTGTCGCTGTGCAGCGTCGCCCAGGCATCCGCGTTGATCTCCGCTTTTAGTGTCGTCCGCAGCGCGCTGTACGGGTCGTTCTGCCCCAGGAAGTACGCGTGCCGGACGAAGAAGCTCTCCTCGTTGTAGTCGGTGTCGATGAACCAGCATGCGATGCCGTCCGCGCTGTCGCTGCGCACCTCGCCCGTGCTCGGGTCGAACACGTCCACGCCCTTGACCTGCACGAAGATCTCGCCATCCGACTGGTGGTGAATCTCGATGTCCGGCTCGCCGAAGATGACGAAGAGGTTCGCCTTGTCCGTCGCCTTGAGATCGCCGGCCATGTGGAGGTCGGCGTTCATGCGCGCCTTGAGCACCGGGATGCGCCCGAGCTTGCTGAACTCGGCGGCGTGCGCCTCGTAGTTGAACGCGCACGCGATGAGGACGTCGAAGCCCGCGTCGCCCGCCTCACGAGCGGCCTTGACCAAGTCCGCTCGGCCGACCGTGCCGAACTCCGGCCCGATGAAGATGGCGGCGCGCCGTTCCACGTCGGCGTCGCGATATCGTCCCTCGCCACACACTTGCTCGCCTGGCCACGGCACAACCGATGTGAAGACGATCCGATCCTGCTTGTGCGCCTGCTGGACGCCAGCCGTCTTGAGGTTCTCAAGAATCACTTGCTCGAACGACATGCCGTACGGAGCGCCGCGCTCCCGTACCGCTTGCGGGTCGATGAGCTCATCATCCACACCTACACCGAGCGTGCGATGCGGGCTCAAGCTTTCGACCGTGAACGGGCCGGGAACGCGGACAGTCTTCTTGTCTTCGTACGGGCGGTCGTAGAGATACTCGAACTCGGCTTTGCCAGCGATCGATTCGTCGATGGCCCGTTGGCGCGCGATCCGCGCGTCCCAGAATGCGGCCAGCGGGGCCTTCGCCGCCTCAGGCCAGTCCGCAGGGGCGCCACGTGGCACTTCATACTCCACGAGCGCGAAGGCAGGCACGAGCTCGCCGCTCGGCATCGCGAAGGTGGCATCGGCCGCCCCGTCAAACCTGACGTCCCTGCCCTCGCGGCCTCCGGTCAGCACGCGGAAAGGCGTCTTGTGCTTCTGGAGTGCAGCGTTCAGCCGATTCAGCGCCGCCTGCACCTTTGGCAGATGCGCGTCATAGATCACGTCGATCTCCGCGTTGTTTGCGATGGACTTCAGTGTGACGTGCGGTACGCGCTCGCAGACGAAGCCTTGGCGGACGCTCCCGTGCGTCGGACGTTCCACGAACGCACGCCCGCTCACTTCGGCCTCCTTTCGCAGACCCGCAGGTGAATCGGACAGCAGGTAGAACGGCAGCCGCGCTCCCATTACGCGGGCGCGCGCCAAAGCCAGCGCCACTCGCGATGTGTCAACTGTGATCCAACGGCGGCCCCACTGCTCGGCAACAGATGCGGTTGTTCCTGACCCACAGGTCGGGTCAATAACGAGGTCGCCAGGGTCTGTGGTCATCAGGAGGCAGCGCTCGATGACTTCGCGATTGGTCTGAACAACGTAGACCTTCGGTTCAGAAAAACCAGAAGTTGTTGTATCTGTCCACAGATTCGAATATGGGAAGATCGAGAAGTCCGCCAAGCGCCGAACATATCGGAGCGTGTTGCCAATGAAGATCAGCCGCCGACTGTTCGCCAGTCGCTGCAGACCAACTCGGTCAGTCTTGAACGTTCCTTTCTTAACTTCATAGCGACGCCCCTCGTACGTGGCTGCGCGAACGTCTTCACCCTGGGCCGGCCGTTGACTAGTAATGTTGTCGTGAGAGAACACTGTCAAGTGAGATTGATCAACACCATCACGTTGCCACTCCCCAAGTGGCTTTCTCGTGCCGGCAGCGTCTTCCCCGAATTCGTATTGGCTTGCGCCCTGACCGCCGGACACCTTCGAAACGAAGAGTGGACGGTACTTCGGTCTCGTCGACCGGCCGTACCACAGAAGAAAGTCGAACACTCCGGAGAGTTCGTCCGAGGAAGTCGACGTCGTTTTCTGAAAAACTATCTCTGTTCGTCGGTTCTCTTCTCCAAACACCTCATCCATCACGGCCCGCACGCGATGGACGTTCTCATCACCGATCTGTACGAAGATCGATCCCGACTCGGTCAATAGATCCCTTGCCACCGTCAGCCGATCCCGCAAGTACGTCAGGTAACTGTGAATGCCGTGCCGCCACGTATCCCGGAACGCCTTCACCTGCTCAGGCTCGCGCGTAATGTGTGCAGCGTTGCCGTCCTTGACATCGCGGCTCGTCGTGCTCCACTGGAAGTTGCTGTTGAACTTGATGCCGTATGGCGGGTCGATATAGATGCACTGGACCTTGCCGCGCAGGCCCTCGCGCTCGGCGAGTGACGCCATCACCTGCAGTGAGTCGCCCAGAATCATCCGGTTTGACCAGTTCTGGTCGTGCTTGTAGAACTCCGTCTTCTCCACCCCCTCCGGTATGCCGTTGAAGTCCGCGAAGAGATCGATCTGTGAGCCGGACTCCTGCGCGGACGAGGCCTTCGATTGCCGCATCAGGTCGTCAATCAGAACCTTGGGCTGGATCTTCTCCTGAATATAGAGCGGCGGCGCCTGGACGACGAGGTCCGACCAGTCCTGGTAATCCTTGCCGCGCCACATGAGCTGCGGGTCGAGATCGGTGTTGCGCGGGTAGCGGACTTCTTTCGGCGCTTCCTCAGTCTTCTCGATGACGGACTCGTGCTCGGCCGTCGGAATGTTCCGGCGCTTGTCCTCTTTGTGGCGGAGGGCCTCGACCTTCTTGCGAGGTTTCGTTCCTGGCTTCTTTGCCATCGTCCTCTCGGATCCGGCGGGCTGAAGCCCGCCGGCTACTGCCCCACGGCGCCGACTGCGGCTGCCGCGTCGATCAACCTGCTGAACTCGCGCTCGATCTCGAATACGTCCGTCAACTCCTGGAAGGCCCAGCGGCCATAAGCGCCGAGCTGGTTCACTCCGGGAATCCAGTACGACTCCATCGTCAGCTTCTTGTCCTTCGCGTTCTCGCCGCGGTAGCCCTTGGTTTCTACCACCAGATGCAGCGGGTCGTCCTTCCCGCGACCGTCGTCAATGAGCACGATGAAGTCCGGCCGGTACTTGCGGGACTCGGAGCCGTAGCGGTACGGGACATCGAAGCCGAGGTTGTGGTTCTTCGTGTACGCGACGACCCGCGGTTGCGCCTCGGCGACGCGGCAGAACTCGGCCTCCCAGTCGCTGTCGAGAATCACCCAGTTCACGTGGTTCTTCGGCGGCGGACCGCTGGTGTTCCAGCGGTCGGTCTTCGACGTGGTGAACCGGACGTGCGCGGTCGAGCCCATCGGGTTGTACGGATCGAGCAGCACTTTGATCGACGTCTTGTCCTTCAGCGCCTCCGTGATGCCGGCGACGATGCGGTTGCAGGCCATGTCGGCCAGATCCTGATACATCAGCAGCGCCGGGTACGTGCCGCCCTTGCAGACCAGGCTGCTTTCCACCCACTGCTTCGCGATGCGCTTCAGCTGGCCGAACAGGTGCAGCTTCGGCGCGCCGCCCGGGTCACGGAACTTTGAGTACAGAAGGTGTTTCGTGAGTTCGAAGAGCACCGTGGACTGCCGGACGTCCTCGAGATGCTCGAGGTTCATCTCCGCGGACTGGCCAATGATGCCCCGGTTTTCGGTCTTGGATGGCCCAACCAGCTCCGGGGTCAATTCAAGGACGGAGTCTTTGTCGAACGTCGCCGTCAGTCGATCCTCGGGTAGTTCGGCGCGATAGCCTTCGACACGCGGAAATCTGATCTCCAGGTGGTCTCGCTCCGGCCGCACGGCCTTGACCTGAACCGTGTCCGCCGGCGGCTTCGGCGGCGCGACAACCGGCTTCGCCGTGAAGTCAAAGGGAATCCCGAAGATATCCGCATACTCGGCGTCGAAGCGGCCTTCTTCATTCAGGTCATAGGACTGCCGACGAAGCGCTCGGCCCATGACCTGCTCGCACAGGAGCTGGGTGCCGAGCGCACGGACGCCAAGGATGTGCGTGACGTTGTTGGCGTCCCACCCCTCGGTGAGCATGGACACCGACACGACGCACCGGATGCCGGCCCCGAGCTGACCGGCCTTGCCGACGGTGTTCATGACCTCCCGCAGCAGTTCCTGATCCGTGATGTCCTCGGCGGCGCGCGCGTCACCCGTGCGCTCGACGATCTCGCGCCGGAAGCGATCGATCTCGTCGGCAGCCATCTTGCGGAAGTTGTCGTCGAGCGCGTCGCCTGATTCGAGTTCCTCGGAATCGATGAGCAGCGTGTTCGGCCGCGGCAGCGGATTGCCGGTCGTTTCGTCGAAGTTCCGGAAGAGCGCCAGGCGCCCGTTCTCGAGCTGCTCGGTGCCGTCCTCGTTCGTCCGGTAGAAGCCTGAGACGTAGTCGTAGACCAGCTTCGATACCGCGGTGTTCTGGCAAACGATGATGAAGCACGGCGGAACGGAGATCTTGCGCTCCTGCCACAGCCTGAAGGTCTCGGCGTAGTGGCCGTACAACGCTTCGAGCGCCGTCTTGAGCAGGGTCGGAATCTTAAGCGCATCGAGCACGATGCCTTTCGAGCGTCCGGCCCTTGGCATGTCCTTCCCGATGTGCTCCCAGAGATTCCGGTAGATCGGCATCGGGTCGCCGGGGATGTTCTGGGATACCGGCACGCGCGGCAGCTTGACGATGCCGCACTCGATGGCATCCATGAGGGAGAAGTCGCTCATGGTCCACGGGAACAGCGTGCCCTCCGCATAGCCGGAGCCGCGCAGGAAGAACGGTGTAGCTGAAAGATCGAATACGCGCGAGATGCCCAGCTTGCGATTCACCGACTCGAGGCCGGTGATCCAAAGCCGCGCGGCGTCGTTGTTCTTCTCGGCCTCTTGGCGCTCCTCGCCCTTCAGGGCTTCTTCATCGGGATCGGGCGGCTTTTCGCGATAGCAGTGGTGCGCCTCGTCGTTCAGGACGAAGATGTTCTTCATGCCCATCAGCTCGGGCATGACGCGCTGGATCATCTGGCCTTCGGTTTCGGTGGTCTTGAGTTCTGGGCCTGTCTGCCCCTGCAGCAGCGCCCGCCCGCCGGCCGAGAGCTCCATGGTTTCGCGAAGCTTGAAGGCGTGGAAGTTGGTGATGACGATGCGCGCCTTCTTGATGTCGTCGAGCATGTCGGTCGGCACCAGCTCGCGTGTCGAGTAGTAGCTGTCGGGGTCGTTTGGCTGCAGGACGCGCAGGCGGTCCTTGATGGTCAGGCCGGGCGTGACGATCAGAAACCCCTTGGTGAAGTGCTTGCTGCCGGGCCGACGCACGAAGTTGATGGTCTGCCAGGCGATCAGCATCGCCATGACCGTCGTCTTGCCTGCTCCGGTCGCGAGCTTCAGCGCCAGGCGCTGCAGCACCGCGTTCGCTTCCTTGTTGGCGGCGTCCAGGTGGCCGAGGAGGCGCTTCCCTGCGACCAGGTGCGGCGCCACTTCCGTGAGCCAGATGGCGGTCTCTACAGCCTCGACCTGGCAAAAGAACGGGCGTACGTTGTCGAACGCGTGATGGCGCCAGTGCTGAAGGAGGCGCGCCGTCTCCGGACTCACCTGCCACTGGCTCGGCGCGAGCTGGCGCCACGCGTCTACGTTCTGGCGGACCTCATTGATGATCGAAGTAGGGTCGTACTGCTGCTTCTCGCTGGAGAGTCCTTGACCCTCGTCGAAGACGATCTCCTTCTGCTTCGTGGCCTTGCGTTTCTTTGGACGCGGGACCGGCGTAATGAACGCGACTTTCCGACGGTGGTCGAGAATCTGATTCGTCGGATGCCGCTCGTCGTCCAGTTCCCAATGCCTGGACGGGTAGTCGTAGGGCGAGTTGAGGATCGGGTGTTCGAAGAAGGACTGGTCCGGCATTCGCTGGGGTGCGCGGCATTCTACCTTGTGATCTGAGCCAACCCGAGCGCGGCGAACGACGACGCAAAGCAAATACCGCGTCTTCAGCCGTCTTTGCCGTTATCACTCAGCGAGTGCGCCCCTTTTCAGTCGCCTTTCGGTAGCCGTTCTGGTACCCCAGTCGGTACGCGATCGCCATTGGCACCCCTATGACGGCCAAGGCGATCACGATTTCCCATAGTCCGAAGCTCATCGTGTTACCTCCCGCTACCCGCTGCCTCCCGGCACCTCGCCATCGCATTCGCCAATTGCATCTGCCTTGGCGTCCGGCACTCCGGCTCGAACAGCCACGGACTACAGACGACAATGCACGCGCATTGCGCCCGCGATGTCGCCACATTCAGCCGGTTCAAGCTGTACAGAAACTCCATTCCGCGCGGCGCATCCTCCGGCCGAGACGTCGCCATTGAGTAGATGACGACCGGCGCCTGTTGGCCCTGGAACTTGTCGACCGTGCCGATGCGCCAGCGGTCGGAGCCGTGCTCGCCGCTCCGAAGCCCGAAGTGGCCTACATGCTCGGAGCGACCAATCACGTCCTTCAGCTTCTGGACGTGCGCATTGTACGGCGCAACCACCAGAATGTCGCGGGCCGTCACTTGGTGAGCCTGCCCCTTCTCGTCTGTCCACGTGACGCCCGGGGCCACGAGTTCCGAGACGATCTCGGCGACGGCCAATGCCTCCTCTTCGGACGCGGTGCGACAGCCGTCGTGCTCGACGGGCACCACGAATAGACCGGCACCAGTGAATCGCGCGGAGCCGTCGAGTCGCTGGCGCTCGAGACCCGGCTTCGACGCGAGCCGGCCTTCGTAGAACACCTCCGAGGTGAACTCGCAGATCGCCGGCGCCAATCGCCAGGTCGTCGGCAGGAAGATCCCTCTCTCCTTCGGCATCGTCTGATGAACAGTCAGGATGTGATCGAGGGAAGACACGTCCACGCCGTCAGGATGGTGACCCTGCGTGGGCTGGTCGAGCTGGCAGGGATCGCCGAGCAGCACGATGCTGCGCGCCGCAGGCGCGACGGCCAGCACATTCGCCAGCGACATCTGGCCGGCCTCGTCCACGAGGAGCACGTCAACGGACTGCGCAAACTGCCCGCGCGCCCACATCCACGCGGTGCCGCCGAGCACGCGGCCGCCGGGTTCGCTGAGCCAGGCGCAGGCGAGATCGTTGGTGGCGGGTTCGTCGATCGTAAAGCCGCTGCCCTGGTCCAGTTCGTCGTCGCCGGGTTTGTGGGCGATGTGAATTGGTTCCCGCAGGCCTGAAGGCCTGCGGCTACTGCAGCACGCCGTCCCGGCGTCGATTAAGAGCTTCCGAATGACCTTGTGACTGGTGGCGACGACGCCGACCTTGCGGCCGGCGACGACGAGCGCGGCAATCATCTTCGCGCCCGTGAACGTCTTGCCCGCGCCAGGCGGCCCCTGAATGGCAAGGAGGCTGTCGTCGAGGTCGAACACCGTCCTGACCGCAAACTCAGTCGGGTCTTCGTCCGCCGGCTGCGAGAACCCGCCGGACTTGAGACGCGGCGCGCGCGCGAGCAACAGGTCGTTCACCAGCTTTTGGCCACTGGCGTCGTCGATGCCCTTGGCGATGACGTGCGCCGCGATCCGCTGAATCGACTTCTCCTGCTCCGGCGCATGCACGATGCAGAGAGCGATGACCGTCCTCGGATGTAAGTTGTTGTGTTTGACGATCTTCTTGATGTCGATGGTGCAGCCCGTCTTGTCGATCGCCACGACCGTGCCAATGACCTCGTCGCTGGGCAACCGTAGCTGGTCATCCTTGCTGATGTCGTTTTCCTGGACCGGATACCTGTAGCGATCGACGTACGCCGTCGCTCTGCCGGTCGGCGGCGTCCGGCTGACGAGCTCGAGACCGACGAGCGCGCTCGGCTCCTCGGCGAGGTCCTCCTCGGCCATCACACGCACGCGGTGATAGTCGCCCCACGCGACGCGCTCCTCGACGCGATACCACGCGACGAGATGCGCGAGGAGATACCTGGCATGCTGGTCGGGCGTCCTGGCCGCGCGATCGGCCGGGATGCCGTCCAGCAGAGCGGCTCGCAAGCGCTCGATCTCGCGGTCGCGATCCTTGATCCTCTCGCTGCCCTCTTCTGGCTTTGGCACCGGGCGCGGCATGGCCGGATCCCGCAGCGACTCGAGCCACTGACGCAGCTCCAGCGTGGATCGACAGTCATCTTTGTTATAGCCCTCAACGGCTGCGCGCACGGGCGACGTGACGCCCGCCAGGTCATTCCGTTCGAGCGCGACTTCCACAATCCGTCTTTGGTCGCCCGCCGTGTCGAGCTCGACGTCCCGCTTGAAGGCGTAGAACGGCTCGAGGTCCTTGATCGAGTAGCGCTCCACGCCCGCCCGAAGCGCGCGACGGACGCACGCGTAGAGATCGACGAAGCGGCCGCCGCGAAGCAGACGATCGACGTCCGCCTCACGCACGGCATAACGCCCCATCAGCCGCTTGAACGCGCTGGGTTCGTAGTGGCCGTAGTGATAAACGTGAACGTCCGGGTCCGCTTCGAGCGCGGCCATGATGTCCGACATGACGGCGTCGAAGGCGTCGCGCTCCTCGGCGTCGGTGAAGGCCCAGCGGGCGGTGTAAGTGAACTTGGATCCGGCGGGCTGAAGCCCGCCGGCTACTGCCTCAAGCCGCCCCAGTCCGAACAAGTACTCGCGCCCGCTCTCGCCGGGTTGCGTGCCGATGACGGCGCGGCCGAACGGGTCGCCCTCCAGATCGAGGAAGAGGTCGCCCGGCCTTGGCGCCGGCAAGCCGGCCAGGCCGAGGTCGGGCTCAATCGGGAGCAGCTCGTACACGGGCTTGGCGGACTCACGCTGCTGCTTCTGGAGCCGCGCCTGGTGCGCGAGCTTCTCGTAGGTCTCCTTGGCGCCGCGCGAAGGGCGGAACTCCAGGGGCACGGGCACCGCCGCAAGGTGGCCGAGCGTCTTCACGTCGCGGCTCGCGAGTTCCTTCTGATGATGGCGGCCGAGGCCGGCGACGAATGTGAGGTGATCGTCCGCGCGGCGCCGAGCGGTGCAGCGAAGGAACCACCTGCAGAAGTCGCAGTGTTCGGTGGGTTCGGGGTAGGTTTCGAGCCCGTCCAAAGTTCGGCCGGGCCTACGAGCGTTATCGAGGAATTGGGATTTGACCTGCCGGTAGTACGCCGCGAAGTCGTTGAAGCGGTACGACTGGCGGCCTGCGGGAGAGATGACGTGGAAGGATTCGGGCTGTAGGCCCTGAATCGCGCCAATAAGTTCCGTATACACACAGAGTTGCAGAATTGTCCCGCCGCGCGTCTCGCGTGAGAGCTTGGTGTCTTCGACTTCGTAGGACCAATCACCGAGCGCGCTCGGGCGATGGACTTTCCGAAGGATGTCGGCGTAGCCGAGCCAGTCGGTGTCCTGCAACGCGGCCTGGACGATGACGTCGGCGCCGGCGCGCATCGCGTCGAGCGTGAGCTGGACGCGCCTGTCCCGGTCGACTGCGCCGAGGTCCTGGACGTTCAGACCTTCCGTGCGGAGAGTCTCGACGTAACGCTGCTCGTGCCACTGCCCTCGTTCCCGCAGTGCGTCGGCGAGCGGATCGATCCAGGTCGGCTTCTCGAGCTCGCCGAGGGCGACGAGCACGTCCAGCCCTGTCTTGTGCCGGCACGCGAGGAAGTTCGCGAGGTCCGTCGGCGACGCCGAGAGCCGGCCGTCGAGAATGTGCACGTCAGCGTCAGGGTAGCGCAGAGGGGTGACAGATCAGTTCCTACGTACTTTGTTCGCCAACAGAATTCCAGCGCGTTGTCGACTGCCCTAGCTGTCGGTCCCTCGTTACTCGACCGATGATTCGGCGGATACCTAGCCGGGCCAGCGGCCCATGCTCTGGTTCAGCGGACCAGCGTGCCCGGGCAGCGGCTGCTACGAGCAATCACAGAGAACAACTCCCTACGCCCGTTCATTCGCGACCGCGTCCCATCCGTGAGGGCTGTGTCGCCGCAATCAAGGCATCTCGAGAGGTATCTGATCCAAACTTGTGCGCCAACGCGCATACCAGTCGGTACCGAGCGGTGGGATGCCAATTGGGAGAGATGCCCAGCCCACTTGCGTTTGCGGCGATTAGTTCGGGAGTGTCGGAAATCCCCTCGACCGTGCCGATCTCTTCACAAACCGAGGCCCCAGCTCGTAGCTCCTCGAGTGATGCACCCACCGTGCAGTAAACGACCACCGCTGGATTGATGATCGGCCACTCGAGTGCAACAGCAACGACGTGCACACTTCGCACATCCGTCACTTGGAACTCTTCTCTTAAGCCGCGTACCGCAGCTGCTTCAAAGTAGTGTCCCACGTCCTCGTCAGGTTCGAGCCCTTCTTCAAAGGTCGCGCTCCAGCGGAGAGGATGGTAGTAGACGGAACTGCTCCGTTGAGCGAGCGCGATGAAGTTGTCTGATGTCTCGACGATCGAATGAACAACCGCAATGTTTGGCAGGGACACGTCTGAATCAGCCAAGTACGCAAGAAGCAGGTCTCGTCGCATCTGATCGTTGCTCTCTTGCTTGAGCGAGTCGTGGACCGACCGCGCTTCCCTCCATGTTGTCTTGGCCAAGGCGACCGTTGCCCCGCCTGCCCACCGGTGAATGGAACGGATGCAATACTTTGGTCCACTCCGCTCGCTTGGATGCGCACGATCCCACGCCGCCAGCAACTCGCCGTACTTGTCTGGAAATGAAAACCCTTCAACCACCTTACAGCCCAGCCTGAAGGGCCCGACGCCACCATGTAGATGAATTGCTCCATCAAGCTGGACAGTACTCGCTGCGATTTCCGTGCCGCCGACTAACCGCAGAAGCTCGTTGAAGGGCGTCTCAATCACCTACCGCTCCAACGTTGTATCGAGTTCCACGGCCGAGAATTTCAAGGTATTCGCAATTGCTGAAACCCTCCGTCGACGCATGATTTCTCCCCCGACACTGCGAGCCGGTCCCCAAGCCCATGACGCCACGTCAAGCCACTTCCCCAGCTGGCTCGCGCCCTCAACCATCAGATCCTCGGCGTTGTCCGCAACGACAATACTCCAGCCACCGCCCGGTGCGGTGCCCCAGTGATTGATCAACTCCGCTAGATGCCGCGTGAGCGCATCCAGAGTAGCCTGCTTACTTTTATAGTCGCCGGCTTCCCGAGCTTTCTGGAAATCGCGCACTTGATGGTCACACTTGTTGCGAAATGTCAGAATCCAGTTCCATGACAACGCATCGGGATCGAAGGGCCATGTGAATCTTGCAAGGTTTAGCCCAGTGGGCAAGGGAGTTGCGAGCGCCTCCGCCAAGCCGATGATCTCCGACGTCGTATCAAGCAGTTGACCGGGCGCGCCGGAGCGCCCGGTCGTGGCAGTTCCGCCTCGCAGACCCAATGATTCTTCGACAGCGTAGTTGTAGCACTGGACCACGGCTTCCCAGATTTCATCTTCCCGTGCTGTCCACAGCTCGAGGGGACCCAATGCGCGGAACACGGCCGAGCGGTACGCGACGTCGGATGAGTCGATCTTCTGGCAGTTATCAATAAACGCCTTCGCACGGAGATATTGACCGTCTTCGACGTCAACCTCGGCTAACTGAGTGAGTACTTGATAGTACGTGCTCACCGGCCGTTCCCCGGGCTCGACAGGTTCCCTCTTGAAAAAATGATCCATTGCCGCCAAGCAAGACTGTATGGCTGCCGAGTGCGGCGTCTTGAACAGCGCGGCAATGGTTGCGCCCTGCTCACGCAGGTCCAATTGCTTCATATCCAGAATTGATGCCGCGATCTCCTGGAGATAGTTGTGCTCGGTGAACGCGCTCGATATCCAAACAGGTCTGCGGGCCCTGACAAGCCCGGAGGCCGCCGCCGCCCAGCGCTGTCCTACACCCATTGCAAGAAGGTCTGCGTTCGGCCTTGAGTGCTGTGTCAGGAATTCGTTGTGTTCCGTGAGGAAAGATAGAAACTGTCGGTCGCTGAATGCGTCGATGAGGGCTGGGCTGTCGAAGAACATGTCACTGACGACCATCCGGGTGCCAAGCAAAGCCTGCACTTTCATAGCGCGTCTGGCCGTGCGGCCGATCAGTATGGAGTCGGGAAGTGGAACGACCGTACGCCCGTCCAGGAGCGGATCTTCACGTCGCAGTGCGATGTTCGCCACTTCGCCGTCGAGCCAATGGGCGTACAGCGGTGTTGGTGGCTTGTCTGCCATGCCTAACCCCCAAGACGATCAGGATCTCGACAGTCTGAATGAACGTCGGACGCGCTCGGCCTTCGCGGACGAGTCTTGCTTGGTGCAGGTCCTTGTTCGCCGCCTTCGCAACGACCTCGCCAAGCTCGAGATGCCTGACTCAGGTAGCAATTTGCTTGAGGGACCAATCGTAGCATCCGAGAGTTCTCAAACTCCGGCGTGATCCGACGATGGTATCGTCGTCGTCCGGCCCTGGAGGTCGAGAGTGGACGAGCAATTCGCGAAACTCGATGGCAAGATAGACGCACTCGGCCAGAAAATCGATGGCCTTGGCGCGCAGCTCCGGCAGGAAGTCGACGACCTCGGCCGCCAGATGCGGGTGCTACACGAAGAAACTCAAGACAGCATCAAGGCCGTCACCGCTGACCTGCGGCCTCAGGTACCCGCCGCTCCAAAGCCCGGAGCGGCCTACGTGCCGATCCGATGCACTCTGCCCGTAAGCCGGCGGTAGCCGCATGCCGCCGCAAAGCCCGAGGCGGCCTACATGCGGGCGGCGACCGAGGCGGCACGCATTAATAAATAGTTGCGCTCGGGCAGGCTCGACGTCTTGCCGGCGGCGAGGCGATAGAGCGCGACGGCCTCGTCCGGCCGGCCGGCGCGCTCGAGGAGATGCGCGCGCACGGCGTCCACGCGATGGCTGCCCTTCAGGCGATCGTCGCCGGCGATCGCGTCCACGCGCTTCAGGCCCTCCGCCGGACCGTGCACCATCGCGATCGCGACGGCGTGGTTGAGCGCGACGACTGGACTGTTCGACAGGCGCAGCAGCACGCTGTAGAGCGCCAGGATCTCCGGCCAGTCGGTGTCCTCCGCTCGCGCGGCCTGATCGTGCACGGCCGCAATCGCCGCCTGCACCTGATACTCGCCCACCGCCCCACGTGAGAACGCGGCGCCGACGAGCGCCACGCCCTCGGCAATCGACTCGCGATTCCAGAGCGATCGGTCCTGCTCGTCGAGCGGGATGAGCTCGCCGGACGGCCCGGTCCGCGCCGATCGACGCGCGTCCGTGAGCAGCATCAGGGCGAGCAGGCCCTCGACCTCGCCGTGGCCCGGGACGAGCGTGAGGACCGCGCGGGCGAGGCGAATCGCTTCGCGTGACAGATCCGGACGCTCGAGCGCGTCCCCGGACGTCGCTGTATATCCTTCATTGAAAACGAGATACAGCACGTGCAGGACCGCGCCCATCCTGGCGGCCCGCTCCGCCGCGTCCGGCATCTCGAACGGCACGCCCGACGCGCGAATGGTTTCCTTCGCCCGGCTGATCCGCTGCGCCATCGTCGATTCCGGCACCAGAAACGCGCGCGCGATCTCGCCCGTCGTGAGGCCGCCGACCGCGCGGAGCGTGAGGGCGATCGCCGAGGCGTCGGTGAGCGCCGGATGGCAGCACATAAAGAAGAGCGCCAGCGTGTCGTCGGGATCGACGCCCGGATCGCTGTAGACGGCCGGCGCGACGACGACGGGCGCGTCGGCGGCGACGGCGGTTTCGCGCGTGCGACGGGCGACCTCGCTGCGGATGTGATCCGTCATCCGCCGGAGCGCGACCTGGATCAGCCAGCCGCGCGGGTTGTCCGGCACGCCGTCGCGCGGCCACTGCGCGGCGGCGGCGATGAGCGCCTCCTGCACGGCGTCCTCACCCGCCGCGAAGTCGCGAAAGCGGCGGACGACGGCGCCGAGGACGTGAGGCGTGAGATCGCGAAGGAGATGGTCGATCAATCCAGCGGCGGCGGCCCGCTCGGGACTTCGCGGACCTCGATGGGCATGTTCATCGGCGCGCCGCCGTGGCCGGGTGCGGCCGAGGCCTCGGCGGCAATCTGATACGCGCGCTCGGGGCTCGGCACGTCCACGATCCAGTAGCCGGCCAGGAACTCCTTGGTTTCCGGAAAGACGCCGTCGGTGACGGGCTTGCCGTCCTTGCCCGCGCGCACCAGCCTGGCCTGGGTCGGCGGCGCCAGCCCCTCGGCCCCGACCAGCTCTCCGGCCGCGGCCAGCTTCTGGCTGAACTTGATCATGAAGCCGATGTGGGCCTCGATGTCCTTCTTGGGCCAGTTGGCAATCTGGTAGTCGCCGCCCTTGGAGGCGGCATTCATCATGAGCATGAACTTCATCGTGTCTCCCTCCGCATGGTAAGTCGGAGCGGAAGGCGGAATCTCGACATCGGCACTGATTTTGCTGGGCTGACTGGTCCATGGACTATCGCTCCAGGCGACCGGACCGCGGCCGGGAGGCCGTGCGGCCGAAGCACGTGCTGGCGGATCCGCTGGCGCATGTCAAACAGCCGCTGAGCCGCGTGAACCGGGGAAAGGCGGTCGTCGAGTTTTCGCCGTCTGACATCCGCATGATTCGCGCGAACTTTGCGGCGACGCAGAGGGAGTTCGCGGCGCTCATCGGCGTCAGTCGGGAAACGTTGCGAAACTGGGAGGAAGGGCGCCGGCGTCCGCACGGGCCCGCTCGAGCGCTGCTGCGTGCTATCGATGCGGATCCGATCACGCTGTCCCGGCTACTGAACTGGCACACGCGGGACTTTCGAGAGGAATATGACGAGTGGATTGATGAGTAAGCGTGGCGCGCGGCCGACCGGGGCGCCTCCGAGGTGTCTCGAAAAAAACCCACTGGTCCAATGAACCATCCGCGACTGGTTCAATGGACCAGCGCGCGGGATGGGACCAAGCGCGTGGTGCGGATCCTCGCGGCGGGGCTGCCGGATGGATGGGAACGAGTTACCCCACGCGCGGCAACCCGAGCCGACCATGGGTCGAGATGAGCCCATCACCACTAACGGCGGCAGCGGCAAGCCCGTCCCACTCGGCCTGTCCGCCCGCCCTGGTCCAATGAACCAGTCGGCGCTGGTTCAATGGACCAGAGGTCAGAAAAAGAGATATACCGCCCGGCCGGCCTGGGCCGGCGCCGAACGTTCCCGGTCCCTCAGCGACCGAACGCCATCCAACTCACGTCGAAGGAGGCCGCTGGCGCGACCCAGAGTTTCGTCGGCTTGGCCGCCGCGCGCTCTGGCATGCGCCGGTTCACGTGTGCCAACGTCCACGACGGCCCGAGTCCCCAGGCGAACGGACCCTTCACAATCGAAGCCGGATCGAAGGACCAGCTCAGGCCGTCAGGAATAAAGAGGGGCGCCAAGCTAGGCGACGGAACCTCCGGGTACCAGGCCATCCGTCGAAGCCGGCCGAAAAAGTCCGTCACGTTCTCACCGGCGCTCAAGCTGATCTCGGCCGAGAGCACGCCCACTGGAATCACGCCGAGAATCAAGTTCGTGCCCGAGAAATCGGAGAACTCGGCGTTCCAAAACCCGAGGAGCGACCGTGACACTTCGAGTCCCACGCTCGGCTCCTTCGGCGCCAACGCGGCGCCCACGCTGACGAACACCCCATGGTGATCCTTGAAGTTCGTCACGGCCGTCACGCTGAATGTGATCCTGACCAGGTAGGGCGTGATGATGTCGAGGCGGTGCCCGAGCGTGACAAAGTCGGGCCACTTGGTCTGGGCGGAGTCGTCGAGCCGGCTGCCGCCAGGACGGCGGAGAATGTCGAACGCAAGCCCTCTGAGCGCGCTCGTACTGCTCTGCCCGCTGGGCCCGAGGCCGAGCGAGGCCAGCGCCCGGTTGAGACGGGCCGGGTCGCTGTTGCAGAACACCTCCGGATCGCCCATGAGCCGATCCAACCCGTCGCGCGCCTTCGAAACCCGGGACGTCAGATCCGCGAGAACTTCGAACGCCCCGCGATACGGGCGCATGTGTGGCCTCGCGCGTTCGAGCAGCCGATCGAATTCCTCGGGCGTGCGGATCTCGGCGGCGAGCTGGCGCATCCCCTCGTTGACGGGCGTCATCACCGGACTCACGAGATCCTCGGCCGTCTTCTGCAATCGCGCGAGCGCGTCGCCGCCCTCGTCGAGGGCCCTCACCACATCGCTGCACACTCCGCGCGGATTTACGCCGAGGATGCCCGCGATCGTCGTCGAGCAAGCCGTGTCGCTATCCACGGGTGCGGCCGTCCGGAACGAGTTCGCGGGGCACTTCCAGCAGTCGCCGCGTCCGATGTCGCGAAACGAGCCGGCCGGACACGCCGGCTTCCGAGTCGCGGCAGTGAACGCGGGCAACTCCGGCTTCGCGCATGCCGCCGGATCCCGGATTCCCGTCGCCGTTCGGATGAACCCCGGCGGGCAGGCGTAGCAGAAGCCATCCCAGTCGCGGAACTGCCCGGCCGGACAGTTGAGTGCGAACAGCCCAGTCCCTCTCTTGTACTTCGTGGCCGGTCGGTACCCGATCGTCGCCGATCGCTGGCACGCCGCGGGATTGAGGGGAAGATAGGTCGCGCTGAAACCGGGCGGGCATTTGTAGCACTCGGCGCGCAGCGGATCGAGCGTCCAGCCCGCGGGGCAGGACCCCGGAGTGGGGCCGTCCGCACGTGAAAACTGCGCACCGGCGTCGCCAGCCATTCCCGCGCCAGCCAGCACGCTTGCCAGCAGGCCAAGGAAAATGAGTCGCGTCGGCTTCACCGAACTGCCCCCGTCGCCGCCCATTCAGTCCCGCGCTGGAACGTCGCCTTGAAGTCGGGCGACGCGAGCGCCGTGAGGTCGTGACCGAACGTGGTGAGGAAGATGCGGCCCTTGCCGAACGCGATCACCATCAATTGCGGCTCGTCGCGGCCGCTGCCGGCGTTGGCGGGATCCGAGTACGCGGTCGCGAGCACGGTCATGTTCTTCCCGGGCCCACGCAGGTGCGCGTAGAGCTCGTCGGCGGCGTGGGTCCACGTCGGAGACAGACCCTTCACGATCGGGTGATCGGGCGTGCGAACCGTGACCAGGAACGGGATGCGCTTGCCGTGGCTGCCGGCGGTGCCCGGCGACGCGTCGGACACGACCTTGCCGTCGCGGTAGTACCAATAAGGACCGGCCTTCTCGGTCCGGCCGCGCCAGCCGCCGACGCCCATCATCTCGTTGTAGGCGGCCCAGCCCGGAAACGCGTTGTTGGCGGCATGGACGGCAACAACGCCTCCCCCGCCGCGCACGTACGCCTCGAATGACGACTTGAGCGACGCGGGCCAACGATCGTCGGGTGCGTCGTAGTTGAGAACGACCACGCGGTACTTCGAGAAGTCGGGACGAAATGCGGAGAAGTCGCCACCTGCCGGCGGCGCGGTGACGACCGTCACCGTAAACAGCTTCGCCTCGTCGAGCATGGCCTTGAGCGCAGGCGTCGTGCGCGCCCAGTCGTGATACGGGCCTCCGCTTTCGCCGTCGAGGAGCATGACGGGGATGGGCGTTTGGGCGCGCGTGAGGGGAATGGCGAGAGCGAGGGTGAGCGCGAGCGCGAGATTAGATTGCGCCACGCTTCATCTCATTCAGCAGATAGTCCGTCGAGCGCACCGCGAGCGACATGATCGTCAGCGTCGGATTCTGGCAGCCGCCGGACGGAAAACTCGACGCGTCCATCACGAACAGATTCGACACGTCGTGCGACTGCTGAAACTGGTTGAGCACCGACTCCTTGCGGTCGGCGCCCATGCGCGCGCCGCCCATTTCGTGGATGCCGTAGCCGGGCACGCGGTCGCGGACCATGAACGGCTGGATGTTCTTCGCGCCGGCGGCGTCGAGCATTTCGGCGGCGGTCTCGGCCATGTCGGGGATCATCGCGCGCTCGTTCTCGCCCCACGCCATCGAGATCCGCAGCGCCGGAATGCCGAAGACGTCCACCGCCTCGGGATCGATCTCGATGAAGTTGGTCCGCTGCGGCAGACACTCGCCAAAGCCGCTCAGGTTGATCGAGACGACGCCCTCGCGCAGCGCCTGCTTGTATGCGTCGCCGAACCCGGGCGCGCCGAAGTTGAAGCCCGTGCTGCCGCCGCCCTGGAAACCGAATCCGCGCATGAACCGCTTGTCGCGCGGACCCTTCATCGTGTTGCGGAAGCGAATCACGTAGAGGGCGTTGGGGCGCCGGGGACCGCCGAGCGTCGGCACATCCTTGAGATCCGGGAAGTCGCCGCGCGCGCCGCCCGCAACCCACAGATGATCCATGAGATAGCGACCGAGCGCGCCGCTCGAGTTCCCGAGGCCCTCAGCCTGCTGCTTCGTTTTGGAATTAAGAAGGATGCGGACGGATTCGAGCGCCTGAGCGCAGAGCACGACGGCTCGGGCGCGAACCTCGCGCGTCTGGCGCGTGACGCGATCGACATACCGCACACCCGTGGCGCGGCGATGGTCGGCGTCCATCATTATTTGATGGACCATCGCGTTCGTGATGAGCGTGCACTTGCCCGTCGCGACCGCGTCGGCCACCGTCGTGAACGCCGAGTTGAAGTACGACCGCGTCACACATCCGCGCTCGCACGGGCCGCAGTAGTGGCACGCGCCCCGGCCATTGAGCGGCGTCGTCAGCACCGCGGCCCGGCCGATCGTAATTGTCCGCCCGAACGACGACTTCGCCGCAGCGCTGAGCTGCTTTTCCGCGCACGTCATCGGCATGGCCGGCAGGAACTGGCTGTCGGGAAGCTCAGGAATGTTCTCCGCCTGGCCGGTGATGCCGACGTAGCGCTCGACGATGTCGTAGTACGGCGCGAGGTCGTCGTAGTTCAACGGCCAGTCCGCGCCGGCGCCGTCGAACGATCGCCCCTTGAGATCCTGCTGGCTGAATCGATAGCTCTGCCGGCCCCACACGTTCGTGCGGCCGCCGACCATCCGCGTGCGTCCCTGCCAGCTGAACGGCCGGCCGTTCGGCGTCGTGTACGGCTCGTCGTGATCGTTCACGAACCAGTGCGCGTTGTGCTCGGTGCAGGCGTAGCAGTCGGTCTGGCGCGGACGCGTCTTCCGCAGGAGCTCGCGCGAGAGATTCGCATACGGCAGCTCGTGCGGCCGCATGTGCTCGTAGCTCTCGTCCTTGTTGTGCGCGCGGCCGGCCTCGAGCAGCGCGACATTGACGCCGGCTTCCGCCAGCCGCTTCGCCGCCCATCCGCCCGACGCGCCGGATCCGACGACGATCACGTCATAGGGCTGCTGCTGCCTGGCCATGGCGCATGCTACAGTTTGCGTCGGTGCCTGACAATCCGCAGAAGCTTCGCCGCCGCGACATGCTCGCGACGCTGGCCGCCGGCGTGGCGGGAGCGGTGGCGGCGCCGGGGATCGCGGCACAGGAGTCGCACGCCCACCAGGGTGCGACACCGGACGCAGCCGCCCAGGCCGGCGCGCCCGACCAGAACGCTCCTCGCATCCTCGATGAGCATCGCCGCAAGATGCTGGACGATCTGGCCGAGCGGCTCGTGCCGGGATCGCGCGCGGCTGGCGTGACGGAGCTGCTCGACCGTGTCGTGGCTGTCGAGCCCGCGCAAGCGCAGCGGCGGTTTCTCAATGCGCTCGGCGCGTTCGATCGCGAGGCGCGCGATCGCCATGCGAAGAGCTGGCTGGAGCTCGCGGACGCCCAGCAGGTCGAGATTCTGCGCGCCGCCTCGACGCTCCCGTCCTCGCGCAAGCCGGCGCCTGGCTGGAAGCGCGGCGATCCGGTCGAGCGTCCGGCGGGTCCGCCCGCGCCGCCCGCCAACCTGCGCGATCACTTCGATCACCTGCGCGATTGGGTCCAGCGCGCGTACTTCACGACCGCGGCCGGCATGAAAGAACTTGGCTTCACGGGCCGCATGGCGTTCCCCGCTTTCCCCGGCTGCCCGCATCCGGGGAACGATCATCGATAAGAAACGCTGGTACGTCCTGCTCGTCGCGGCCGCCGCGATGGTCGGCACGCTGCCCGGCCGCACGCAGGGACTGGGCCTCATCACCGAGCCGCTGCTCGCCGATTTCCAACTCGATCGCCTGACGTACGCGCAGCTCAACCTGTGGGCCACGATCATCGGATCGGCCGGCGCGCTCGGGATCGGACGACTGATCGATCGCGCGGGCAGCCGCGTGGCGCTGACGCTGGTGGCGTCGCTGCTGGGCCTCGTGTGCGTCGGCATGAGCCTGGCCTCGTCGTTCGCGATGCTCGCCGTGGCCGTCACGCTCACACGCGCGCTCGGCCAGAGCGCGCTGTCCGTCGTCAGCCTCGCGATGGTCGGGCACTGGTTCGCGCGCCGCATCGACAGCGCCATGGCCATCTACAGCATCGTCATGAGCATCGGATTCATGGCGGCGTTTCCGGTGGTCGGCGCGACTGTGCAACGCGCGGGCTGGCGATCGGCGTGGCTGGCGATTGGACTGGCGCTGGTGTTCGCGCTGGCGCCGCTCGGCTGGCTGGTGGTCCGGCGCCATCCGGAAAATGTCGCGGAGGAAACCGGCGGCACTGATGGCTACGCCTGGACCGACGCGATCCGGACGCCGGCGTTCTGGGTGTTCGCCATTGGCGCGGCGCTCTACGGGCTCGTGGCGTCCGGCATCGGGCTGTTCAACGAGTCGATCCTGGCGGAGCGCGGATTCAGGCCGGAGGTGTACTACAACACGCTGGCGGTCACCGCCATCACCGCGCTCGCGGGCAACTTCGCGGGCGGGTGGCTCGCGGAACGGATGCCGCTCGGCCGGCTCATGGCCATCGCGTTGGCCGTACTCGCCGCGGGGCTCATCGTCCTGCCGCACCTGACGTCTCTCACTCATGTGATGGCGTGGGCCACGCTGATGGGACTCGGCGGCGGACTCGTGATGGTGCTGTTCTTCACCGTCTGGCCGCGCGTGTATGGCCGACGCCATCTTGGTCGGATTCAAGGCATCGCGCAGGCGCTGACCGTGCTCGCATCGGCGATCGGTCCTCTTCTTCTGGCGTGGTGCGTGGACGCGACCGGCAGCTATGCCGTGATGTTTCGCGTGCTGGCGGCTGTCGTGGCAATCGCCGCGTTGGCCGCGGCGCTCACGCCGATGCCGGCTCGAGCGTCCGAGGCATGAACACCGCGCTCTTCGTCACAATCTGGCTCGCGCTCGTGGCGTTCGCCGCCGCCGAGGCCGGCCGACGGCCGGCGTTCTCAGGACGCGCGCCCGCACGATGGCTGGACGCCGTGTCACTCGCGGGCCTGGCGCTGCTGCTCGTGCACATCGCGCTTGCCTACGGCGTCCGGCACGGATGGAGTCACGACGCCGCCGTGCGCGCCACTGCGCAACAGACCGCGGCGGTGTATGGGATCGACTGGGGCGGCGGTATTTACATCAATTACTTGTTCGCGCTGGTCTGGGCGATCGACGCGTGGCAGTGGTCGGTGTCACCCGCCGCAGCCGCCGCGCGACGGCCGGCGATCCTGTGGGCGTTGCGCGCGTTCTACGGCGTCATCATCGCGAACGGCGCCGTCATCTTCGTGCCCGGCGCGCGGCGCTGGATAGGGATCGCGATCACGCTCGGGCTCATTTGGATCTGGCGGCCGCTTTCACGTGGGGCGCGGCAGCCACCAGTTGCGCCGCCGCAGCCGTGACCGCCTCCTGCACGGCCACGTCCAGCAGCCGATCGAGATAGCCGGTCGACGAGTTCGAGCCCCCCGCGCCACCGACAATCGGCACGACGCCCACGATCGCGATGCCGCCGCCGGACTTGGTCTGATGCATCGCGTCGCCCTCCGCGACGGATGTGGCCACGACTTCGCCGGTGCGGACGTCCACCAGCCGGATCGTCAGGCCGATCACCGACTCGGTCTTCTTCTTCTTGAACAAGCCGCCGACAAACGGAATCGGGACGATGCCGCCACGGGTCGTGGAGTTCTTTTCGATCGAAAGACGCGTGACCGATCCGACGACGAGATAGTCGACGCCATTGCTCTGGGCGCGCTCGATGAGGACCGGCAACGGGACGAACCCGGCTTCGCCGGCAGGCGACGCCAGCCACGCGCGGTCCATCACACGATAGGCGCCGGCCGTGACCAGCCGATCCGTGAGCTGCTCCGCCAGCGTCGTGCCAAGTCTTGGCGGTGGCATCCAGCCGGTGCGATCCGTTTCGAAGTCCGCGACGGTCAACGTCGGCCGCGGAGGCGGCGCTGATGCCTGCGCTTGTGCGGGCGCGGCGGCGAGGAAAGCAATGAGCGCGAGCGAGCAGGTGTTCATCGGGATCCTCCTGAGACGTTGATCGACTTCGCGATGTCGGCGAGCGTTTGCTCCCAGCTCTTCGCCGGTGCGGCGCGGGGCGCGCGCCGAGCCGACACCGCCGCGGCGGCCAGTCTGCCCACGACGCTGCCTGTCCCAGGCCGCCCTCGCGTCGCCAACGCGCCGACGGGCGGTCGTGTCATCGGCACGACCGGGATGGGCCGGCGCGTCCGACCGGGCATCTGGCTCCGGCCCGCGGCGGTGCGGATCACTTCGCCCGTGGCGACGGAGACGACACGGACTTCTATAAGGAGCACTTTGCTCACCGTCGTCTGTCCGTCACCCAGCACGAGATACTCGACGCCGGCGGCGGCCGCGGCGTCGCGCAGGACGGCGAGCGACGGCTTCGCGCCTGTTGACGACGCGGACAGCCAGTCACGCGTCAGCACGCGATAACGGCCGGTTTCGACCAGCTGCGAGGCCAGTTCGTCGGCCATCGCGTCGCCCGACTGGGACGGGACGCCGCTGAACGAGACGACGGTCAGGGTCGGCCTTGGGTCGCGCTCGGCCATGCGGTTCACCGAACCGCCCGAAACCAGGCCGGCTACCAGCGCAGTGATGACGAGCGGCTCACTCCAGTTGTCCATCGCGGCCTCCATGCTTTCCATCTTCTGTGTCGAAGATACGGAAGCCGGCCGACCCGCGTCGTGAGAGGCGCCTGAGAAAAGGCTGAAAATCTTATTTGGCCCGATCTGCCAGCCGCGCGAGCAGCGCGTCGAATGCGGGTGTCCCGCGAAGCGTCGCGAGGAGCGGCTCGACGGGCAGCGTCCAGCCTGCCGGTCCCGGCGGCGCGTTGGCGAGGAGTGTGTCGAGCGTGGCGATGGCGTCGGCCGTCTTGCCTGAGACCGCGTGCGCGAACGCGCCGGCCATCGCGGCCTCGGTGCGCCGATCCTGCCGCTCGAGTTCCTTGATCGCGGCGCGCGCCTGCGCGAGTGAGGCGGCCGCGGCTGGTTTATCGCCCGCGCGGCCGTGCGCCGCCGCCAGACCGACGAGCGATCCCGCGTGTTCGGGATAGCGCTCGAGCGCGCGCTGGAACATGAGTACGGCGCCGCCGGCGTCGCCCGCGGCCAGCCGCACGAACCCGTGACCGTCGCACGCATCCATCGCGAATTCGTTCGCGTGCAGGCCGCGAGCCGGTCGCGCCAGCTCGCGATCGAACGCGGCCGAGGCTGCGGCCACGTCGCCCTCGACCAGAGCCGTCAATCCGAGCAGCCAGTGCAGTCCGTACCCGGGAAAGCGCGCGTCACCCGGCCGGTCGGCCTCGCGTTCGATGCCGGCGCGCAGCCGGCGCCCGGCCTCGGCGAGGTCGCGCCGCGCGACGTGCACCATCGCGATCCCGAAATGCGTGTACGCAAGCTGCGGGTAGGCGGAGACGACGCGCTCGAAACAGCGGAGGCGTTCCTCACCCCACGCCGCGGTGCCAAGCCGGAACTGATGGCGCCAGTTCGCCGGCTCGAGCGCGGTCGCGACGCGTCCGGCGGCCACGGCTTCGCGCGGCCGATCCGCGGCCCAGAGAAACAGCGCCAGCGCGGCGTGTCCTTCCGCCAGCTCGGGATCGATCTCAACCGCGCGCCGGCCGTCCCCGACCGCCAGCGCCAGCGCCTCGCGATTGGGCTGATGACTCGCGCGTGATGCCTGAAACTGCCAGAACCGTGCGTGGGCGCGGCCGACATATGCCGCGGCGTATCCGGCGTCGAGCGCAATCGCCCGTTCGAAGCACGCGAATGCGGCCGGCACCTCCGCCGGATCGAGCGTCTCGAGCTTCAGCCGCCCCTCGGTGACCAGACGATACGCCTCGAGGCTCGACGTCTCGCGGGCCTGCATGCGTGCCGCCGCAACCTCAGTCACAGTGAGTCGAAGACCCGCCGAAAGCTCCGCGACGATCGCGTCCTGCAGCTGAAAAACGTCGGCGATCGGGCCGTCGGCCTTGGCGCGCGCCAGCGTTTCGTTGGTCGCCGCCCGGACCGCTTGCGCCGTGATGCGCAGCTGCCCGCTCGCGTGCTGGAAACTGCCCGTGACCATCACGTCAGGCGTCGCACTGTCCGTCACCGCGAGATCGCGAATCGCGCGCAAATCCGTGGCGATGGTCTCGGCGATGCCGGTGGAGAGCCACGTCAGGTCCTTGTCGCCCGTGACATTCGTGAACGGTTTAATCGCGATGACGCGCACGCCGGACGCGGGCGCCTCCCGTCCCTGCGCGGTATCCCCGGGCGGGACCACCACTTCCGCGACGAACCGGTACCCGCGCCGCGGCACCGTCTCGACGAACCGCGGTGAGGCCGGCTGGTCGTCCAGCGCCTCGCGAATCTCGGACACGACCTGGGTGAGCGCGTTGTCCGTGACCGTCACGTCCGGCCAGAGCTCGTTGAAGATGGCGTCTTTCGTGTGCAACAGGCCGGGCCGTTCCGCAAAGAGAAACAGCAGATCGAGCGCCTTGGGCGAGAGCGCGATCGGCACGCCGTCGCGCGTCAGCCGGTAGGTCGCCGCATCGAGGACGAAGGGGCCAAATCGACGGGTGGCGGCGGGCACGAGGGACAAATTAGAGCATGCCGTACGAGGCTCCGGGGTAGTTCCCTGCGACGTATAATCGGCCACCTAAATACGTCGACTTCGCCGGCCTGGAGGCATGCGCATGTTTCGCAATCGAACCGTAGTGGTCTGGTCTCTGGCGATCGTGAGCGCCATCGCGTTCGTCGCCGGCGCGGCAGCGCCGCGCGCCGTCGGCTTGATCGCCGACGCGCTTGCGCCGGGGATCGCGGCGCAGGACCCGCCAACGCAGGAACCTCCCGATCCGGGCGGCCGGGGCGGGGCGGGCCGTGGCGGACAGGCGCAGGCGCCGCGGCCGTACGCGCAGGTGATAACCAGCGCGGCCAAGACGGACGAGGGCATCTTCAAGGTCCACCGGATCACGACCGCGGCGGCCGACACCGTCTTCTATGAGATTCCGAAGGCCGAGCTCGGCAAGGACTTCCTCTGGAAGACGCAGCTCAAGAAGACGACGATCGGCACCGGCTTTGGCGGCCAGGACGTCTCGAGTCACATCGTGCGGTGGGTGCAAAAGGGCGATCGGATTCTGCTCCTCGAGATCGACTACAGCACCGTCGCCGACCCGGCCACGCCCGTGAAGATTGCGGTCGACGACGCCAACTACCCCGCGATCATCCGGACGTTCCCGGTCGCGGCGTACGCGTCGAATGGCGATGCGGTCATCGACGTCACGCAGATCTTCATGACGGACGTGCCTGAATTCTCCGCGCGCGGGGCCGTCGGCGGCCGTGGCGTGGCGGCGGATCGCACGTTCCTCGAACGAGCCGTGTCGTTCCCCGAGAACATCAACGTCGAAGTGATGGTGACCTATACGGGCGGCGCGGCCGAGGGCGGCGGAGGTGGCGGCGGCGGACGGGGCGGCGGCGGCGGGCGTGGCATGCGAGGGCCCAGCGGCACCGTCATCGTCGCGCACAGCATGGTGAAGCTGCCGGAGCGGCCGATGATGCCGCGGGCGTTCGACCAGCGGATCGGCTACATCACGCAGGACCTCGTGGACTACGGCACCGAAGAGCACCGATCGGTGGCGAAGCGCTTCATCAAGCGCTATCGCCTCGAAAAGAAGGACGCCAACGCGAGCGTCGCCGACCCGGTGAAGCCGATCGTCTTCTACATCGACGCGGGCACGCCGAAGGCGCTGGTGCCGTACGTGAAGCGCGGCATCGAGGAGTGGCAGCCGGCGTTCGAAGCGGCGGGATTCCGCAACGCCATCGTCGCGCGCGAGGCGCCGACCAACGATCCCGAGTGGAGCGCCGAGGACGCGCGCTATTCCGTCGTGCGCTGGGCGCCGCCCACCGACGCGAGCGCGTCGCTGATTCACGATCCCCGCAGCGGCGAGGTGCTGTCGTCGAACATCGACGTGTTTCCGAACGCGGCGACGTTCGGCGAGGACTGGTACTTCGTGCAGACCGCGCCGCTCGACAAGCGGGTCCAGCAGTATCCGATCCCGCTGGAAGTGAGGGGCGAGCTCGTGCGCTACTTCGTGGCGCACCAGGTGGGCCACACGCTCGGCCTGGAGCACAACCGCCGGGCGAGCTCGGCGTACACCATCGCGCAGATTCGCGATCCCAAATGGGTCTCGTCGATGGGCTTCACGCCGTCGATCATGGATGACTCGCGCTTCAATTACGTCGCGCAGCCGGAGGACGGCGTCGCGGCGGGCGATCTCATTCCGAAAGTCGGCGCCTACGACAAGTGGGCCGTGCGCTGGGGCTACGCCGCGGTGCCGGGCGCGCGGACGACGGATGCCGAGAAGGACACGCTCGACAAATGGGCGCGCGAGCAGGACGAGAAGCCGTACCTGCGATTCTCGACCGAGGGCCAGAACAACACCGACCCTGGCGAGAATCCGACGCCGGCCGCCAACCAGAACCCCGACCTGAATGACGGAGGAGTCGGCAACGCCGACGCCGTGATGGCCACGACGCTCGGCCTCAGAAACCTCGAGCGCGTCTCCAAGATGCTGATGACGGCGACCAGCACCAAACCGGGCGACCCCTGGGACGACCTCGAGCGCGTGTACGGACGCATGGTCAGCCAGTGGTCGGTCGAGATGAATCAGGTCGTTCGGGTGATTGGCGGGCTCGAGTCGCAGCAGCAGCACATCGGCCAGGCCGGCATGCGCTTCCGGACGGTGCCGCGGGCGCGCCAGGAAGCCGCGCTGAAGTTCCTGATGACCAACGCCTTCACGGTGCCGTCCTTCATGATTCAGCCGGACGTGCTGCGCCGCATCCAACCCACGGGCGTCGTCGATCGCGTCCGCGCGGCACAGACGACGTTGATGGGTGCCCTGCTGCAGAGCGCGCGCATCGATCGCATGACCGAACAGGCGACACTCGACGGCGCCATCGCGTATCCGCCGTTGTCGTTCCTCGCGGATCTTCGGAACGGCGTCTGGTCGGAGCTGGCGAAGCCCGGCGCGCCGGTCAATCTCTACCGCCGGAACGTGCAGCGCGCGTACCTCGACACGCTGGATCAGCGGCTGAACGGCACGCCCGCCGGCAGCGCGGAAGTACGTTCGCTCGTGAAGGGCGAGCTGAAGGCGCTCGACAAGCAGCTCCAGACCGCCGTCGCGGCGCCTGGATTGGACGAAAACACGCGGCGGCACCTGACCGACTCGCGTGACTTCATCGAGATGATTCTGGATCCGCGGGTGCCGCGCCCGGCGCCCGCACCCGGCGCGGTGCCATTCGGCGGTCGCGGCGGCGGAGTCCGATAGGTTTTCGTAGGCCGCCCCGGGCTTTGGGGCGGCGGAGGCCAACGATGTCACGTAACCGAACTCTCCTCACCTGGTCGCTCGCGGTCGCGAGCGCGGCGGCCTTTGTCGCCGGCGCGTCGGCACGGCAGGCCGTGTTCCAAAACCCGCCGCCGCAGCAGCAACCGCCGCCGCCGGAACCAGGCGGACGCGGCAACCAGGGTCGCGGCGGACAGGCGCAGGGCCCGCGGCCGTACGACCAGGTCATCACGAGCGCCGCGCGGACCGACGACGGGCTCTTCAAGGTGCATCGCATCGGCGAGACGATGTTCTACGAGATTCCCAAGCGCGAGCTGGACAAGGACTTCCTCTGGAACACCCAGCTCAAGAAGACGACGATCAACGTCGGCTACGGCGGCCAGACGGTCGGCAGCCGCGTCGTCCGATGGACGCTGAGGGGCGATCGCGTGCTTCTCGTCAACGTGGACTACACGCTGGTGGGTGATCCGGCGAGCCCTCTCACGGCTACGGCCAACGTGCCTGCGATCATCCGGGCGTTCAACGTCGCGGCCTACGCGCCGTCGGGCGATCCGGTGATTGACGTCACCTCGTTCTTCACGACGGACGTGCCGGAATTCTCGGCGCGGGGCCGCGTCGGCGGCCGCGGGATGGACGCGAGCCGGACCTTCCTCGAGAAGGCCGTCTCCTTTCCGGAGAACATCAACGTCGAGGTCACCGCGACCTACGCGACGGCCGCCGGCGACGCCGGCGCCGCCGATGCAGGCGGCGGCCGTGGCGGCAGAGGCGGCGGCGTGCGAACCCTCAGCGCGACCGTGCTCATCCATCACAGCATGGTCAAGCTGCCCGAAAAGCCGATGATGGCGCGTCTCTTCGACGAGCGCGTCGGCTACTTCACGCAGAGCCTCGTCGACTACGGCACCGGCGAGCAGGTGGCGATGCAGAAGCGGTACATCGCGCGGTACCGCCTCGAGAAGAAGGACCCCAACGCGGAAATCTCGGAGCCCATCAAGCCGATCGTGTACTGGGTCGATCCGGCCACGCCCAAGAAGTTCGTGAAGTACATCAAGCAGGGCATCGAGGACTGGCAGCCGGCCTTCGAGGCCGCCGGTTTCAGGAACGGCATCATCGCGAAGGAAGCGCCGCCGAACGATCCGGACTGGAGCGCCGAGGACGTTCGGTACTCCGTCGTGCGGTGGCTGCCGTCCACGACGGAAAACGCGTCGGGCCCGCACATTCACGACCCGCGGAGCGGCGAGATTCTCGAGGCGGACGTGCAGTATTACCACAACGTCCAGAACCTCACGAAGAACTGGTACTTCGTCCAGGCGGGACCGAACGATCCGCGCGCGCAGAAGCTGCCGCTCTCGGATGAGCTGATGGGCGAGCTGATGCGCTACGTCGTGGCGCACGAGGTGGGCCACACGCTCGGCTTCCAGCACAACATGAAGGCCAGCTCGACCTACACGATCGATCAGGTGCGCGATGCAAAGTGGGTGAAAGAGAACGGCCACACGCCCACGCTGATGGACTACTCGCGCTTCAACTACGTCGCGCAGCCCGAGGACAAGATCGACCCCGTCGATCTGATGCCGAAGATCGGGCCGTACGACAAGTGGGCGACGATGTGGGGATACAAGCCGATCCCGGGCGCGCGCACGCCGGAGGAGGAGAAGCCGACGCTCGACAAGTGGGCGCGCGAGCAGGACGCGAAGCCGTACCTGCGATTCTCCACCGAAGGCCAGGGCGGCACGGATCCCGGCGACAACACGGAGGCCGTCGGCGACGCCGACGCCGTGAAGGCGACGACGCTCGGCCTCAAGAACCTCGGCCGCGTCTCGGAGATGCTCGTGAACGCCACCAGCACGCGCGCCGGCGATCCGTGGGACGAGCTGGAGCAGGTGTACGGCCGCATGGTCGGCCAGTGGACGACCGAGATGGGCCACGTCGTGCGCATCATCGGCGGCATCGACTCGCAGCAGAAACACCAGGGCCAGCAGGGCGTGCGCTTCGTGACGGTGCAACGGGCCCGGCAGGCGGAGGCGTTGCAGTTCATCCTCGCGAACGCGTTCACGACGCCCTCGTTCATGATCCGCCCGGAGATCCTGCGGCGGATTCAGCCGACGGGCATCATCGATCGCGTGCGCGGGGCGCAGGCCGGCATCATGGGCCAGCTCCTGCAGGCCGGGCGGCTCGATCGCATGGCGGAACAGGCTGTGCTCGACGGCAACGCCGCTTACTCGCCGCTGGATTTCCTGAGGGATCTGCGCGCCGGCGTGTGGTCGGAGCTGTCGAAGCCGGCGGCGCCGATCAACATCTACCGCCGCAACCTGCAGCGCGCCTACCTCGACAACATGGACGGCCGCGTGAATGACGACGGCTCGAGCGCGGAAGTGCGATCGCTCGCGCGCGGCGAGGTGCGGGCGCTCGACAAGCAGATCGAAACGGCGCTGCCCGGCGTCACCGACGAGGCGACGCGCCGGCACCTTCTCGACTGCCGCGACGAGATCAAGACGATGCTGGATCCGCTGGTCCCGCGTCCGGCCGGTGCGGGCGGCGGTGGCGGGCGCGGCGGCAGAGGCGGCGTTCGGTAAGAAAGGGGCCGGGGTACGTTTTACGTAGAACGTAAAACGTACCCCGGCCCCTTTTCATCTGTTCCAGAAGCCGGTCACGGACTCGATGCGGCCGTCCGGGCCGAATGTAAAGACGTTGGTACCTGTCCCGCGCTCCTGACCGTCCGGCATCACGACTTTCCAATCGCACAACACCGTTCCCTGGCAGTGGCGCACCGCGCCCGATCGCTGTAACCGTATGCCCGGCATGAACTTCTGGGCGGCTGTGATGTGCGGCACGAGGTCCGCCAGGCCGTCCGTCAGGCTGTACTGATCCCGGAAGCGCAGCTCGGGCGTGGCGATCTGCTGCAGCGCGCGCTCGCGCACCGCCGCGTCGGTCTCGATCCACGCGTCGAACCAGCCGTCCACCTTCGCGCCCGCCTCGGCGTGCACCTCGTTCGCGACGAGATTGCCGAAGAGCGCGAGCTGGAAGCGCCAGCCCTGCACGTGCTCGTCGCGCACCGTCGTCTCTGCGAATTCATGCACCAGCGACAGGCGCGTTTCCCGCCCTCCGGGTCCGTCCGGGGTGAGCCGGATGGTCACGCGTGACGATCCGGCAGCGATCGGTTTCCCGCTCACGAAGCCATACGTGAAGACGATGCGCTCGGGCGGCGCGATCTCGAGCACCTCGCCGGCCACCTGCGCGCCGCCGGGCAGGATGATGCTCACGGCGCCGCCCACGCGCGGGTCGATCGTCGAGCCGGCGCCCCACCACGATGCCCAGCGCATGGAATCCGTGAAGAACCGGAAGACGGTGTCGCGCGACGCGCGGATGAGGATGTTGCGGTCGAGCCGGTGCGGCAGATTCATGACTGCTTCTCCTGTTTGGTGCGGGGGGCTTCGCCCCCGCGCACCCCCCTACGCGCTCACTCGCGGGGACCCCTTGATCCCCGCTCCGGTCGCGCGGCTCGCCCGCCCCGCGGGCTCGCGTGGTGTTTGCGGACGCGCTTGCCACGCGGGCCGCGCCGGGCCTGGTCGAGCTCCGCCTGCACCGAGAGGCGCGACAGCGCGTCGCTCCACATCCCCTCGAGCATCCGGCCCACCGGGCCGAGGGCCTCGCGACGCGCACGGTAATAGCGATGGCGATGCTCCACGCGCGCCTCCACCAGACCGGCCCGCTCCAACGACTTCAGGTGCAGCGACACCGCGCCAAAGGTGACGTCGGGCATGGCGCGATGCACGTCGCCGGCGGCGAGCTCGCGGCGCCAGACGAGGCGCAGAATCTCGCGGCGGCGCGGCGACGCGATGGCCTGCAGGACGGCGGGAGCGGGCATCACGGGCTAAGTTTAGATGAAACTAAAATGAAGATCAATCAGAATGTCGAGGTCCTGGGTCCCTGGTCCCTGGTCCCTGGTCCTGGGTCCGGGTTCCGGACCCGCGGGACCGAGGACCCTCAGGACCTGGGACCTGGGACGAGGGACCAAGGACCTCAGAATCTATTGACCACTCTTGATCGTCAGCGGCAAAAACACGCGGTCCGCGCGGGGCGCGCCGGCCACCGGGTCGCGATCGTCGATCTCGAACGCGCGGCCGATCTGATTGCCCGACACGTCCTCGAGCGACTGGTCGATCACGATCTGATACGCGCCTGCGCGCCACGGCGAGGCGGGGACAAATCGCCAGCGGGTCTCACCGGGCTCGACCGAGACGTTCCCCGCGACCGGTCGCCCGTCGGATCCGACGATGCCGATCGTGCGCTCGGCGAGCGCGCGATCGAGCGGCCACGCGAACGCGATCTCCACCGCGGCCTGCGTCCCGGCCGCGGGCGGCGTGACGCGCCAGTCTGCCGTGCTGATGCCCTTCTCGATCGCCGGTCCGGCGGTGAACTCGTGGCGGAACGCCGCCTTGAGCGGCTGGCCCCACTGATCCTTCCACGTCGCATCCACGACGATCGCGTAGCGGCGCCCGGACCGCAGCGCGCGGCCGAGCTCGCGGTTGGGCCGGATGCCGCGCTTCACCCGCCCCGGATCGAAGAACACGGTGCAGCGCGTCCGGTCGTCGTTCCAGAGATCGACGTCCATCTCGAGCAGCGCGTCCTTCACCTCGGCGCCGCGATCGTCCACGAGCCGCACGAAGCCCACGCTCGACGCGCGCGACATCGGCGCGGAGAAATGAATGTAGAACCGCAGGAGATTCTCGGGCCACGCACCCGCGGAGGGGTGAATCGCGCTCACCACGACGGCCGGCCCGCGCGGCTGTCCTGGAAGCACAGTCCAACTCGCGGCGATCGGTTCGGCCGCGCGAGGCTGCGGCAACCCGGTCGGATCGAACCGCGCCTCGAACCGAAGGCCCGGACCGAAGGGAAATGTCGGAACGAAATCCAGGTATCCGGCGGCCATCACGTATCGGCCCGCCACGGGACGCTCCGCACCCGCCACCCGCACGTCCAGCACCCGTTGCCATGCCGTGTCGTCCAGCTTCGCGGCTTCGAGCGCCTTCAGTTCGGCAGAGGAGAGGCCGGATACACGAACGAGGTACGCGCCGCCCGACGGATTGACGAAGGAAACCTCAAGCGGAGCCGGAGGACGAGAGCAGGAGGCGAGGAGGATCGCTAATGCGGCAATGAGGCAATGGGGCCATGTCTTCATCGCCCCATTGCCCCACTGCCCCATCAACCGGTCGCTACGGAAGGATGACGGCCGACAGATTCCGACGTCCGTCCTGGAACGTGATGACAATCGAGCGCTCCCCGTCGAGGAGGTCGAGCTGCTCGACGCCCGTCATCGTCGCGATGCGTTCGAACGGCACGCCGCCTGTGCCCTTGACCGGCGTCGTGATGGCGCCAGCCGAGCCGAACGGAGCCGTCGCGATCTTCAGCACGCCGTGGCGCGAGTTCGACATCAGGATGAAGTCCTGGCCGCCCTTCTTGTAGAGGATCATGTCGAGCGGCTGGTTGCCCGCGCCGAACTCGGCGATCGTCGTGCCGACGACCTTCTCCCCCGCCTTGAGCGTCGAGAACGGGAACTTCACGAGCGGCGTGCAGGTGTAGCCCGCGACGATGTTGAGCTGGCCGTTGATGCCGTACGGCACGAACGCCATTACCGGCGCGCGCGTTTCCACCGCGGCATGGTTGCCGTGATAGATCTCGACGCTGGCGCCGCGATCGGTCGCCGCGAACGGATACGGCACCGACCACAGCTTCGACGCGAACTCCTCGTTCGACAGGCCGGCCACGACGAGACGGCCGTCCACGTACGCGAGATCGGTGACCGACGATGCGCGGCCGCCGCGGCCGGTCGTGCTCACGTTGGCCGGATTCGGCAGCGTGACGCTGGTGAACGCCAGTGCGTCGAGCGTGACGAGGTCGATCGTGCCTGCGCCGTCAATCCGCACGAGCGCCGGCTTGGCGTTGGCGCCCTGGCCGCGCATCACCGACACGAACGTGTTCTTCGACGTCGGATGCACGGCGATGTCGGTGATGGCGATGTCCGTAGCGGCCGTGCCGAGCAGCGACGCGATCTGCTGATCGACGCCGGCGATGTCCTTGGTCCCGGGCGTCTTGCCCGAAGCCTGCGCGCCGAGGTTCAGCGCGAAGATGGTCGCCGCCTGCCGGTCCGCGGCAAACAGCACGCCGCCCGGCCCGAAGGCCAGCGGTCCGATCGAGGTGAACGCGGGTCCGGCCGCCGCGGGCGGACGCGCCGCCACGGGCATCGAGGCCGACGCCAGAACCAACACTACGAGCACGACGAGCTTCAGAAGTCTCATGTCAGGGCTCCCCCGAGGAAGATTGTAACGCCGATGGCTAATGGCCAATGGCTGATGGCCATTGGTTATTGGTCATTGGTTATTGGTTATTGGTTATTGGTCAGGTACCTACGCCGAACACTTCACCCCAGTACCCCCAATACCGCAGTAACCATTGGGGTTCTTGTGCAGGTACTGCTGGTGATACTCCTCGGCGTAGAAAAACTCCGGCGCCTTGCGAATCTCCGTCGTCACACGTGAATAGCCGTTCCGCAGGAGCTCGCCCTCGTACGCTTCAGCCGAGCGCAGCACCGCCTGGCCCTGGGCATCGGACGTCACGTAAATCGCCGATCGGTACTGCGTCCCGACGTCGTTTCCCTGCCGCATGCCCTGCGTCGGATCGTGGTTCTCCCAGAACACCTTCAGCAGGTCGTCGTACGTGACCTTCTTCGGATCGAAGACGACGAGCACGACTTCGGCGTGGTTGGTGTTCCCGGCGCAGACTTCCTTGTAAGTGGGATTCGCCGTGTCGCCGCCGGCGTAGCCGACCGCGGTCGAGTACACGCCGTCGAGCTTCCAGAACTTTCGCTCCGCGCCCCAGAAGCAGCCCATGCCGAAGATGGCCTGCTCGAGCCCGGCCGGAAACGGCGCTTTGATCGGCGTGCCGAGCACGGCGTGTTTGTCGGGCACCGGCATCGGCGGGTTGCCCGGCCGCGCAGCGCGGTCGGCCGGCTTCGCGGTTCCCGCCTGCGGCTCGAACGTCAGCGCGGCGCCGTTGGTGCAGTAGCGCAATCCTGTCGGCTTCGGGCCGTCGGGAAACACGTGGCCGAGGTGGCCGCCGCACCGGCTGCAATGAAATTCCGTGCGCGCCATGAAGAGGCTGCGGTCTTCCGTCGTGTCCACCGCGCCGTCACGCGCCGCGTAGAAGCTGGGCCAGCCGGTGCCGCTCTCGAACTTGGTGTCCGAGACGAACAGTTCCTGCCCGCAACCCGCGCAGCGGAACACGCCGGCGCGCTTCTCGCTGTTCAACGGGCTCGTGCCCGGCGCTTCGGTGCCGTGACAGCGCAGCACGTCGTACTGCTTGGGCGAGAGCGTCGTCTGCCAGTCCTGGTCGGACTTCGCCACGTCAAACGTTTCTTCGACCTTCTTGATCATCGCTGCAGCCCTCGATCCGACACATGAATCTCGACGCCCTCCTGCGAGCCGAGCACGCGGCGCAGGGTGGCTATGAGCTCAGCCTCGGCGCCGGCGCCTTCGAGCAACTCGATGGTGGCGGCGTCGATGTAATAGCGCGCTCGCGTTGCGTCCTCCTCCTCGAGTTGATCGATGAGGAACTGCGCCTGACGCTCCGTCACCTGCCCCAGCGTCACGCCGGTCGCCAGCTCGATCACGTCGAGCGACGGTCCGAATGCCGGCGGCGGAGAAAGGCGCGGTGACTCCAGATCTGCGAGCAGGGACCGCGCGCGACTCTCATCCTCCGGCCGCACGAGCACCGAGGAGGAGACCCCGGCGTTGACGAACGGCGTGTCGGTTTGCAGCGTGGCGGCCACTCCCATCCCCGGCGGCCGCTCCACGGCGTACTCGATGCCTTCGCGGTCGAGCGCCAGGGTAGCCAGCGGTAGCAACGCCTGATCCGACGTGTGGAATACCGAAACGCTGAGCTCGGACATGATGAATCGATCTTAACAAAAGCCTCATGCGTCAGCCCTGACGCTCTTCCGGGGGACGCAAGGCCCGGAATCCGCGGTACAGCAGCAGGTCATAGACGATCTTGAGGCCGCCGGACACGAAGAACGGCGCGGCGAGCGACGCCGCCATCACCAGCCCGCCGAGCGCCGGCGCGACGGCGGCGCCCGCGGATCGCGCGATGGCGGTGATGCCGGCGGCCGCCGACCGTTCGTCGGGCGCGACCACCGCCATCGTGTACGACTGCCGCGTCGGCACGTCCATCTGCGAGATGCTGAACCGCACGAGCAGCACCACCACGGCCAGCTCCAGCGTCGGCATGAGCGGCACGAGACACAACAGCACATTCGACGGCAGGTGCGTGACGAACATCGTCTTGATCAGACCGATGCGCGACGCGAGCCACGCCGCGCCGAGCGACGTCACGCCCGCGAGCAGGTTGGCGCCGAAGAGGATCGCGCCGATCGCCGCCTCGCCGATGCCGAACCGCACGTGAAACCAGTACGCCATCACGCTCTGCACGATGAAGGCGCCGGCGAACGCGTCGAGCGCAAAGAGCGCGCTCAGGCGCATGACGACGCCGCGGGATTGGTGCAGGCCGAGCCAGGGACGCGTGGACGCAGTGCGATCGGCGGCGGACGCCTCCACCGACGGCGACAGGCCAAGAAAAAGCGCGAAGAGCACCACGCCCGCTCCGGCGTACGCGACGAGCAGCGTGCGATACGCCTCGACAGATGAGAAGCCCGCGCCGCGCAGCGCCTCGACCGCGGCGCCGCCCACGAGCGCGCCTGCGGCGGCCGCGACCGACGCGGCGAGGTGATACCACGCAAACGCGTGCGTGCGGCGCGCCGGCGGCACGATCTCGGTGAGCGCGGCCTGCTCGATCGATAGAAACGGGCCAATGTCCTTGCCCGTGGGACTGATGACGCCAATGGTCGCGGCAAGCGCGAGCAGCCACCAGTTGGAGGTGGCGGCAAACACCGCGCCGCCGACGGCCATGAGCACGGCGCCGATGAGCAGCATGCGGCGGCGCCCGCGGCGATCGGCGGTGGACGTCAACCACAGCGAGACCGCCGCGTCACCGGCCAGCGCCAGCGTCAGCAGCAGGCCGGCCGACACCTCGCTCACGCCGATTTCGGTGAGGTACAGAACCAGGATGACGGAGAGAAATCCGTAGGCGAACAGACGCGTGATGCGGGCGGCAACAAGCAGAACGGAGTCGCGAGCCAGTGGCAACGTCCTGTAGTATCACGTCTCCACCCAAGCCGGGAGCGAGCCATGACCCGTGACGAGATCTCCGCGTTCTTCAAAGTGCGGCAGGCACAGTGGGAGGCGCGCGACCACCGCGGCCTCGCCGACGGACACGCGCAGGACTCCATCATCGAGAGCCCGATGTTCGGCCGGCTGCAGGGACGCGAGGCCATCGGCGAGTCGTACGCCAATCTCTTCACGACGTTTCCGGATTGGTTTCTGACGATCGACGACCTCCTCATCGACGGGGCGCGCGTCGTGCAGGTCTTCTCGGTGACCGCGACCCATGTCGGCGAGTTCATGGGCCTGCCCGGCACCAACCGCCGCTTCACGATTCAAGGCGTGCGCGTGTTCCAAATGGGCGATGGCCTCATCCGGCACGAGAAGCGGATGTACGACTTCACCGCCCTGCTCGTGCAGGTCGGCGTGCTGAAGGCAAAACCAGCGAGGATTGCATGAACCTGTCCACCTCCATCGCACGCGTCGCGGCCGGCATCGGTGTCGGCGTGGTCGTGGTGACGGGCGCGGGCGCGCAGGCGCCGAAGACGCACCGGCTCCTCGCGACGCCTGACACGGTCGCCTACGGCTACTACTGGTCGGAGGCGAAGCCGGCGCTGCGGATCGCCTCAGGCGACATCATCGACGTCGATACGCTGCTCACCAACAACCCGACGGGCCTGGCACGTGCCGGCGTGCCTGAAGAAGAGATTCAAGAATCCTTGCGAGCCGTCGTCGCCGCGTTTCCGTCCGGTCACGAGCGGCGCGGACCGGGCGGGCACATTCTCACGGGGCCCGTGTACGTGGAAGGCGCCGAGCCGGGCGACACGCTCGAAGTGAAGGTCCTGTCGATCGATCTCCCGATCGACTACGGCTACAACGGCTGCTCGGGCTACGTGCGCGAGAACTGCGACCGCCTGCAGCCGCAGAAGATCTTCCGGTTCAACCGGACGTCGATGACGACCCAGTTCCTTCCGGGCATCGTGATTCCGCTGAAGCCGTTCTTCGGCAGCATGGGCGTGGCGCCGGCTCCGGAGATCGGCCGCGTGAGCAGCAATCCGCCCGGACGGCATGCCGGCAACCTCGACAACCGCGAGCTCGTCGCCGGATCCACGCTGTTCATTCCGGTCTTCGTGCCGGGCGCGCTCTTCGAGGTCGGTGACGGCCATGCGGCGCAAGGCGACGGCGAGGTCAACCAGACGGCGATTGAGACGTCGCTGCGCGGGCGTCTGCAGCTCACGGTCCGCAAGGGCATGAAGCTGACGTGGCCGCGCGCCGAAACCGCGACTGACTACATCAGCATGGCGGCCGACCCGGATCTCACTGTCGCCACCAGGACCGCGATCCAGGAGATGGTGGACTTTCTCGTGGCGAACAAGGGCCTGACGAAGCATCAGGCCTATCAGCTCACGAGCATCGCGGGTCACGTCACGATGACGCAGCTGGTCGATCTGCCCAATCTCGGCGTGCACGTGAAGATGTCGAAAGACTTATTTAGTAAGTGAAGGGCAAACTCGCGATCCTGATCGTGATCGCCGCCCTGGGCGTCGGTGTGGCCGCGTGGTTCTTGACGCAGCGTGAGACGTCGCCGCCCGGCGCGGGCATTCCGCTCGCGCTGGCGGAGTCGCGGGCGGCGCGCATCGCCAACCTCACTTATCAGGTGTCGCTGCGGATTCCCGCCGCGCGCCAGGAGCCCGTGCGCGGCTCTGTCGTCGCCACCTTCAAGCTGTCGGACGCGCGGTCCCCGCTGTCCTTCGACTTCGCGCAGCCGGGCGACAAGGTCGTGAAGGTCTTCGCCAACGGGCAGGATGTCGCCGCGCGCGTAATCGACGGCCACATCGGCATCCCGCCGTCGCGGCTGGTGGCCGGCGACAACACGATCGAGATCGAATTCATCGCGGGCGACCAGGCGCTCAACCGCAACGACGAGTTCCTGTACTCGCTGTTCGTGCCGGCGCGGGCGTCGCTCGCCCTGCCCTGCTTCGACCAGCCCGATCTCAAAGCGAAGTGGCGGCTGATCCTGAACGTGCCGCCCGGCTGGAACGCCATCTCGAACGGCCGCCAGACCGGACGGGTCGAGGCGCCGGACAAAGTCGGCCTCGTCTTCGAAGAGACGCAGCCGATCTCGACGTATCTCTTTGCGTTCGCGGCCGGCGCCTTCAAGGAGGAGACCGGCGAGCGGGACGGCCGCACCTTCCGGATGCTGCACCGCGAGACCGACGCGAAGAAGGTCGAGCGCAACCGCGACGCGATCTTCGACCTGCACGCGCGCGCGATTAAGTGGCTCGAGGACTACACGTCGATTCCCTATCCGTTCGGCAAGTTCGACTTCATCCTCCTGCCGGCGTTCCAGTTCGGCGGGATGGAGCATCCGGGCGCCATCTTCTACAACGCGCCCGGCCTGCTGCTCGACGAGTCGGCCACGGACAACCAGTACCTCGGCCGCGCGTCACTCATCTCGCACGAGACCTCGCACATGTGGTTCGGCGATCTGGTGACGATGAAGTGGTTCAACGACGTGTGGATGAAGGAGGTCTTCGCCAACCTCATGGCGGCGAAGATCGTGAATCCGTCGTTCCCCGAGGTGAACCACGAGCTGCGGTTCCTCTATCAGCACTACCCGTCGGCCTACGAGGTGGATCGCACCGGCGGCGCCAATCCGATCCGGCAGCCGCTGGCCAACCTGAATGAAGCCGGCTCGCTCTACGGCGCCATCATTTATCAGAAGGCGCCCATCGTCATGCGGCAGCTCGAGCTGCTGCTTGGCGCCGACGCGTTCCGCGACGGGCTCCGCGCGTATCTCAAGAAACACGCCTTCGGCAACGCGACATGGACGGACCTCATCACCGAGCTGGATGGCCGCACGCCCGTCGATCTGGTGGCGTGGAGCCGCGCGTGGGTGGACGAACCCGGCCGCCCGCGCATCACGTCGGTCGTCGAGATCTCGGACAATCACGTGGACGCACTGACCCTGCAGCAGGAGGACCCGCGCCAGCGCAAGCTCTTCTGGCCCGAACGGCTGGCGATCGTCGCGGACACGTCTCGCGGCGTTCAGACGCTCGACCTCTCGATGGACCGCGCGTCGGTGGTCGTGCCGTCGGCACCAGGCCTGCCGAATCCGAAATGGATTCTGCCGGTGGGCGGCGGCCTCGGCTACGGCGACTTCGTCGTGGACGCGGCCACGCTCAAGTTCATCTCGACGTCGCTCCACGAGATCCAGGATCCGCTGACGCGCGGCGCCGCGCTGGTCCTGCTGTGGGAGTCCCTGCTCGAGGCGCGCGTGACCTCGGCGGTCGTCATGGAACAGCTGCTGGCGGCGCTGCCGGTGGAGACGAATCAGCTGACGATCAGCCAGATGCTCGAGTACGCGCGCGCAGGATTCTGGCGATACACCGGCGCCGACAACCGCGTCGAGCTGGCGCCTCGGCTCGAGAAAGTAATTCGAGCCGGTCTCGATCGCGCGAAGACGACTGCCGCCAAGTCCGCGTGGTTCAATGCGTTACGAAGCATCGCGACGACGCCGGACACGGTGGCGTGGCTCGAGCAGGTCTGGAGCCGCAAAGTGAAAGTGACGGGACTGCCGCTGGCTGAATCGGACGAGATCGACCTCGCGTTCGAGCTCGCGGTCCGCGACGTCGCCAACGCGGACACCATCGTCGTCGAGCAGGCTGGCCGCATTCAGAATCCTGATCGGAAGGCGAGGTTCCAGTTCGTCGCGCCGGCGTTGTCACGCGAGCCGGCCATCCGCGAGGCGTTCTTTCAAGGCCTGAAGGATCCGGCGAACCGGCGGCGCGAATCGTGGGTGCTGGAAGCCGCGCGTTACCTGCACCATCCGCTTCGAGCGTCAGAATCGAAGCAGCTGATCAAGCCTGCGCTCGAGCTCGTCCTCGAGATTCAACGGACGGGCGACATCTTCTTTCCGAAGCGCTGGGTGGATGCGACGCTCGGCGGATATCAGGCCGTGACCACCGCCGCCGAGGTGCGCGCGTTCATCGACGCGCTACCGCCGGACTATCCGCCGAGATTGCGGTGGGTGCTGCTGGCGTCGGCGGATCCGCTGTTTAGGGCAGCGCAGCTCTCCCGGCAGTAGGTTCTGGCGGTACGTAGGCCGCCCCGGGTTGTGGGGCGGCGAGAAAGATTCTCTTACGTACCGCTGAAGCGGCTGATGCCGCCGGCATCGCGCACGATGACGTCGCGGCCGGCGAACACGGGCACCGCCCACGTCTCGCCGGCGCCGGCGAGGTTGTCGTACTTCTTCTCCGCCTCGAACGCCGCGGCGCCGCGGCGCACGACCGACATCACGCCTTTGTTGCTCAGGAACACAACGTGCTTCGGGGTGAGCAGGATCGACGCGTGCTCGCCTTCACGGCCTTCGGTCGCCCACTTGACAACTCCGGTCTTGATGTCGAGCGCGACGTAATTACCGCGGCGCTTGGTCGACATGCCATACAGCAGGCCGTCACCCAGCACCGGTGAGCTCATGTACATCGTGACGTCCGCGTTCTTCCAGAGCTCGGTGGCTTTCCACGCCTGGCCGTCGCGCGCAATCTCATACGCGTGCGTGCCGTGCTGCGGGCTGGAGACCACAAGCGTCGAGCCCGTCCAGACGGGTGTGACGATGTTCTCGTGGAATTCGGCGGCGAACGGCGACGTCCACAGCTCGCGCCCGGTCGCGGCGTCGAGGCCGACGATCGATCCGTTCGTCATCGTCACGATCTGACGGACGCCGGCGGCCTCAATGACCACGGGCGACGCGTAGCCGGGGCCGAGTCCCTTCCACGTCCACCGCGTCGCGCCCGTGGCGGGATCGAGCGCGAGGATGCGCCCGCCGTGGATGTCGCTGCCGACCTGCACGACGAGGTTGCCGTTCACGATGAGCGGCGAGGCGGCCGTGCCGCAGAAGAGCTTGGAGAAGTCGACCGACGCCGAATAATCCTGCGCCCACAGCTCTTTCCCCGTCGCGGCGTCCCACGCCACCAGGCGGCCGGTCGCGCCGATCGTGAACAATCGACCGTCGGCGACCAGCGGCGTCGCGTTCGGGCCCTTCGCCATGCCCTTGGCGTAGCTGTTCTTGGCGTACGGCGCTTCGTACGTCTTCTGCCACACGACTTTGCCGTCGGCGAGATTGAGCGCGGTGACCACCTCGGCCGGATCGCGGCGGCTGTGCGTGTAGATGCGCCCGGCGGCGACGACGGGCGACGAGTAGCCTTCGCCGATCTCGACGCGCCAGGCCGGCTTCAAACTCGCGGGCCAGACGTCAGGCGCGGCGGCGGCGGACACGATCCCGTCGCGCGCGGGGCCTCGCCACTGCGTCCAGTCGCGCGTCACATTCGTCTGGCCGGAAGCGAACAATCCTGCGAGGATAATGACCGTGATGCGCATGTCTCATTGGACACCACTTCGGCTCGCCATTCCGGCCGCGGGCGCGTTCTTAACGTTAACTTTGCAATTGCCCGTGTCCGCCCAGGCGTGGACGCCGCTCTTCAACGGCCGCAGTCTCGAGGGCTGGACGCCGAAGATCACCGGCCACGACGCCGGCGTGAACTTCGGCGACACGTTCCGCGTCGAGGACGGGTTGATCAAGGTCCGCTACGACAAGTACGACGGGCCGTTCAACGGCCGTTTTGGTCACCTGTTTTATAAGGACACATTCGCCCACTATCGCCTGCGCGTCGAGTACCGCTTCGTCGGCGAGCAGGCGCGCGGCGGGCCCGACTGGGCGCTGCGCAACTCGGGCGTGATGCTGCACGGCGAAGCGCCGGCCGCCATGACTCGCGACCAGGAATTCCCCACGTCCATCGAGCTGCAGTTCCTCGGCGGCGACGGATCGGCCGCGCGGCCGACCTCCAACCTCTGCACACCCGGCACCAACGTCGTCATGGACGGCAAGCTCATCACGCGGCACTGCACGAACTCACGCTCGAAGACGTACCACGGCGACCAATGGGTGACGGCCGAGGTCGAGGTGTGCGGCAGCGCGACGGTGCGGCATTTCCTCGATGGAGAAGTCGTGCTGTCGTACAACGAGCCGCAATTCGATCCGCGCGACGCCCACGCCAAGACGCTCGCGGACAAGGCCGGCGCGCTGGCGATCGGATCGGGAACGATCTCGCTGCAGTCCGAAAGCCACCCGATCGATTTTCGCCGCGTGGAGATTCAGAAGCTCGATCCCGAGGCGTGCGGGCGATGACAACTGGCAATCGACTCAGGGCGGTGATGGTCGTCGCCGCCCTGATCCCGCTCTCCGGCTGCTGCTTTCTGGGAATCGGCGACTGCGACAACTGTCAAAACAACCCCGCCGGTCCTTCATGTCCCCAACCACAGCCCATCGGTCAGCGGACACTGCCAATCTCACCGACCTTTCAGCAGACAGTGGTCTGGTGCTGGGCGGCGTCGGCCGAAATGGTCTTTCGCTACTACGGGCTGCCCAATCTCAATCCTGGCGGGAACTATCAGTGCGGCATTGTCGGCGCCTGGTTCTCCAACAGCGCGTGCGTCTTCAACTGTGGACTCTGTCCGAATCCCATTGGCCCCATGTCGAACGAGCTGGCGGTCATCAGGGGATACGGTCCCTTCGCGAACACCTTTGGCTTTCCCTCCCGGGTGCTCTCGGCGTCTTTGATCTTCCGCGCACTGTCTGCCGCGGAGATCAAGAATGAGATCGATGCCGGCCGTCCCGTGGTCGTCGGGATTGCGCCAGGCGGCGGCTTCGCGCTGCCGAATGCCTCCCAGCACATCGCGGTGCTCGTCGGCTACGAATTCACCGCCTCTTCGCAGACGGTGATCGTCAACGATCCGTTTCCGTTCAATTTTGCCCCGTACAGTCAGATTGCGCACCCGTACCTTTCACGCGGTGCGCAACAGCTGCAGCAGGGTCAGTACCGGGTTGCACTCTCCGACCTGGTGGCGTTCCTCGGCTGGGCCAACTCCATCTATCAGATTCAATGAGGTTTGGCTGAAACCGTGGCCCCCGGAAACGCCGCCAGCAGCTTCGCCGCGCCCGACGCGCCGAGCACGCCGACCGCGGTCGCCAGCCCATCGGCCGTCGCGGCGTCGGCTGCGATCACGCTGACGACGAGATCGTGGGTCACAGCGAGACCCGTCCGCGGATCGACGACATGTGAGTAGCGGACGCCGTTGATCTCGACGAATTGAACGGTCGCGCCGGATGTCGACAGCGCCGCGCGCGTGAGCGCGGCCGCCCGCCCGTCGAATGACGCGTCGGCGTGCGTCACGGCGATGCGCCAGCCCGGCTCGCCCGGCGGCGCTTCGCCCACCACGATGTCGCCGCCGGCTTCGACGAGCGCCTGCGGCGTGCCGTGAGCGATCAGGACGGTCAGTGCCTCCTGAATGATGTAGCCCTTCGCGATACCGCCGAGATCGAGGCGCATGCGGGCGCGCTCGAGCCGGGCGGCGCGCTTTGCCGCATCCAGTTTCAGATCGCGCCAGCTGACACGCGCCCGCGCGTCGTCAATGTCTCTGGCCTCCGGCAACTTCCGTGTCTTCCTGGCTTCCCGCCAGAGCGAGGTCAGTGGACCAACGGTCGGATCGAACGCTCCGCCGCTCGCCTCGGCAATCTCGAGCGCGCGCTTCAAGACGGCAAAGAGATCTGCGCTGACTGGCGTCCAGACCCCGCTGGTCGCTGCGAGGCGGTTGAGCTCGCTGTCGATCCGATAGTCGCTGAGCATCGCGTCCAGCTCCGCGACGCGCGCAAACGCCGCGCGCACGGCCCGCTCGGCCAGCGCCGGTTCGGCCGCGTACAGCACGACGCGCACCGGCATCCCCATGTGCACCTGGGAGAACTCAAACCGGGCGGGATCGGGCTGAGGCTGGGAAAAGGCGCTCGCGAGAAACGCGAAACCGATCAAAGATCCGCGGCATGCGGCGGTCGACATCGTCTGTCGAGTGTATCGCCGCCACGTCAACGCTGAAGGAGAGGCCATGAAGACCTGGATGCCCGTTCCCCTGCTGGCAGCCCTCGTCTCGTGCGGTGGAGGCGGAAACACACCGGCACCCCCGGTCGTGCCGCGCTTCGCGTACGTCGTGGACACCGCCGGCACGATCTCGAGCTATGCGATCGACCGGAACACGGGCCAGCTTCGTCACAACGGCTACGTCATCTCGCCGGCCTCCACCGCGGGCAATGTGACGTCACCGTCGACCGCGCCGGCGATGGCGCCGCCAATGGTGGTCAGCTCCCCTACTGTGCTGCACCTCATCGCGCGCTCGGGCGTGCCGACGCTCGTCGCCGCGACGATTGGCGGCTCAACCGGCATCCTGACGCCGCGAACGCTCGCTTGGCCCACGATTCCGCTCGACATCGTCGGACATCCCTCAGGCCGGTTCCTGTACGTGCTTGACGCCGCGCTCAACATCCAGGCGGCCGCCGTGGATGCCACCGGGAATCTGACTGCCGTCGGCACGGGGATCTCCATGACTTCCCTCGGGGCGGTGAATCGGATCGCCGCCGATCCACAGGGCGGATACCTCATCGCGAGTGCGCGAGGTGGAGCGCTGCCGAACTACATCGATCAGGTGGGCACGCTCGCGATCGACCGGGCGACGGGCGCGCCAACTGGAACGTGGCGCCGGCTGACGCTGCCATTCCAGCCCGGTGGTGTGGCCGTGCAC
>Ga0137313_1000003_pt1 | contig 89345 bp, 67 predicted proteins | sample EasRivERMZT166_2_FD_102287 | JGI IMG/M metagenome (GOLD analysis project Ga0137313, IMG submission 102287) | Soil microbial communities from meander-bound floodplain in the East River, Colorado, USA - East River MetaG ERMZT166_2 | ecosystem: Environmental > Terrestrial > Soil > Floodplain ...
ATGCGCTCGATCGCGGCGTAGTCCAGCGGCAGGGACAAACTCATGCGGCCTGAATTGTATAATCGGTCCGCCTTCCACTGCTCATGACCAATCCGATCGCCCGTCCTTCGGCGTCGACGGCGCACCTGACCGAGCGCGAGATCCTCCTCACGCTGTTCGACCTGGGCCGGCAGGTGACCTCGGTGCTGGACCTCGACGAGCTCCTGCAGAAGGTTCCCGAGCTCATCAGCCGCCTGGTCGTGTTCGACGCCTTTGCCGTCTACCTGTTCGACGCCAAGCGCGGCGAGCTGCGGATTGGCTATGCGGTGGGCTATCCGGACCTGCCGGGCTTCCGGGTCAAGGTGGGCGAGGGCATCGTCGGCCGGGTGATCGAGTCGCAGCAGGCGATCGTCACGGGCGACGTGACGCAGGATCCGACCTATCTCGCCGTTGTGGACGGGATGGCGTCCTCGGTCGCCGTGCCGCTCCTCCACAAGAACAAGCCGATCGGCGTGCTCAACGTCCTCAGCCGCGAGCGCGACCGGTATGACGACCGGGACGCCACGATCCTGCGGCCGTTCGCCGCGCACGTCGCGACTGCCATCGTCAACGCAAGGCTGTTCGAGCGGGAGCGGCTGGACGCCGAAGCCTTCGAAATGCTCGCGGAGATCGGCCGAGAAGTGGCCGCGGTGCTCGATCTGGACGAGCTGCTCACCAGAATCGCCCAGGTCGCCAAGCGCGTCATCGACTACCACACGTTCGGCATCCTGCTCGTGAACGAATCGACGAACGAGCTGGAGATGAAGGTCGCGGTCCAGTACGACGAGAAGGTCATCCTGCCCAAGGTTCCGATGGGGCAGGGGCTCGTCGGGTATGCCGCGCTCCATCGCGAGGCCGTCAACGTGCCGGACGTCGCGAAGGACCAGCGGTACATCAAGGTGGTGGACAACGTGCGGTCGGAGCTGGCGATCCCGATGCTCCTCAAGGATCGCTGCATCGGTGTCTTCGATCTCGAAAGCCCCGAGCTCGACGCGTTCACCAAGCGCGACGTCGAGATCCTGTCGCTGCTCGCGAGCCAGGCGGCGGTCGCGATTGAGAATGCGCGCTTGTACGAGGCCGTCTCCGCCAGCGAGGCGCGGATGGAAAAGGAGCTGCACTTCGCCAAGCGGGTGCAGGCGGCGCTGTTACCCACTCAGCTGCCCAAGCGGCTGAAGGGCGTGGACGTCGCGGCGGAATTCGCCTCGGCGCGCGAGCTGGGCGGCGATTTCCACGACTTCCTCGTCCCCGAATCCCAGACGCTCATCGTCGCCCTCGGCGACGTCTCGGGAAAGGGCGTGCCGGCCGCGCTCTACAGCGTGTTTGCGAGCGAGCTCGTGCGGGGCCGCACGTTCCGGCGGCGATATCTGCCGGAGAAGTCGTCGCCCGGGGCCGTGTTGTCATCGATCAACACCATCCTGCACGAGCGGCAGCTCGAGGCGTACTACTGCACGCTTTGCTATGCGCTTTTCGATCTGAAGCGGCGCACGGTGACGCTCGCCAACTCCGGGCTGCCATACCCGGTCCATGCCAGCTCAAAGGGCGTCTCGCTGATCGAGCTGCCGGGCGTCCCCCTGGGATCGTTCTTCGGCATCACCTACGACGAAGTCTCATTGCCGCTCGAGGCCGGCGACGTCTTCGTGCTGACGTCGGACGGTGTCACCGAGGCCATGAACGCCGACAGCGAGGAGTTCACGTCGGAGCGCCTCATCGAGGTCATCAAGGCCACCCGCCAGGCGACCGCCCGCGAAATCGTCCAGGCCATCGTCCAGGCGGTTCACGCCCACCGCGCCGGCGCCCCGCCGAACGACGACATGACGGTGGTTGTGTTGAAAGTTACTGACTAGGTTCCGGAGTTCGGGGGTTCCGAGGTGCCGGGGTACTGCTGGCCGGTTCCGGAGTTCTAAGTTCTGAGTTCTAACTTCCGCCACCCGAAGGGTGGCGGGAGAGAATGGCCGCTCGGCAGTCGACCTGGAGCGGTTCGGGTTACGGCGATGCCAGCGCCTGCCTAACGTTGTTGACGCAACCCGATGACGCCGAGCGGCTGACCCGTTACATATCAAGACCCGTGCCGACGCGGCCCCCGCAGTTTGGGCGCAAAACGCGAGGTGCGTCCGCGAGGTGTCCGCTGCCGAGGCACCCGGGAGGGACACCGTGGCCCTCCCGGAGGACACGCCGGAAAACCGATTCGGGCCTCCCGTCGTCAATCTAGACCGACAGCACACCTGGTGCGGGAGGCAACATGACATGGAATAGCGCGCGCCTGCTGAAGCTCGCAGGCCTCGGAGTGGGGATCCTCGGCTCGATCGCCCTGTTCGTCATCGTCGCGCCGGTCGTCTCCGGACAGACCGTGACAACAAGGAGTCCGCTGGCCGAGTGGAAACAGTCGCTCGTCGGCGGGACGACCGTCGGCGTCGGTGTCCGGGACGTGGACGAGGCCGACGTCAAGCGGGAGAAACTCCAGGCCAGCACGGGGGCGGTCGTGGAGGACGTGCACTCGGACAGCGCCGCCGCCAAGGCCGGCATGAAGGCCGGCGACATCATCGTCTCGTTCGACGGGGAGCGCGTCCGGAGCGCCCGGCACTTTGAGCGCCTGGTGACCGAGACGCCCGGAGGCCGGACGGTTGACGTCAGCGTGATGCGCGCCGGCTCGCGGGTGAATCTCAAACTCACCGTTGATACCGTGAATCCGCTCGACCCGCTGAAGTTCTACACATACAGCTTCAAGGGCCAGCCGGAAGCGTGGACGCTGAAGCCGGAAGCATGGGCGATGAGCATGCCGAAGCTGGAGAGCTTCTACCAGGGCATGTCGCCGCAGCTGGGGTTTTGGGGTCGCGGCCGGCTCGGCGTCGGCGTGCAGAACCTGACCGAGCAGCTGGGCGAGTACTTCGGCACGTCCCAGGGCGCGCTCGTGACGGCAGTTGACGACGGCACGCCGGCGAAGGTTGCTGGGCTCAAGGCCGGCGACGTCATCACCAAGATCAATGGCGAGACCGTCCGCGACGAAGCCGACCTGCGCCGCAAGCTCGGCGCCGCCAAGGGCGAGACCACGATCACCGTCATGCGCGATCGGAAGGAACTGACGCTGAAGGCGAAGATCGAAGACTAACCACGTACGCCTCGTACGCCACGTACGTCTCGTACGAGGAAGGAACTGACGCTGGCCAACAGTTATTAGGACTGGCCCTGATTGATCGAAGTTGGTAAGCCTCAGGTTCCTTGTACGAGGCGTACGTGGCGTACGTGGCGTACCCGGTCTACCCCGTCTTTTGTCCCGCCGGGGTCGGCGGCGCGACGAGCGTCGCGAACTGCGCCGCGATCATCTGGGCCACGGGCAGGACGTCGAGGCCGGGCTGTTGCTGGCGGGTCTCGGCCGCGAGCACGCCGATGCACCCTGTCGAGGAGAGGAGCGGCACGGCGATCGCGCCGGGTGATTCCGGTGTGCCGCCGCTCACGGACTGCGGCCGCATCGATCGGTACGCGAGCGAGGTCAGGTTGTCCGCGTCGGCCGTCAACAGGCCGAGCTTGGCGACGACGCGGTCGGAGTAGCCGTGGGTGAGTGACGGCCGCAGCATCGCCCCGCCTGAGTCGGCGACCCACAGCACCGCGCCTCTGGCGGAGAGGACGGCGGCCGCGCGATCGAAGAGGGGCGGCACGTCGCGGGTGTCCACGACCTTGGCCAGGTCGCCGCAGAGGGCCGCGGCGTCGACGAGGCTGAGGCCCGGCACCGGGGCGGCAGGCGCGGGGACCGGCTCGGTCACCGGTGGCGGGGGCGGCGCAACGACGCGCGTCGCCTGAGCCAGAAGTCCAATAGATTGAACAGGTTCTGGGTGGGCAGCGTGGGAGACCATCGCCCGCCAGAAGAAGAGCGCTACAGCCACCACGAACGCGATCGCGACGCCGTTCAGGCCCACGCGGAGCATCCGCAGCCGGTTGACGCGGGCGTCGCTCGCGGCCGCCTCCGCGGTGCGGGCCTTGTCGAACGCGTCGGTCACCTGGTCGAGCGCCTTGAACGACTCGATGAAGATGAGGTCGGACGCGAGCAGGCGCTGGTCCGCGCGCACGTACGATCGGGCGCGGCCGTCCACCGCGACGAAGGCCGCCAGCGCTGTCGCCGCCGAGTCGAAGAGCTTGCGCGTCGCATCGGTCGTTGTCGCAGTCTGCCGCTGGCGAATCGCCGTCTCGAGCTCGCCGGAGTGGGTGTTGACCTGATTGATCCAGTAGTCGGCGTTCTGGCCGGTCGCGATGTACCCCGCCTGCGCGGCGCGCAGGCTCGCGATCGTGGCTGTCAGCCACCCGAATTCGCCGTCGAGTGTATGGGTGATGGCCCGCTCTCGCGCGAGCGCGCTGTCGAAGCGGAGATCCTGAGCGAGGGTACCGGCGGCGATAACGACAGTTAGTACTACGAGCAGGCCCACACCACGGGTCGGCGTCGTACGAAGCATTCGTCAGTACTATACGCCAAGAGATGACAGTCGGCGTCGTGATCAATCCGGTGTCGGGGCGCGTACGCGGTACCGGTACGCGTCGCGCAACGCAAGCGCGTACCGTCGCCGCGCGATTTGGTGTCGAAGCGGACGTACGGATCACAGAACGTGCGGGTCACGCGGCCGGACTGACGAATGTGTTCCTCGACGCCGGCGTCGATCGAGTGATCGTCTGGGGCGGCGACGGTACAGTGAATGAGGCCGCCGGGCCGATCATCGAGCGGCGGGGTTCCGCGGCTCTCGGAATCGTACCCGGGGGATCCGGTGACGGCCTGGCCCGGAGCCTGGGTCTCGGCCTGCGCCCCGAGCGCGCGATCGAGGTGGCGCTCACCGCGCCGGCCGCGCCGGTTGATGTCGGCTATCTCGCGAATCGCCATTTCCTGAACATCGCGGGCGTTGGCTTCGACGCGACGGTCGGCATGGCCTTCAACCAGCGAAGCAAACGGGGCCTGAGCGGGTACCTTCGGGAGCTCTTTGGCGCGGTCTGGTCGTACCGGATCGAGCGCTACGGCCTCGTGGTCGATGGCGTCACCAGCGATCAGGAGCGGTTTCTCATCGCTTTTGCCAACGGCCGCGAGTACGGCAACAGCATGGTGCTCGCTCCGGCGGCCGATCCCTCCGACGGTTGGCTGGACGTCGTGCTGGTCGATGCCGGCGGGCCGATCCGGCAGCTCTGGCGGGCACGCCGGCTCGCCGTCGGGCATGGCCGGCCGGCGCACGGCGTGTTCTGGGGCCGCTGTCAGTCGGCCGCGATCACGGGCGACCGTCTCGTCTGCCACGTGGACGGCGAGACGTTCGTGACGAGCGGAAGTGTGGAGGTCAGGATCGAGCCCGGCGCGATTCAGGTCTGTGGCGCGACAAGGACGTAGCCGGCGGGCTTTAGCCCGCCGGATAGATCATCGGATCAGCCCTCTTGATCAACTGAATCGCCAGGCCCCATGGGTCGCGCAGCATCGCGACCTCGTCGCCGGCGGCGTTGACGAAGACGTCGCCCTCGGGTGTGGCGCCCGCAGCCATCAGTTTCGCGCGCGCGGCCGGCACGTCGCCGGCCAGAAACGCGAGATGGAGCAGCAGCGGGTCCATCGTCCGGTAGTCGGGCACGGGCAGGTGCGCCTGCCGGTAGAACTCCAGCATCACCGTCCCGCCGTCGTCCGCCAGGAAATATCCGAAAGGCGGCTCGGCTTGCGAGCGTTTGATCTCGAGGCCGAGGTGGGCGACGTACCAGCGCGAGAGCGCGACCGGGTCGTCCACTTGATAGGCGGTGTGCTCGATTTTCACGGCGGCGAGGTTACCAGACTACCTTCACGAGCGACACGCCCTGCCGCGGCAGGCTGAAGCTCAACACCAGCCGGCCGTTCTGCACGTTCATGCGCTGCGGCGGGTCGAACAGCTGCAGCTCTCCCGCCTTTTCGAGCGTCGCCTTCTGCGCGGCTGACGGCGTCGGCGGCGAGCCCATCGACTTCCACACGGTGTAGGCGTTGCTGAGATCCTGATCGACGCGGTAGTGCGTGACCGTTGGACGCCCAGCCGGGAGGCCATCGATGGTGAGCAGCACCTCCGAGGCGGGTGCCGGCAGGTCGTCGTCGTGGTAGTTCCAGACGAGGACCGCGGCGGACCGGCGGTCACGGCTCGCGAGGGCCGAGATGTCCGGCTGTCCGCGCACGCTCTTGTCGCGGACTTCTTCGAGTGTCAGCCCGCCGGTGCTGGTGGTCGCGACGCGCGAGCCGGTCATCTGGCCGAGCATGCGAAACACGTTCAGCACGGGCTTGGCGACGCCGTTGGTGGAGAGATCCCGGAAGCCGTCGAAGGACGGTTGACCCTCGAACTCGAACGCCCACGTCACGGCGCCCAGCAGATTCACCTGGTGCAGGTCGGCCAGCTGATACGTGCGCGCGATCTGCTCGGCCGTGTAGCTCGAGAACATCGTCCCGTTCCGGTAGGCGTTGGACGGGTTCGTCCGCACCGGGCACGCCGCGCAGCCCTCCGGATCCGACTCGCCGATCACGATCGGCGTTTTTGCGAGCTCGGGAAACGACTTCACGATGCTCATGCCGTTGTTGATGGCGCGCAACTGGTTGCTGACGCTCATGCGCACGAAGCCTTCCGGCCGGACGGTGGGGGCGCCTTTCGCGTGGAAGGTGACGAGATCCAGCGGCGAGCCGGTCTTGCCCGTTGCGTAGTTGGTCCCCCGCAGGCAGTGCTCGATGAAGTTGCGCAGAATCTGCTGCGTCCTCGTGCCGTTGGGGCCCGTGACTTCGGGTCCGCCGATGCGCGCGGTGGGCAGCGCGCGCCTCAGGCCCTCGGCGGCGTAGTCGTACAACTTCATGAACTCTTCGGGCGTGCCGCGCCAGTAGCCGATGTCCGGCTCGTTCCAGACTTCCCACCACCAGGTCTCGACTTCCGCGCGTCCGTAGCGATCGATCAGGTGGCGGGCCCACTGGTAGACCAGCTCGCCCCATTTCGCGTAGTCCTTCGGCGGGGACGTCCAGCCCGTGTAGATGTCGTTGTAGTTGTCGCCCGGTTTCCAGAAGTGGCGATACGGCGCCGGGCGAGTGGACATCGCCTCCGGCATGAATCCGATCTGCACGAACGGCTTGATCTTGCGCTCGCGATAGGTGTCGAAGATGCGGTCGAGGATCGTCCAGTCGTAAACGGGATTGCCGTTGGCGTCTTCGGTGTAGGCGTTTGTCGATCCCCACTTCAACGCGGCGGCGCCGTCGCCGCTCGTCAGCAGGTTGTGCGTGCGGAAGAAGACGGGCACCGGGCTCAGCCTGGCGAGGTCGGACAGCAGCTTCTTTCCGTCAGTCATGTAGGCGTAGTTCGGCTCGTCGTTGCCGAACCAGGCCCACATCGGATTCATGGGGGCGATGACGGCCGCCGTGTCCACGCGAATCTCGACACGAGGCGCCTGGGTCGGAACGCCCAGGGACAACCCGGCCACGGCGGCTACTGCCAGGGCGATGCGCGTGACAGTCACGGGCACAGGATAACGAACCTGACCGGTTACTACTTACGTATATACACATAGGTATATAGTTGGCCCATGCCTGAAGTCGCCGTCCTCCCGCCGCACTGGTTCCAGATTCTGCTCGCCCTGGCGGACGAAGACCGCCACGGCCTCGCCATCACCAAGGACGTGTTCGCCCGCACGGACGGCCAGATGCATCTCTGGCCGGGCATGCTCTACGGCGCGCTCCGCAAGATGACGGAGCAGGGGCTCGTCGCCGACGTCGAGGCGCCCGCGGATTTCACCTCCGGCGGCGGGCGGCCGCGCTTCTACCGCATCACGACCGCCGGCAAGCGGGCCTGTGCGTCCGAAGCCTCCAGGCTCGCGCGATTCGTCGACGTCGCGCGCGCCAAGAAGCTGATTCGCCGGTGATGGCCGCCCGCTCCGTCTGGTTCGACCGGATGTATCGCGCGCTCCTCGGCGCGTGCCCGCCCGAGCTCGCGCCGCCCGTGGACGACATGCTCGAGGCGGCGCAGCAGTCGATCGCGCTGGCGTCCGCTCGGTCCGGCGCGCCCGGCCGGGCCCTGGCTCGCTTGCGCGCGCTCGCCGATCTCACCGGGTTCGTTGTCGCCGCGCGGCGCGACTCGCGCCGCCCTTTCGGGAGACCTCCCATGCACCTTCGCGAAGTCCGTCAAGCGCTGCGGCTCGTGCGCCAGCAGCCGGCCTTTTCCGCCGCGGTGATTCTGATGCTCGCGCTCGGCATCGGCGCGACGACGGCGATCTTCACGGTCGTCCACGGGGTGCTCCTGCGGCCGCTGGCGTTACGCGATCCCGACCGGATCGTACAGGTCTACGCCTCGATGCCGCACCGCAGCATCGACCGCATGGTGTTTGCGGAAGGGAACACGTGGGACATCCGCGATTGGAACAGGGTCTTCTCCTCTGTGGGGATCAGCCATGCCGCGGCCTATTCGCTGACTGGCACCGGCGGCGAGCCCATGCGCGTGGGCGGGTCGATCGTCAGCGCCGGCTACTTCGAGACGCTGGGCATCGTGCCCATCGCCGGCCGCGTCTTCCAGCCCGGTGACGATGACCCGGGTGCGCCGGCCCAGCGCGTCGTGCTCGCGGAGCCGCTGTGGGTGCGCCGGTACGCGCGGTCGCCTGACATCGTCGGCCAGACCATCACGCTCGACGGTAAATCGTACGAAGTGATTGGCGTCGTACCCGTCGAGCCCGCGATCCAGACGGGCGACGACGTCTACGTGCCGTTCCTCAGGCGGGCAAAAACCGATCGCGGCAGCTGGGAGTTCGACGTCGTGGGCCGGCTCAAGCCGGGCGTCACGATGGAAGCCGCGGCAGCGGACCTCGACCGCGTGGCCACGCTCCTGCGCGCGCACAAAGACAACGAGGGGCTGGACGTGCGGCTCGCGCCGTCATCCGACTGGCTGGCAAGTGCCGATCTGCGGCAGGCGCTGTGGCTCATGCTCGGCGCTGTCGGCCTGCTGCTCGTCATCGCCAGTGTGAACGTCGCCAATCTCCTTCTGGTGCGCGCGGCCGGCCGGACGCGCGAGCGCGCGCTCCGCACCGCGCTGGGCGCGAGCCGAGGCGATCTCATCCGCGAGGCGCTGACCGAGTCGATCGTGCTCGCCGTCATTGGCGGCGCCGCGGGCGTGCTCGTCGCGAACGGCCTCATCGCGGGGTTCAAGGCCTGGGATCCCGGCGGCATTCCGCGACTGGCCACGGTCCACATTGATCCCGCCGTGTGGCTGCTCACGGCCGCGGTCACGGTGGCTGTTGGCGTCGTCACGGGGCTGGTGCCGGCGTGGCGCTCGCCGCTCCTGCACATCGTGTCGGCGCTGCGCGAGGGCCAGCGGGGACTGACGGGCGATCGCGGCCAGGACCGCACTCGCACCGCTCTCGTCGCCGTGGAAGTGGCGGTCTCGGTGCTCCTCCTGGTCGGCGCCGGGCTGCTGACGCGCAGTCTGATCAACGTGCTGACGGTCGATCGCGGCTTTGCCACCGAACGCCGGCTGTCGGCGGAAATCACGATGCCGGGCGCCTATCCCGAAGACACGCGCGAGCAGATCGCCGAACGCATCATCGCGCGCGTGGCCGCGCTCCCGGATGTCGCGTCCGTCGGATCCGTGAGCGGCCGCATGCTCGTGGGCGGCGGGACCGGAATGAACTTTGCCGCCGCGGATCGCGAGATCGAGTCGACCGCCGTGCCCTGGGCCACGTGGCGCCTCGTGACGAAGGACTACTTCCGCGCCATCGGCCTCACGCTGAAACGCGGCCGCGGATTCACCGAGCAGGATCTCATCAGCAAACCCTGGCGCGCCGTCATCTCCGAAGGCCTCGCGCGCCGGATCTGGGGCGACGAGAATCCAATCGGCAAGACCGCCATCCTCTGGAAAGGGCAGGGCCAGCGGCCCGCGGAAGTGATCGGCGTCGTCAGCGACATGCGCGAGCACCGGCTCGATGATGGCCCGACGCTGAGCGTGTATCTCCCCGCGTACGGCGGTCCGCTTGGCGACACGACGTTGTCGCTGGTGATCGAAACCAGGGGGAATCCAGAGGCACTGAAGCCGGTGTTGCTCGCGGCCGTGCGCGAGATCGATCCGCTGCTGCCTGTGTCGCGGATGCGGTCCATCGAGGAGCTCGTGAGCCGGTCGGTTGGCGCGCGGCGCTTCACGATGCTCCTCATCGCGACGTTCGCGCTGCTGGCGTTCGTGCTGGCGCTGGCCGGCGTCGCCGGCGTGCTGCTGTACACGATGGCGAAACGGACGGCCGAGATGGGCCTGCGGCTCGCGCTTGGCGCGGAACCGCGCGCGCTCATGCGCCGCGCGCTGGGGCAGGGTCTTCGCCCTGTCGTGATTGGTCTCGTCGCGGGCACCGCGGGAGCGTTCTGGCTGTCGCGGCTGACGACGTCCCTGCTGTACGGCGTGACGGCGACGGATCCGCTGACTTACATCGCGGTCGTGGGCGGGCTGCTCGTCGCGGCGGCCCTGGCGTGCTATGGCCCGGCCCGCCGCGCGCTCCGGATCGATCCGGCGATCGCGCTGAGAGACTAATCGTCGGCGGCGCCGTCACCCCCTGGCTTTGACGGCGCCGCCGATGCCGGCCGCGGAATTGCGGCTGCCGGCCAGGTCAATTTCGATGGCCGCGGTGCTCCACCTGTCCCCGCAGCTCGCCGCCCGGGAAATCGCCCGGACCGGTGTTGGTCGGCGCCACGCCGTCATTGGTGTGGACGTTCACGTAGACGCCGGCGGTGCTGAGCAGGTCCAGCAGGGCGGACAGGGGCTGGCCCGCGAGCGAGCCGACGAGGTTCGCGCTGGTGATGACGCCTTCGGCGATGACGCCGTCGATCCGGCCGCCGCCCGTGGGCCCGGGCGTCGTGGCCGTCGAGGGATACAGCCAGACGACGATCCCGCCGTTCACGCCGGCCGCCGCGCGATGGATATGCGCCTGGAAGACGTTGCTGATGTTGGCCACGATGAGCTTGTAGGACAGCTCGGTGCCCTCGGCATTGAGGTGGAAGATCGCATTGCCGCGCGCGTTTGAGTTATTGACGACGCCCGCCGGCATCACTTCCTCCGCGGCCGACAGCGGCGTCCCGAAGTTGCCGCCGTTGGCATTCGGCGACTGGCCGGCGCCGTTCTCAAAGACGGGCAGCACCAGCGGCCCTGGCTGGGTCGGAGAGTCCATGGCACACGCGCTCAGAACCGCTCCGGCCAGGACCACTACAGCAGATTTCCACATACGTCCTCCTCGGTGGGGAAGGCGACCCGACTTGCAACGAACGTTCCAGCGTCGTTGACGCGTCCAGGCCTGATCATCTGGCGGGGATCGCTTACGTGGAACGTACGCGCTAACGCGAATCGAAAACGCTCGCCTGCGAAACGCGGCCCCCGAACTGGACAAAGGCAAGAAGTGGTCATAATATTATGACCATGGCGACGAAGCGGGGGCCCTCCAAATCACGGGTCGGGGCGGCCGAGTTCAAGGCCCGGTGCCTCGAGCTCATCGACCAGGTCCGGGAGTCGCGGACCGAGTATGTGGTCACCCGGCATGGCGAGCCTGTGGCGCAGCTGGTCCCGGTGGATGCGCCGGCGACGGCATCGCCGCTCGGGGCCATGCGCGGCACGCTCCTCAAGTTCGATCGGCCGTTCGACCCGATTCCGGCGACCTGGACCGCGGACCAGGACGAGCCGTAGCCGCCCGTGCTGCTGGACACGCACGTCTGGATCTGGCTCGTCGCCGACGAGCCGCGAAGGCTCGGACCGAAAACCCGCCGGCGACTCGCCCGGGCGATTGGCCGGGGGGCGCCGTATGTCTCCGCGGTGTCGGCGTTCGAGATCGCGGCGCTGCACACAGCCGGCCGCCTGCACTTCACGCAGCCGGCCGAGCGGTGGATCCGTGAATCGATTGCGCGTGCGGGGTTTCGCGTGATCGATCTCGATACCGCGATGGCGATCGACGCCGGCCTGGTGCCATCGGCCGGACTTCCCGATCCGATCGACCGCTGCCTCGTCGCGACCGCGCGCGAGTATCAGATGCCGATCGCGACGTGCGACCGGCGCATCCTCGATTACGCCTCGCGCACCGGTCTCGTGCAGGCGATCGACGCGTCGGTCTGATGCGCGTGCGCGAGTCCTAACTCAGCTTCGTCAGCCATGGGAACCAGCGGTCCAGGTAGCGGACGATGATGCTGAACTGATTGGTGAGGATGAGGAGGCCGAGGAGGATCAGCAGCCCGCCCGACACGCGCTCGATCGTCTTGTAGTGCTTGCGGATGCGGGCGGACGCGAGAAAGAAGCGATCCATCGCGAGCGCGGTGAGGATGAACGGCACGCCGAGCCCGGCTGAGTAAACGGCCAGCAGCGCGACGCCCTCACTGACCGTTTCCTTCGACCCCGCAATGACAAGAATCCCGCCGAGGATCGGCCCGATGCAGGGCGTCCAGCCGAACGCGAACGCGACGCCGACCAGAAACGCGCCGAAGAGACTGGCCGGTCGGCCGCTCGTCTGCTGGCGCGTGTCCATGTCGAGCCACTTGATGCGAAACACGCCCGCCAGATGCAGGCCGAAGATGATGACGACGACGCCGGCGATCTTCTCGAGAACGCGCTGGTGTCGGCCGAGCAGCTTCGCGAGCGCGGTGGCGCTGGCGCCGAAGGCAATGAAAACAATGGAGATACCGAGCACGAACGCGAGCGACGTGACGAGCAGCCGCCGCCGGCGCGCTCGGGCCTTCTCCGTGTCCTCAGTCCTCCCCGTGGCCTCGGCGCTTTTCTTCATGTCCTCAAAGGAGACGCCGGAAATGAACGAGATGTAGCCCGGCACGAGCGGCAGGACGCAGGGCGAGATGAAGGAGAACACGCCGCCGATGAAGGCGGCGAGAAAGGAGACGTCAGTCATTTTGATTGCCGCCCCAAAGCCCGGGGCGGCCTACGTACTTATTTGATTTCTTTCAACGGAATCACTTCCGCGCGGGGCAGGGGACCGAAGTCCTCGCCGAACTTGATCGGCGGCAGGTCCTGGAACATGAAGTCCCACTTCCAGCGCTCGGAGGGGTTCGACGCCTGCAGCCAGTGGCGCGCCGACACCGGACGCGCGAAGCCCATCGTCGGCAGCGCGGCGTAGGCCGGATTCGTGGCGCCAAGCTCGCGCGCGATCGCCTCGCGCACGGCCGCCGCCGACACAAAGTGGACCGGCGATCCGAAGACGACGCCGAGCTTCATGAAGATCTGCCAGTCCTCGCCGGCGTCGCCCGGCGGCACGATGACGCGTGAGGCCGCCTGCACGTGGCCGGTCGCGTTCGTGTACGTCGCGTCCTTCTCGACAAACGCCGATCCGGGCAGCGCGATGTCCGCCGCTTCAGCAAGCGCCGTCTTGAGCACGCCCTGGACGATCAGCGTCTTGATACGGCCGGCGGCGCGCGCCTGGAGGATCCAGTCGGTGTCGCCAATCGAGCCATCCGGACCCGGATCGAAGACGTACAGGACTTTCACCGAACCCTTCTCGACCGCAGCCTTCAGCGCCTTCAGATCCGCCGGCGCGCCGTTCGCGGCCGTCGTGAGGCCGAGATCCCGTGCGCCACGCACGTTGGCCGCGTCGGCAGCCGGAATCTTGAACTTCGTGTTGGCCGGCTGCGGCTTCTCCCGATACCGCCACGACATCGCCACGCCGCCGGAGTTCCCGGCAATCTGCTTGATGACGTACAGCTCCTCGAGCGACGCCTGTCCCGAGACGAGGAAGAACGTCGAGGCGGCGCCGCCCGCGGCCACGACCGCGTCGTTCACCGCGATCAGCGCATCCGCCCACGGCACGGCTCGCGATGACGCTGCCTGCCCTGAGCCTGTCGAAGGGCCAAGCCGCGGCTGCAGCATCCGGCGGTCGCTTTCGACCCAGTGGTAGTCGAAGCGGCCGATGTCGCACATCCAGTACTGATTGACGTCGGGGTTGAGGCGCGGCGTCATGCGGATGAGCTGCGCGCCCTTGGCCCATTCGGGCTTCGCCTTGATCCACGCCGTCGTGTTGCAGCCCTTCTCGCAGAAGGTGCAGATCGTGTCCCCGGCCTGCGGGTTGTCCCACGGCCGCGATCGGAAGCGGTAGTCGCGCGTCGTGATGGCGCCGACGGGGCACACGTCCATGAGGTTGCCGGAGAGGAGCGAGATCACGCCCTTCTCCTCGAACGTCGCCAGCTCGCTGCCGTAGCCGCGGCTGGCGATGCCGATCTGCGCGTCGCCGTCGACCTCCTGCATGAACCGGATGCAGCGCGTGCAGAGGATGCAGCGGTTGCGGTTCAGCATCAGCGTCGGGCCGAAGTCCACGTCGGCCTTCACGCCCTGGCCGTCGAACACGCGGCGGTCGAACTCCATCCGGCTGCGATCGGGGCCGAAGGTGTACGAGAAATCCTGCAGCGGGCACTCGCCGCCCTTGTCGCACACCGGGCAATCGAGCGGGTGATTGAGGAGGAGGAACTCGAGCACGCTGGCCCGCGCCGCCACGACGTCCGGCGTCTGCGTCGCGACGACCATGCCGTCCGTGCAGATGGTCGAGCACGCCGTCTGCAGCTTCGCCATCTTCTCGATCTTGACGATGCAGACGCGGCAGGACCCGTCCACGCCCAGGCCGGGGTGATAGCAGTAGTAGGGGACTTCGTGGCCGTGCTGGATGGCGGCCTCGAGGACGGTCTTGCCCTTCTCGACCGTTACCTGCCGCCCGTCAATCGTGAGCGTGACGCTGGACATAACCCCGGGATCATATCAAGTGCTCCGCTGGTTCCGGGGGTTCCGGGGTTCCGAGGTTCCGGGGTGCTGTTTACAGGTTCCGAGGTTCCGAGGTGCCGCGTGCCGTCTTTCGTTCACAAATCATGCGTTCACCAATCACAAATCCCCTGCTTTCCCTCACCTGACGATCTCGACCAGCGTCGCGTCGTCCTTGGCGACGATGCGCCGGACGGCGGCCTTGAGCGGGATCTGCTGTTCCAGGACGGCGTCTGTAATCTTCAGCAGGAGTTCGACCTCCGTCCCGTCGGCGTACTGGACGCCCACGAGCAGCGGCAGATCGAAGACGTCGCCGACCTGCTCGACGCGCACAGTCGCGGTCTTCCCGTCGGGCGCGATGCGTGACGTGAAGCGGATGCGCGCCGGCGCGGCGCCGCCGATCCAGCGCTCGAAGAACCGCCCGAGCTTCATCGGCGTGTGCGCTTCCATCGCGATGCGCAGGTCGTCCGTGCCGGCCTTCTTGAACTTCCAATCCGCATAGAACTTCTTGAGCCCAGCGACGAACGCCTCGTCGCCGATGAGCTGCCGCAGCATGTGCAGGACGACGGCCGACTTGTTGTAGACGAGCGCGCGGAACACGCGTCCGTCACTCTGCAGGTGTCCGAGCCGGTAGCCGAGCGAGATCGGACCCTGACGCACGAGCGGCCGCGCCGACTCGCGCATGGCGGCAAGCATCGTGCGCAGCAGCTCCGGCCCGCGCTCGCGTTCGGCGTAGAGCAGCGCGAAGTAGTGCGCGAGGCCTTCGCTCAGCCATTGCTCGTGGTAGTTCTTCCAGCCCACGGCCTGGCCCCACCATTGATGCGCCACTTCGTGCGCCAGGAAGAAGTGCTGAAAGCGTCCGCCGAGCGCGACCGGATCCGAGGACCACACGTACGGCGTGGACGCCATCTCCTGATGGAGGATGGCGAAGTAGGGCGGGCTGTGGCCGCCCGGCAGGTTGTCGTCGAGCGCGGCGAGCGTGAAGTTCGGATACGGCGCGTCGCCGGCGAGCCCCGCGTAGAAGCTCAGCATGCCGGTGACCAGCGGCAGCGTGTGGCGGTTGCGGCTGGCCATGCGCGGCGTCGAGACGATCTCGAGGTTGACCGGTGACGCGAGGTCGATCCTCGAGCGCGCGATCGGCACGAATCGGCTGATCACGCACGCGAGATAGCGCACCGGCCGGTCGGCGACGTACTCGACCGTCCGCATGCCGCGCGCCGATCCGCGCCCCTCGGTGTCCATCGGGCTGACCGACGTGCCCGTCAGCGTGCCGCTCGCGACGACCGTGTACTCGGACGGCACCGTCAGGCGCATCGAGGCCGTCGCGTAATCGCCGACGGGCGCCTGCGGATACCACGCGACGCGATTGCTGTACATGAACCGCGGCTCGGGCGGCACCACGACGACGGTCGATGTCGGCGGGTCCTGTCCCGGCAAGGTGCCCTGGACCTGGCCATCCACCGCGATGGCCTCGCGATCGAGTCCCTGCGGCGGCAGCCTGCCGCTGTAGGCAATCTGGAGCGTGAACTCGTCGCCGCGATTCATCTGCCGCGGCAGCGAGACGATGACGTTGCTCTGGCCGACGATGCGCAGCGCGAGCAGGCGGCCGAGCTCGGGCGACGTCACGCTCGACACCGCCAGGTCGCGCGCGAGTTTGACCGTGAGCGACGTGACGCCGAGCGCCTTGAGGCGGACCTGCAGCGTGCCTCGTCCCGCGACCCACATCCGGGCCGGGTCGAACGTCAGTTCGACGCCGTACTTCACGACGTCATACGCGGCGTCGTCGTCTTCGCTGTAGTGCGGGCCGCGCTGCAGCAGCCGCTCGGGTGAGGCGTACACGCTGATGTTCTTGCTGCGCCCGCGATCGAAGACCGTGATGTCCTCGGCTTCGTTCGGCGAGCGGGCGTAGGTGAGCCAGCCGTGTTCGGACGTGCGGGCTTCGACGATCGTGTGGCCTGTGCCCGGCTCGAGCGACCACTGCTCGGGCGTCAGCGTGCCGAGGTCCAGGTTGTAGCTGCGGAAGGCGAACTCCTCGAAGATGCCCTGCGCGCGCCGGAACTCGTCCGGACTGGCGGCCACCGGCTTGAGGCTCGCGGCGGCAATACGGTCGGCGAATTCGTTCGGGTTGAGCCGCACGAATGCGCCGTCGATTTTCGAGGTGAACGCGGGCTTGCCGGCGAAGAGCCGCAGCTGGCCCTGCTCGGCGGGATTCTCCGGCGCGAAGTGCATCTCGCCCTTGCCGCGCAGCACCAGCGCCGTGACGCCGGCGTCCGTTTCCGCGACGAAGGCCGAGCCGGATTCGAACGTGAGCATGAAGTCCGGCGCCTGCAGCGTCAGGTGGTTGACCGCGAACTGCTTCGCCGGATCCAGATTCAGCTTCCAGAGGCCGTCGACGGCCGCGAGCTCGGTGATCCCCGCGAGTCGATACCTATCCTGCGAGTCGTCCTGGGGGATCGCGCGCAACTGCCACGTGGTCAGACGCCCGCGACGGCCGTGACCGACGAGCACGTCGGCGAGGACGTCGACGCCGGGACCCGCGGTCGAGGCGCCGCGCGCCAGCTCGCGCACGACCGCCGTGGACGGCGGCGTGCCGTTCCGCGTGGCGCGCGTGAAAAACCGTTCGTCCTCTGCAGGGAACGCGTTCGACGTCAGCGCGCGCAGATTCTCGACGCGTCCGGATCCGATCGCCTGCTCGAGGTCGGCGAGAAGGCGGACCACGCCGTCGGCCTGGAGCGGGCGCACCTGTCCGGATTGGGCCACCGCAGACGCGTGCATGACCGCGATCGCGGCCAGGACGAGGATGCGGCGCATGGAGCGATGTTAACGCGGCGCAGCGCGCTTCAGCACCAGCGCGGTGAGGTCGTCGGCGAGTCTCACTTCACCCGCGTGCGCCTGGACGGCGGCGAGGATCGCCCGGCCGATGTGCTCCGTATCGTGCTCGGCCTGCGCGGTGAGCACGGTCTCGAGGCCGGTTTCGTCGAAGGGACGGCCCGCGGAGTTCTCAGCTTCCGTGATGCCGTCGCTGTAGAGCACCAGCAGATCGCCGGGCGCGATCGTCACGTGCGAGGTCGCGTACGTCGCCTCTTCGAACATGCCGAGCGCCAGACCGCTCGTCTCCGGGGTGCCGACTTCCTCGAGCTGCCCCGACGCGCGTCGAATCACCGGCGGCAGGTGGCCGGCGTTCACGAACTCCAGCACGCCTGTGCGCCGGTCGTAGACCCCGTAGAACAACGTGATGAACCGCGAGCGCGGGCTGTGGCGCAGCACCTGCGCATTGAGCCGCGTGACGAGCCGCGCCGCATCGAGGTCCTCGTCCACGAGCGTGCGCAGCATGGCGAGGAGCAACGCCATGAGGAGCGCGGCCGGGCTGCCCTTGCCGGCGACGTCGCCGAGCGCGATCACCAGCCGGTCGTCCTTCATCGTGAGGATGTCGTAGAAGTCGCCGCCGACGGTGTTGGCCGGCCGCGTGATGCCGGAGATCGACACGTCACCGAGGTCCCGCACGGCGCCCGGCAGCATCGCGAGCTGGATGTCGCGCGCGATCTCCAGGTCGCTCTTGAGGGACAGCCGGTCCGCGACCTCCATGAGGATGAGCAGATTCAGCCCGGCGAATGCGACGAGCAGCCAGACCGTGCCGTCCACCCACCGCGGCATCGGCAGGGCTATCTCGAACGGAAACAGCAGGAACGGCACCCACGCGATCCCGCGAAACAACGAGACGAGGCCCAGGAGCGCGGCGACGACGGCGATCCCGTACAGCACGCGGCGCGCCGGCGAGAGGCGCATCGTGAAGGCAATGAACAGCAGGCGCCCCTTCGACGGCCACCGCTGGTACCACGGCTTGGCATCGAGCGCGCGCATGTCGATGCCGCGCGAGAAGTACCGGTAGGCCTCCGGCGTGTCGCGCGTGAAGAGGCGCTGGAAATCGACCGACGTCAGGTCGCGGGTGTACTCGTCCAGAAACGAGCGGACGCGACTTTGCGGCTGCGCCATAAAGAGCTATACGAGAAGGCCGAGCTCTTTTCCCACTTTCTTGAACTTGTCGAGCGCGAACTGCAATTCGTCCTTCGTATGGCCCGCCGTGACAATCGTCCGGACGCGGGCTTTGTCGCGGGCGACCGTCGGAAAGGCAATACCCTGCGCAAAGACGCCTTCCTGGAACAGGCGGTCGGACAGCTGCATCGCCCGGCTGCCTTCACCGGCGATCACCGGCGTGATCGGGCTCTCGCTGAGCCCGGTATTGAACCCGAGCGCCTTCAGGCCGGCCTTGAAGAAGCGCGTGTTGTCCCACAGCTTAAGGATGATCTGCGGCTCCTGCTCGAGCACGTCCAGCGCGGCGAGGCACGTGGCGGCCACCGACGGCGGATGCGACGTGGAGAACAGGAACGGCCGCGCGCGATGGTAGAGGAACTCGATCAGCGTCTTCGATCCCGCGACGTAGCCGCCGAGCGCGCCCATGGCCTTCGAGAGCGTGCCGACCTGGATGTCCACGCGGCCGTGCATCTTGAAGTGATCGATCGTGCCGCGGCCGTTCGCCCCGAACACGCCGCTCGCATGCGCGTCGTCCACCATCATGATGCAGCCGTATTCCTCGGCGAGCGCGCAGAGCTCCGGCACCGCGCCGAGGTCGCCGTCCATGCTGAAGACGCCGTCCGTGATGAGGAGTTTGCGCTGTGTAGCAGGCAGGTCCTTGAGGATCGCGCGCGCGCCGTCGACGTCCTTGTGCTTGAAGACTTTGATCGCCGCCTTGCTCAGCCGGCAGCCGTCGATGATGCTCGCGTGATTCAGCTCGTCGGAGATGACCACGTCGTCTTTCGTGAGGATCGCGGCCACCGTACCGGCGTTGGCCGCAAAGCCGCTCTGAAAGACAACGACCGCCTCGGTCTTCTTGAACGCTGCGAGCCGGCGCTCCAGCTCCATGTGGATCGCCATCGTGCCGGCGATCGACCGGACCGACCCGGAGCCGACGCCGAACTCCTTGACGGCGGCCAGCGCGCGCTCGACGAGCTTCGGGTGCGTCGTGAGGCCGAGGTAGTTGTTCGACGACAGGTTGACGACCTGGCGGCCGTCGAAATGCGCCGACGCCGCCTGCCGATCCTCGAGGATGCGAAGCGATCGATAGAGCCCCTGGCTCCGAAGCGTGTCGAGCTCGGTGGAGAGAAAGTTCAACGGATCGGTGCGCATGAGTTCAGGCATCGTCTTTCTTCATGAATTCCTGGAACAGGACTTGAACGATGGCGGCCGTCGGCACCGCGAGCAGCGCGCCGACGAGCCCGAGCAGCTCGGTGCCGATGAGCAGCGCCACGACAACCGAGATCGCGCTCACGCCGACCTGGCGCTCCATGATACGCGGCACCAGGAAGTTGTTCTCGATGAACTGCTGCAGGGCGAAGTACGCGGCGACGACCAGGCCGGTCTGCGTCGATACCGTGAATCCGACGAGGATCGCCGGAATCGCGGTCAGGATTGGGCCGACGACGGGAATCATCTCGCCGATCGCCGCGAGGAGCGCGAGCACCCAGTAGTACGGCACGCCCATCAGCTTGAGACCCAGCGCCGCCGTCGAGCCAATCACGAGCGCGAGCAGCAGCTGGCCGCCGAGCCAGGCGCCGACCTTTTCGGTCACCGCCCGCGTGATGCGCGCCACCTGCGGCCGGCGCTCCTCGGGGAACAGGCGCAGGAACGTCGCGTGCAAATCGTCGGCTTCGATCAGGATGTAGTACGGCAGCACGAACACGGTCACGACCGCACCAACGACCCCGAGGATGCTCTGGAGCGCGCTGAAGATCCCGCTGATCGCCAGTTCAGGATTCGGCAGCGACTTCGCGAGGTCGGCCCAGCTCCATTTGCCCGACCAGAGTCCCCACCGGCGGAGCGTGTCCTGGCCGCGCGCCGCCAGGTCGGGAAGATTGGTCCAGAGTGCAACGGCCTGTTCGACGAGCGGCGGCAGCAGAATCGAGAGCATGCCCGCGATGGCGAGGAGCACCCCGATGTACAGCACGAGGATCGCCGCCCACCGCGGCAGCCTGCGCTTGCGGCCGCCCTTGCCGCGCCGGCGCTCGATCTGGCGCACGATCGGGCTGAGGCCGACCGCGAGGAGGCCGGCGACGTACAGCAACACCAGCACGTTCCGCAGGACGGCCATCAGCCACAGCAGGACGATGCCAGTCAGGAAGACGACGACGGCTCGGACGATCAGCCGGCGGTAGCGCTCCTCGTCGGTCGAAGTCACGAGGAGGCCGGGCGCGCGGCGGTGCCCTGGCGGGCGAAATCCGCGGCGTACGCCGAGAGGTCGTCGTAAATGGCGCCGAGCTCGTCGAGCGAGGCGAGAAACACGATGCGGAAGAAGCCCTGATCGGCCGGCAGCCCGAACCCCGAGCCGTACACGCACAGGATGCCGGTGGCCCGGAGGAGCCCGAGCACGAAGTCTTCGTCGGTCGCGCCCGGCGGCAGCGTCACCTGCGGCATCGCGTAGAACGCGGCGCGCGGCTCGACGACCCGCATGCCCGGCATCGACTCCAGCCGGCGCGTCGTCAGCGTCGATCGCAGGACCAGATCGCGCACGAATTCCTGCTGATGCGACCGGTCGCCCGTGAGCGCGGCTTCGATCCCGTACTGCATCGGGCCCGGACTGCACAGACGCCCGTCCGCGAGCTTCTTGATTGCACCGAGCACGTCGTCCAGTCGCTCGGAGCGGCCGGCGACCAGCCAGCCGGCGCGCCAGCCTGGGGCGAGGTACGCCTTCGAGAGCGACGAGAACGAGAGGATCGGCGCGTCGGGATCGAGGCTGCCGAGGAGCGGCGCGCGGCCGTCGAAGGCGAGATCGCCGTAGACCTCGTCGGCGAGGATCGGGACGCCGGCGCGCGCGGCGATCTCGAGCAGCGCCCGCCGCGTCGCTTCCGGATAGACCGCGCCCGTCGGGTTGTTGGGATCGATCAGGACGAGCGCGCGTGTCGCGGGGCTCAAGCGCCGTCGAATGTCGTCCAGGTCCGGGAGCCACCCGCGGGCGGGATCGGTGCGGTAGTACGCCGCGCGCGCCCCGATCTTGGCGAGCACGGCGGTGTAGAGCGGATACGTCGGCGTCGGGACGAGCACTTCATCGCCAGCGTCCGCGAGCGCGCCGAGCGCCAACTCGATCCCCTCGGATGTGCCGGACGTCAGGATCACGCGGTCCGCCGAGACCGGGACGCCGCGCGACTGATACTCGGCCGCGACCGCTTCGCGCGCCGGCAGGATGCCCGCGGACGCCGTGTAGCCGTTGTGGCCGTCGCGCATGGCCTTGCTCACGGCTTCGATCAGATGCGCAGGCGTGCGGAAGCCGAACTGATTCGGATCGCCGATGTTCAGGTACCGGACCTTCCGGCCGCCGGCCTCGACCTTCTTCGCCTCGGCCACGATGTTGCGGATGGCGTAGGTGAATGACCGTACGCGGGCGGAGGAACGGATGAGGGCGCCGACGGACATGGAATAGATATGGTAGCGGGTTTGGGCGAAGGGGTTCATAGGTTCATCGGTTCATGGGTTCTGGTTCATCGGTTCATGGGTTCCGGCCGGCCGAACCGATGAACCCATGAACCAGAACCGATGAACCCATGAACCTATGAACCCGTTCAATGTAAGAATCCCTGTGTGCAGTCGCTTGGGTTGCTCGCGCTCCGGCTGGCGCTGGCCCTGGTCTTCGTCATGCATGGGGCGCATGCGATGTTCGGCATTGCGGCGGGGCCCGGCGTGGGGCCCGGCGGGCTCACGGCCACGGCGGCGGCGTTCAGCAAGGCGGGGATCGAGCCCGGGTTTCTGATGGGGGTGACGGCCGCGGTCATTCAGCTCGCGGGCGGACTCCTCATCGGCACCGGTTATCTCACCCGTTTCGGGGCCGCGGCGGTGCTGGGCTACGTGATGATCGCCGCCTGGAAGACGCATCTCATGTGGGGCTTTTTTCTGAACTGGGGCCCGGACATGACGCGCGGGCACGGGCTCGAGTACTCGATTGCGCTCGGCGGCGGCCTCCTGTGCCTCGTGTTTACCGGCGCCGGTGAGGCGTCGATCGACGGCCTGCGGACGAGCCGCGCGCAGTCGCGCGCGGCGGGCCGCGCCAGGCTGCGCCGATCGTGACGCTCGCCGACCGCGCGGTCCTGATCACGGGCGCCAAGCGGATCGGCGCCGCGATTGGCGCGGAAGCCGCCGCCCGGGGCGCCGACGTCGCGCTCGTTTACAACCAGTCCAAGGCTGAAGCCGACGCCGCGGCGGACGTCGTCCGCGGCCACGGGCGCCGCGCGCTCGTCGTGCAGGCGGATGTGTCGGACGAGGCCTCGTGCCGCGCGCTCGTCGAGACCGTCGGCCGCGAATTCGGCCGGCTCGACGTGCTCATCAACATGGCGTCGCTCTATCGCGCGGTGCCCTTCGACAAGATGCAGGCGTCCGACTGGGATCGGCAGCTCGCGATTGATCTCCGCGGCGCCTTTCTCTGCGCGCGCGCGGCCGTGCCGCTCATGCGCAAGGCCGGCGGCGGCCGCATTATTAATTTCTCCGACTGGGTCGCCGCGAGCGGGCGCCCGCGCTACAAGGGCTATCTGGCGTACTACGTCGCCAAGAAAGGCGCGCAGGCGCTGACCGAAGGCCTCGCGCTCGAGCTCGCCGCCGACCAGATCCTCGTCAACGCCATCGCGCCCGGCCCGATCCTCCCGCCGCCCGGCACGTCGGACGAGGAGATCAAGGCCGTGGAACGCGCGACGCCGCTCGGCCGCTGGGGCGGGCCCGAAGAAATCGTCAAGACCGTCATGGCGCTCATCGACTCAGACTTCATCACGGGCGAGACGATCCGCGTCGACGGCGGACGACACGTCGACTAGCTTGCGCGCCGACCGGCCGTGAACCTCTTTCCGGATCTCCATCGGACGGTGGCCCTCGAAATCCTCGCCTCCATCCGTGCGCGGTTCGCGCTGTCGCTGCTCGCGTCGCTCTTCCCACGGAAACTCACTTGACTTGCCGTGGTAATCACGGGGCTTGGCGCCCTACCACGGCAAGTCAAGTGGTTTCCGGGAAACGTTCCGCTGGCTCACGCTCCGAGCCGACGCTCGGAACCGCTGCGCTCCTTACGGCGGGATTTCGCGCTGGCGCTGTCGGGCCAGTCCGAGTCGATCCGGAAAGAGGTTCACGCCCGTTCGGCCGCATCACGGAAGCTGCCGTCCTGACAGCGCCCGGCGCGTGGGTGACGTCCTGCAGGCCGACTGGGAGTTGCCCGATGAGCGACAGCGGGCAATCGCGCCGGAGGGAGGGAGCGCTTCGAGCGCGGCGTCCGTAGGCCCGCGGAGGCGGGCCGAGTAGGACCCGCGCGACGGCGAAGTGCGAAGCGCGAGCGGACGGAGGCGCGAGTGCGAGGGCAAATCTCCCCGGAGGCCGGAAGGACGTCACCCACGCGACGGGCTAGGGTTCTAAGCCTGCGCGCGGACTTCGGTTGCGGTCGCGGAGCGATTGGCGCTGAACAGCTCCTGCATCGCGTCGAGGGCGCCAGTCAGCTCGCTGCGTTCGCGGGCGAAGCAGAAGCGCACGAAGCCTTCGCCGTGCGGGCCGAAGTCGACGCCCGGCACGCAGCCGATGCGGCCACGCTTGATCAGGTACTCGGTCATCGCCCAGGACTGTGATGCCGGCGCGTCGGCGAGCGGCGAACGCCAGGCGGGATCGATCCTGAGAAACGCATAGAACGCGCCTGCCGGCGGCTGGCCGGAGAACACGCCCGGGGCGGCGCGGCGGATACCGTCATAGAAGAGCGCGCGTCTCGCGTCGAGCTCCTGCCGATACGCCGCCACGATGTCCTGCGACCCGGTGAGCGCGCCCAGCCCGCCGTACTGGATCAGAGACGAGGTGTTGGAGACGGTGTAGAAGAGCATCTTGCGGACGCGCTCGCGGATCGTCCTGTCGGCGACGGCGAGATACGCGAGCCGCAAGCCCGTCATCGCGTACGTCTTGCTGAACGTGTAGATCGGAATCGTGCGCGCGTACATGCCCGGCAGCGACGCGATGCTCACGTGCTCACCTTCGAAGACGACGTCCTCGTAGGCTTCGTCGGAGAGCACCCACAGATCGCGCTCGTGCGCGAGGGCGGCAATCGCCTCGAGGTCGGCGCGGTCGAGCACGCCGCCCGTCGGGTTGTTCGGCGAGTTCAGATAGATGGCGCGTGTCCTGGGCGTCACGAGCCGGCGCATTTCGTCCACGTCAGGCCGCCAGCCGCGCGATTCGTGGAGGGGATAGCCGACCGGCACCGCGCGCGCGCACTGGATGCTTCCGGCCGCGGGCGGCCATTCCGGATCGGGCACGAGCACTTCGTCGCCAGGCTCGAGCAGCCCGTGGCAGGCGGCGAACACCCCGTGAATCCCGCCCGTGCACGCCATCACTTCGTCGGTGCTGTCGATCGGAATGCCGTTCTGCGCGCGCAGCTTCTGCGCGAGCGCCTCCAGCAGCGGCGGAATGCCGGTCGTCTGCACGTAGTGCGTGCGGTTGTCGTCGATCGCGCGGCGGAGCGCCGCCTTCACGGAATCGGGCGCGTCGAAGCTGACGTCGCCCTGATCGAGCCGGAACGGCCGCTCGAGCGAATACATCATGTCGCGGATGCGGATGATGCCTGAAAAAGGAACCTGGTCGAGATACGATGCCATCGGAGCGATCATACAGGCCCGTGCATCCGAAACAGGCGAGGGCCGATCACGACGTGCTCGACGTCATCCGCCACCGCTGGAGTCCGCGCGCGTTCGATGCGGATCGCGCGGTGCCGGTGCTGGAGCTCGCCCGCCTGTTCGAAGCGGCCCGGTGGGCGCCCTCGTCGGGGAACACGCAGCCGTGGCGGTTTCTGATCGCCGATCGCCGGCGGTCGCCCGAGCGGTTTGCGGCGCTCATCAGCACGCTGACCGGGAAGAACCCCGCGTGGGCCGGCGCCGCGCCGATGCTCGTGCTGGTCGCGGTGCAGGTGACGCTCGAGCGCGCTGAGTCGCCCGATCCGCTCGGGTACTACGACACGGGCCAGGCCGTCGCGCTGCTCACCGTGCAGGCGACATCCCAGGGTCTCTCAGTCCGGCAGATGGAGGGCTTCGATCGCGAGCGCGCCCGCGAGGTCCGCGCGGTGCCCGCGCCGTTCGAGCCCGCCGTCGTGATGGCGATCGGCTATTCAGGCGATCCCGAATCGCTCGTCGTCGAAAAACATCGCGAGGCGGAAGTCACGCCGCGGAATCGGAAACCGATTTCAGAGTTTGCGTTCGACGGCGAATGGGGGAGGCCACTGTGATTACCGTCGGGCAGGGCTTCGGCTTCCAGTTGAACGCGAACGGGACGCAGATGATCTGCGGGTACGAGACGGTCAGGCACGTCGATCTGGTGTCGGGCGCCGAGACGCCGTGGCCGCTGAACGGTGCCGGCGCGTGGTATCCAGGCGGATGGGACGAGAACGATCCTGTCGTGTTCTCCCCGGTCTCAGTGAATCCGATGAGCACGCGGGCGCTGGTGTGGCGCCTGGGCAATCCGCCCACGAACGCCATCGGCAGGGAAGCGGAGTGCGTCGGCCATGCCGGCCTCGAGGTCATCAACGGCAAATGTCTCTCCACCAACAGCCAGCAGCTCATCTCCAACGGCCGCGAAATAACGCCGGAGCCGTTCTCGGGCGTCGTGTGGGACGGGACGCACTACGGCTACAAGCGGGGCTGGGACGGGAGCGGGCCGTTTGTCGTACGGCGAGTCAGCGACAACGCGCCGGTTCGCGAGATCCCGTATGGCGGCATGTACGAGCGGCCGTACACACTGAGCAGCGGGCTTTGGGTCGCGGGGAACTACGGCGGCCGCGGCCGGATCACCACTCCCACGACGAACCTCGAGGTGCCCGAGCTGGAGCTCTGCGGGCTGGTGTTCGAGCACAGCGGCGTCGCCTACGTCGTGACCGCCGTCATGGGGAGTGGCTGGAATCCGCGCGGCGTGATGGTCCGCCCCTGGTCGTCGCTGCGGCCGGCCGATCCGGCTCACGAACCGAGCCTGCGTGGCTGGTTCATTCCCGATCTGCGGCATCAGTTCCTGCAGGCTCGCGTGCGGCCGAGTGGCGAGTTCGTCATCGCGGGCGGAGAGTTTCCTGGCAGCGGGATCATCACGATCGAAGTCATCGACCCGTCGCGTCCGATGGGCCTCGTGCCGCCGGAGCACGCGGCGGAGCCTGTTCCTCAGCCGCCGCCTGCGCCGCCTCAACCGCCGGTGCCGCCTCAGCCGCGTGTGCCGCCTCAAGCGCCTGTGCGGAGCGATCCGCCTCGGAACCCTCCCGTGCCGCCCGTTCCTCCTGCACGCACGGAGCCGGAGCCGCCGCCGGCACCGCCAGGCCAGCCAGGCCAGCCGAGCCCGTGGAACTTCAGGGCCCGGATCCTGCGAGCGCTGAGGAAAAAGCTGGAAGACCGTTAGCTGACGAGCGTCCGGATCTTCTCCAGCGTCGCGCGCGCTCGGCCCGCCGGCAGATTCGAGACGTACACGTGTTTGACGCCGGCATCCCGCAGCATCCGGATCGTGCGCGCGCAGACTTCCTCCGGCGACGCGCCCGAGCCGAAGTCACGCGTGAGTCCTTCGACGGGCACGGGTAGGAACTGCCGTAACGTGTTCAGTGTCTTGGGGTTGGCGCTGCGGTAGTAGAAGACGCCGAACACGCCGGGCACGCCGACCTGGCGTTTACTGACCTCCGTCGCAAACGCTTCGACCGCCTTCGCGTCGTGGTGCGAGACGATCTGCGTCAGGAAGTACTCCGCCGAGAAATGGCCGTCGGTGAGGTACCCGACCTGCTCGACCGGCGCCGCGTGCGGGTTCGCCCATCCGCCCAGAACCAGCTCGGGCACGTGCCGGCGAATTTCCTCGCGCAGCTGCCACGCGTGCGGCACACACCGCGGCGGGCCAACCGAGCGGTCGCCGCCGAGCACCACGATCGACGGGAAGCCTTCGTGCCAGGCGCGCTCGGCGTAGGCGAGGCAGAACTCGAGTGTGTGCTTCGTGGTGAGGAACGGCACGACGTGCGCGCGTGGCACATCGGCGCCAAGGTTGATCACGAGGTGCCGGAGGTTGTGCTCCTCGCGGGCGCCGACGGCGCTGTCCGTCAGGAACACGAACGTGCCGCCGCTCCGCACGAGCCCGCGCACCGCATGGTACGTGTCGATCCACGCGTCCATGCCGGCCGCGAGATCGAGTTCCGCGCGCGGCGGGCGGAGCTCAACCGACAGCAGCTGATCGGAGCCTCGAAGGGCGCTGAGCAGCGCGCTCTCGCGGGCGGACGCCATCAGGGCAGTATAGTTTGTGTGCCCGCCATGGCCACTGCGCTCGCGACCTTCATGTCGCTGCCGCTCGTCACGCTGGCGCCGCACGCGACGCCGGTGGACGACCTGGTGCGGCTGCGTCAGGCGCTCGGTCCGCGCGCGCCGCGGATCCTCATGAAGCGCGACGACCTCCTGTCGTTCGGCTTCGGCGGCAACAAGGTCCGGAAGATGCAGGCCGTCGCCGCCGAGGCGATCGCCGCGGGCGCCGACACATTGATCACCTGCGGTGGCGTGCAGTCGAACCACGCGCGCGTGACCGCGGCGGCGGGCGCCGCGCTCGGGCTCGACGTCGTGCTCGTGCTCAACGGACGCGTGCCCGATACGCCCACCGGTAACACCCGGCTGGATCGGCTGTTTGGCGCGGAGATCCGGCACGTGTCCGCGCGCGACGAGCGCGCGCCGATGATGGAGATCGTGGCCGCGGAGCTTCGCGCGAAAGGCCGGCGGCCGCTGGTCGTGCCGCTCGGCGCGTCCACGGTGACGGGCGCGCTCGGCTTCGCGCGCGGCCTCGTCGAGATCGCGACCTCATCGCTGCGGCCCGACGTCATCGTGCACTCGACCTCGTCGGGCGGCACGCAGGCGGGACTCATCGCGGCCGCCGGACTCCTCGGGCTGACGACGCGCATCCTGGGCGTCAGCGCCGACGATCCCGCGCCGTCTCTCGCCGCGACGACCGGCGCGCTCCTCGACGGCATCGCCGATCGCCTCGGCGCGAAGGCCGCCAGCCTCGGCGCCGATCGCGCCGCCGAGGTGGACGACACGCAGGTCGGCGGCGGCTACGGCGTGCCGACGCCGGCGTCCACCGAAGCGCTCGAGCTCGTCGCACGACGCGAAGGCATCCTTCTCGATCCCGTCTACACTGCGAAGGCTATGGCTGGTCTCATCGCTCGCATCAGGTCCGGCGAGTTCACCGCCGATCACACCGTTCTCTTCTGGCACACCGGCGGACAGGCCGGGTACTTCGCGTGATGGCGTCCATCAGCCTGACCTGCCTCGGCGCGGCGCGCACTGTGACCGGCTCCAAGCACCTCCTCGAGGTGGATGGCCGGCGGCTGCTCGTCGATTGCGGCATGTTCCAGGGCCCGCGCGAGCTCCGCGATCGCAACTGGCAGCCGCTGCCCGTTCCGCCGCAGTCCATTGACGCCGTGGTACTGACGCACGCGCACCTGGATCATTGCGGGCTCCTGCCGCGGCTCGTCGCGCAGGGCTTCAAGGGCCGCATCTTCTGCACGCCGGCGACCGCCGAGCTCACGAAGATCGTGCTCGCCGACGCGGGCAAGCTGCAGGAAGAAGACGCCGAGCGCGCCAACCGCAAGGGCTACACCAAGCACCAGCCGGCGCTGCCGCTCTTTACGGCTGAAGACGCCGCTCGAGCCGTGTCGTACCTGCAGCCGGTGGGCTACGAACGCGCGGTGCCCGTGATGCCGGGCGTGAGCGTGGAGTTCCTGAACGCCGGGCATCTTCTCGGCTCGGCATACGCGCGACTCTCGGTCGCGTCGAACGGCAAGACGCTGCTCTTTGGCGGCGATCTGGGCCGCTTTGGACGGCCGGTGCTGCCCGATCCCACGCTGGTGTCGCAGGCCGACCTGGTGCTGGTGGAGTCCACCTACGGTAATCGCCAGCACCCGGCCGACGACAACGGCACGCAACTGGCGAGCATCGTCACGGACACCGTCGCAAAAGGCGGGAAGGTCATCATTCCGTCGTTCGCGCTCGGCCGCGTCGAAGAGCTCCTCTATTGGATCGATCGGCTCGAGAACGAGCGGCGGATTCCCGAGCTGCCGGTCTACGTGGACAGCCCGATGGCGGCCGCCGTGCTGCAGTCGTACCGCGAGCGTCTCTCGGAGCTCGATCCCGAGATTCGCGAGCAGGCCGTCGCCAACAACGGCGGGCGCGGCGTCGCCGAGCGTCGATTGCTCGCTTTCACCACGGCCAAGCTGCGCGTCGTCACCTCCATCAAGGACTCCCGCGATCTGCAGGAATCGACGGCGTCCTCGATTGTCATCTCCTCGAGCGGCATGGCGACCGGCGGCCGCGTGCTGCACCATCTTGCCCGGGCGCTGCCCGATCCGCGCAATACCGTGCTGTTTGCCGGCTTTCAGTCGCCGGGCACCCGCGGCCGGTCGCTGGTCGATGGCGCGACGTTCGTCCGGATGCACGGCCAGGAAGTGCCGGTCGCGGCCCGTGTCGAGAATCTGGAGTCGATGTCCGCCCATGCGGACTCGAACGAGATCCTGCGCTGGCTCCGGGGATTCAAGGCCCCTCCCGCGCTGACATGTTTGGTGCATGGCGAACCGGTGGCCATGGACGCGCTCAAAGCCCGAATCGAAGGGGAGCTCCGGTGGAGTGTCCGGGCGCCGCAGCCTCATGAAAAGATGTTGATCTAAATCAAAGTGCGCCAGTACCTGCTCGAGCAGATCGACGACGCGGCCGTGGTGCAGTACTACGCAGACGGCTTTGACGCCCTCCCGCTCGATCAGAAGGTGCTGGCCTGGCACCTGTCGCAGGCCGCGCTCGCCGGCCGGGACATCTATTACGACCAGCGCTACGAGCACTCGCTCGAGATGCGCGAAGTGCTGGAGGAGACTCTCACGCACCCGGCGGGCCTCGAGCCGGCCACGCTCGCCGAGATTCGCCGTTACGCCAAGCTTTTCTGGATCCACTCCGGCCCGCACAACACGCTGACGGCGCGCAAGTTCGTGCTCAGGTGCAGCCCTAGCGCGTTCCGGGACGCCGCGGAGATCGCCGCGCGGAACGGCGCGCGATTCCCGCTGCGCGACGGCGAGACCGTCGCCCGTCTCATCGCCCGCCTCGAACAGCCGTTCTTCGATCCCAACTCGGACGCGATGGTGACCAACAAGGCACCGGGGCCCGGCCACGACATCCTCGCGGAGAGCGCCAACAACCTGTATCGCGGCGTGACGATGGCCGACATCGAGCGGTTCGAGGAGCGGCACGGCCTCAACTCGCGCCTCGTGAAGTCGGACGGCCGGCTCGTCGAGGAGGTCTACCAGATCGGCGGCCGTTACGATGCCGCCATCCGCGCGATCGTCCGTCACCTGCAGGCGGCGCTGCCGTACGCGCCGCCGCCGAGTCGTCTCGCACTCGAGGCGCTCGTGCGGTGGTACGAAACCGGCGACGACACGGATCGCGCCAAGTACGACATCGCGTGGGTGCAGGACAAATACGCGCCGATCGACACCGTGAACGGCTTCGTCGAGAACTATCTCGACGCGCGCGGGGTGAAGGGCGCGTGGGAAGCCATGGTGTTCTACGAGAACGCCGCCAAGACCGCGAGCTGCCGCCGGCTCGCCGAGGCCGCCCCGTGGTTCGAGGTCCGCATGCCGTGGGATCCGCAATGGCGGCGGTCGGATGTGGTCGGCGTGACGGCCCGCGCCATCGACGTGATCGTCGAGACCGGCGAGGCCGGTCCGGTCACCGCCATCGGCGTGAATCTGCCGAACGACCAGCGCATCCGCGAGGTGTACGGCAGCAAGTCGATGATGCTGGCGAACATCACCGAGGCGTACGAGAAGTCGCAGCTGCCGGCGTTTCGTCGCGAGTTCTGCTGGTCGGACGCGGAGGTCGCGCGCGCCGAGAAGTGGGGCGCGGTGGCGGCCGACGCGACCACGGCGATTCACGAGGTGCTCGGCCACGGATCCGGACGGGTCTCCGATCGTCTCGACGGCCACCCGCAGCTGTTCTTGAAGGAGCATTACTCGGCGGTGGAGGAGGCGCGCGCGGATCTCGTCGCGCTGTACTTCCTGCCCGAGCGCCGCATGGGCGAATTCGGCCTCGTGCCGGCCGCCGAGCAGGACGAGGTCGTCCTGACGGAATACGAAGCGTACGCGCGGAACGCGCTCGTGCAGCTTCGGCGCGTGCGCGAAGGCACGACGCTCGAGGAAGATCACATGCGCAATCGCCAGCTGATCGTGCACTGGCTGATGGCCGAGACCGACGCGATCGAGAAGCGCGTGCGCGACGGCAAGACGTACTTCGTGTGCGTGAACGTCGGATCGTTTCGTGAAGGCGCCGGCCGGCTGCTGGGCGAGATCCAGCGCATCAAGGCCGAAGGCGACTACGACGCCGCGCAGCGGCTCTTCGAACGGCACGGCGTCCATGTCGACGCGTCGCTGCGCGACGAGATCGTCCGGCGCGTCGATCGGCTGAAGCTGCCGTCGTACACCGCCTTCGTGCAGCCGCGCCTCGAGGCCGTGACCGACGCGGCCGGGCTCATCGTGGACGTGCGCGTGTCGTATCCACTGGATCTCGAGCGGCAGATGCTGGAGTATTCCGGCAGATGGAGGCCGGGTCTTTAGGAATGAAGCGCATTCTCTTTCTGGCGGCCGTGCTCATCGCGGCGCAAACCTCCAAGCCGGCGCCCCGGATGGACACGCCGCTCATCGTCTGCGGATCGGATCAGCCGCTGGCCGTCGCTATTCCGCTCAGCAGCGAGTCGGTCGCGCTCGCGGCCGACATGCGCGGCTTCATGCCGTGTCCCGCGGGGCCGCACACGCCGAGTCATCGCGAAGTGCGCGAGCGCGCGCTGCTGGCGTCGGCCGCTGCATCGCCCGATCCGGAGCTGCGACGCCGGGCCGCGATGGCCTACGGACAGATGGCGTGGGCGTCGGCGGTCGTAACCAACAAAGGCGACGCCGGAAACCCTGGTCCGCTTGTCACGCTCGTCGCCGATGGGGATCCACGCGTGCGCCGCCAGGCGGCTGTGGCCATTGGCGACGCGTTGTCTGGCCAGCCCGAGCCTCGAAATGAGGGGTATGTGCCGGCATCGCCGGGGGTTGCGTCGTTTGCGCGCGAACTTCTCGAATCGCGTCTGGCCAAAGAGGCCGACGGCGAAGCCGCCGGCGCAATGCTCGAGACGATCGGCCGTTTGCGCTATCCCGATGATATTCAACGAGATAGGGCTGAAAAGGTGCTGGTCTCGGCTGCCACCGGCGACGCCGCGCGCGTGCTGGGCGCAACCAAAGGACTAGAAGCGCTGATTCGCATGTCGCCCAAGCGGCCCGTGGGCGTGGCCGCGCGCGATCGGCTCCGCGAGCTGGTGGCTGATGGCGCGGCGCCTCGGGTGCGGCGCCTTGCGATGGCTGCGCTGCAATCGGCGCGTGACGACCACGACGGGACGCTCGCATCGGCGGCGCAGGACTCCGACTGGCAGATCCGGCGTCTCGTGGCACTGCGGCTCGACCTTACCCGAGCTGCGCATCAGCCCATCGGGATCCGGCTCTCGCAGGATCCCGCATTCCAGGTGCGCTACGAGATGGTCGGGGTGCTCGCGCGGTACGCCGGCACGTCGCAACAGTGCAAGCCCGTCGTCGCGATGCTCCAGGATGCGGAGCTGACGGTGGCGCTTCGCGCGATGGACCTGGTGCCCGAGTCGTGCCCGGATCGGAGCGAGATCGTCCGCGAGCTCGTTCAGGTCGCAGCCACGCTCGGTCGGGAAGAGAGCCACGTGCTCTGGCACCGGCCGGCCCGGACGTATGCGGCGGTCGCGCGGCTGAGTCCGGATGTCGCGAAGGGACTCTCGGAGGCCGCGGCCAAACATCCGGTGTGGCAGGTGCGCGCGACGGTGGCGACGGTCTCAGCGGCGGTGAAGGACACCGCGCGGCTGGAGCAGCTCGCCGGCGACGCGGAACCGAATGTCCGCACGGCGGCGATCGACGGATTGCGCCGGCTGGCGAGTCCCGCGACGGCTCGTGCCGCCATCGCGGCGCTCGACAGCGATGATTATCAGTTGCTGCGTTCAGCCGCCCTGGCGCTGCGCGGCGCTCCGGCGGCGGATCGCGATGCGGCGGTGAAGGCGCTCATCATGGCTCTGCACCGGGTGTCGGCGCGACTGACCGACACGTCACGCGACCCGCGCGTCGCCATTCTGGAGCGGCTCGAAGAGCTGCTGCCGGCCGATCGCGTCAAGGAGATCTCGGCGTTCACCGGCGACTTCGATCGCGCGGTACGGGAGGTCGCGGCCCGCATCATGACCAAGGCCGGCCAGAAGGCCGCGCCGGAGGATCTGCGCGAGCGCTATCCGTACCAGCCGAGCCGCGCGGACCTGGCGGCGCTGCCGGCGTCGGCGACGCTTCAGATGGAAGGCGGCGGCACGATCGTCCTCGAGCTGCTCGCGTCCGAGGCGCCGGTGACTGTCGCGAGGTTTGTCCAGCTCGCGCGCGCCGGCTACTACGACGGCCTCACCTTCCATCGCGTCGTCCCGAACTTCGTCGTTCAAGGGCTCAGCCCGGGCGCCAACGAGTACATGGGCGCGCCGCGCTACATGCGCGACGAGGCCGGCATCGTGCCGCACCTGCGCGGCGCCGTCGGCATCTCCACGCGCGGCCGCGACACCGGCGACGGCCAGATCTTCATCGACCTCATCGATCTGCCGCGCCTCGATCACGACTACACCGTCTTTGCGCGCGTGACGTCCGGCATGGACGTCGCAGATCGGGTCCAGGAAGGCGCGAAGGTCCTTCGCGTCACCGTTAAGTAGGCCGCCAGCTTATTTGTGATTTGTGATCGGTGATTTGTGAACGCCGCTTTGCCCTTCGCTCATACATCACACATCACAAATCACACATCCTCTGTCACCCTCACCGCGACGTCGTGATAGATCGGCGTCTCGGCCTGATCCAGCCACTGCAGCCATTCCTGTACCAGCGTGATCCGCAGGACATAGCTGCCGGGCGCCGCCGGCGCGATGACACGGACGGCAAACTCTTCCTCGGCAAGCGGCGCAAGTCCATAGCGGATCGGCGTGCGCGGATGCTCCTTGGCATTGAAATCGGAACCGCCGATCCTCCGCCAGCGCACGCCCCACTGCAGCGGATGTGGTCGCCAGGATCCGAGAGGCCGATTGGCCAGCCCGTTGCGCAGCCGGACTCGCGCGATGGCTGTCTCGCCCGCCTTGAGCGACGACGGCGCGTCTTCAACTGTCATGCATAGCGCTGCGATATCCTCCTTCCGCAGCGCGTCCATCCGTTCTGACTTCTTCAACGCTGCAAGTTCCAGCTCGAGCGCGGCAATGCGCTGGATCAACGGGTCGATGACGGCGGACATCGGCTCGTTGGTCCGGGTCGGCGCCGGTTCCGCGAGCGCTTCTTCATAGACCGCCAGATACCGATCGAGCGCGACTTCCAAATCGGCGTCACGCCGGATCGCGCGCGACACATCGGCGGCAGCCGCCGCGTCGTACCTGCGAATCTGCGAGACCAGCGCGGTGAAGTCCAGCGGATCGCGCAATGTGCGCGCGCCAAAGTTCCAGGCGCGGAGTGCCTCGTAGTCCGCCATCGTCACCATCGGTCCCATGCCGGCGGCATCGCAGAGGACGACGGCGCACCCGACGGCCATGGCTTCGATCGCGCTACGAGCCTTGGCAAAGACCAGGTCGTACTGACTCAGCAAGTGTTCCGGCGTTGCCGTGACGTTCCCGGCCCCGGCGCCGATCACGTCAAGAGGGATACCGAGCGCCACGCACGCCTCGCTGACGGCAGCGCCGTGCGATCCGGGCCCCGCGGTATGGCTGAAGATCAAAGCGCGGCCCGGCGCCTGGGGCAATGGCGCCCGCTGCGCGAACCGCGTCAGATCGACGGCGTTCAAGATCAGGCGTATCTGTGACTCCGGAACGTCCCAGTCGGCCGTGAGACGTTCGAGGCAGTTTCGATCGACGGCGACGTATCGCGCGATCCGATCGGTCCGCGGCGGGATCGAATGCGGCGCCGTGCGATCGTGACAGACGAACACGCCTCGTGCGGTCGGAAAGTGCAGCAAAGCTTCGACCATCTGCACGTGGTGATGGCCGTGGACGATGTCCGGCGTTCCACGGACATCGGACAGCCGGGCGCACACGCGGATGCCGTGCCCGCCGAGTTCGTCCGCGATCGGGCCCAGCGCAGGCGAGTAGACCGATACGGAATGCCCGCGGCGCGCGAGCCCGAGGGCAAGATCGCGCGTGACGACTTCCGTGCCCGTCCGGCCTGCGAGCGTGAGATTCGCGAGGAGGACGTGCCGTTTCAACTGGCTCGCCGGAGCGCGCGCGCGACGAGCGCGTCGGCCAACGGGCGGATGTGCTGGTCGTAGCGGATGACTTCGCTGTAGGCGCCGGCCCGCACGCGCCCGGACCCGTAGTCCTCGTAGAAGGGAGGCGCGTCCATGGGCGCCCAGAGCTCGCCCGGCGCCACGTGACGGAACGTCTCCAGCCGGAACGCGTCGTCGCCCCACGTCGAGCGCGCATGGCGCACTTCGTCGGCCAGCTCCGCGTAGTTCAGCGCCGCCGCGATCTTCCGCTCGAGCGCCGGATCCCCAAGCTCAATCTGGCTGCTGCGGCCCGTGTCGGCGGCCAGGCTTCTGTCGGGCCGGTCCATCAGCGCAAACGCGAGATTCGCGACGCGCGTGTCGAGCGAGGGCTGCGCCATCTCGACCGCCGCGTCGATCAGCATCCGGCACACGTCGTGCGTCGGGTTGTATCCCTCGGCATCGTCGCCGACGACGACCGCGATCCGGTTGCGGACGATGACCTCCGACAGCTCGACGGCGAGATCGACGAACACGCTGGTGTGGCGCTTGAGCAGCGCCTGATACATCAGCGCATCGCTGAACCGGCCGAACACCGGCCCGGCGGTGGCTCCCACGCCCTCGATCAGCGCGGTTGTCGAGGACAGGCGAGGCGTGCCGCCATGGCCTGAACCGTCCGTGAGCACGAGCACCAGCGGCCTGGCTTCGCTGAGCCACCCGTGCACGCGCAACTCATGTCCGGGATGGCCGACGACCAGCAGGGCGGGACCTGCCGGCATGGGGAGCATGGGCATCGGCGGCAGGGTACCATGGCCCAATCATGCAGAAGCATGCCGGTCCCAAACCCGGACCGGCCTACGTACGGCATGCCGGACCGGCCTACGTGCTGGCGGCGATTGTCGCCTTCTGGGTCCTTTCGGCCCCGGCCCAGACGGCCTGGATGTTTCAGACGCAGGCCGTCGCGCCTGGCGTCGATCTCTTTCGATCGAATGACGCGTCGCTCGTGAATCCTCCCGGCGCGGTGGCGGTGCATCTGCTGCGCCTGGACCCCGAGCGCGTGCGGTTGGACGCCGCGCTTTCGAACGGCGAGGTCATGGACGCCGAGCGCGTCGCGGACATCGCCGCGCGGCATCAGGCCATCGCCGCCGTCAACGGCGGCTTCTTCAGCATCAAGAACGGCGAGCCCACCGGCCTGCTCAAGATCGGCGGCGAGCTCCTGAGCGACAGCGCCGTCGCACGCGGCATCGTCGCGATCCGATCCCGGCCCGGCCGGAGGCCCGAGCTCGAGTTCGATCAGGCGACGCTCAAGATGTCGCTCACGTTCAAGGCGGGCGCGAAGGATCATCGTGTCGCGATCGACGGGCTCGATACGACGCGCGAGCGCGGCAAGTTGATGCTGTATACCCCGTCCTATCACCAACATACGGACACGGCCGCGAACGGCGTCGAGTGGGTGGTCGCCGGCCGGCCGCCCGCGGTCGTCGAGATCCGGCGCGATGCCGGCCAGACGCACATCCCACGCGGCGGCGCCGTGCTCTCGTTCGGCGGGCTCGATCTGCCGCCCGATCTGGAGGCGCTCGTCGTCGGCACGCGCGTCGCGTTCGAGCCGGTGTGGCGCAGCATTCACGGCTTGGCGCCCACCCGCTTCGATGAAGCCGATCACATCGTCAACGGCGCCGGCCTCCTCAAGCGCAACAACCAGGCGATCACGAACTGGCGCGAGGTCGAGAATCTGGCGCCGACGACGTTTCTCGACGTCCGGCATCCGCGCACGCTCATCGGCGTCGATCGTCGCGGCTTGATCTGGCTCGTCGCCGTGGACGGCCGCCAGCCCGGCTACAGCCTCGGCATGACCTTCGCGGAGCTCATGACGCTCGTCGATCGCCTCGAGCTGCGCGATGCGCTCAACCTCGACGGCGGCGGCTCGACGACGATGATCGTGAAGGGCGTGATGGTGAACAAGCCGTCGGATCCGACGGGCGCGAGAGCCGTCAGCGACGCGATTATCGTGCGGTGAGATTCGCCCGGTCCTGCCTGGGTGGCCTTCGCACTTCTACCTCGACCAGCTGCGCCTCACCGCCGACACTTGCAAGGCGATGCGGGACGTCCGGCTCGATGAACGCGAACTGACCGAGCTGGTCGAGCGTCCTGGTCGCCTTTCCGATCGTCGCTGAGGCTCGGCCGGAGACGAGGACGACATTTACAGGATTAACGTGGCGATGCTCACTCGCGCCGTCGCCGTTGGCGATCACGCGGTAGCCGCGAAACCAGCGATTCGTGATCTCGGGTGTCTCTGCGAACCCCAGGCTTGGTCCCGTGCTGTCATCGCCGGGCGATGCGTTGGTCGTCGCGATGAGTCGGAAGAGCGTCTCGCCGACGTTGCTGACCCGGTGTGTCAGCGATCGTTCCGCGTACGTCGTGGTCGACATCATCCGCCCCGGCGGCGATGAGGGCGCCAGCTTGAAAGGGCTCGAGGCCGCCGGACCTGGAGCCGGCGCGCCATTCCACTCTCCGCCAAGCGACTGAGTTCGCGTCGTCGAACTGCTCATCGTGACGTAGAGGATCGGGTCGCTGTGCGTATGAAACAGCGTCGTATCGCCAGGCGGGATCTGCACGTCGAGAATACGAATGCCTGACGACTCAAAGACCATTCGGTGCCGCGGTTCCTGATGAACGGGGACAATCGATTCCTTCTGGGCAGCGGTGTTCGCGATTCCCATCAGCAGGCACACTGCGACAGCCGCAGCCAGGTCCGGGCAGGAACATCGCATGGGCGCGATCCTAATCGTTTTCGCCCGAGTTGTTAGTTGAGAGTTGTCAGTTGCGAGTTGCTAAAGTCCGCCGCCCCGCCCCGCCGTCAGCGCCGCGAGCTCGCGGGTGATGCGGTCGCGGATTTCCTGGACTTCGGCTTCGGACTTCGCGTTGTTGATCTCGTCGAGCGCCTTGCGGATCAGCATCTGGCCGAGCCAGTTCGTGACCGCAAATTGCAGGGCCTCGGTCGGCTTGATGCCGCCCGAGCTGGCGATCGTGTCGCGCGGCGTGACCATGCTGAGGTACTCGGCGTGCGTGAACGCCGGCCCGCCGGCGCGAGGCCCGTGCAGCACGTCGACCCCGCGGAACATCTCCTCGACCGACGGGAACCTGGCGCGGATCTCGACGTAGAACCGCACCTGCGTGTCCGTCAGGATGATCGTGTTCGGCCGCTTGAGCGCGGCCTTGATGCGATCGAGGTCGTCGGGCGCCTTCGTCGGCGTCTGCGCCGGCGGCGGAGGCGGGGGTTGCTGCGCGCGAACGCCGGCTGCCATCACGGACAGAAGCGCGAGCGTCGCGGCGAATCGGGACCGAGCCATGCGTCTCTTCCAGCTTAGACGCCCCCGGCATCGCCGGGGCCTGAAAAGTGCGGTTCCCAGCCTATTCCACCGCCAAATTCGCCCACGTTTCGCCATCGAGCGCTTTCAACGTTCGCAGGTACAACTGGACTGCGTCTCCGGGAAACGCCTCGCGCACCCGCCCGGCGGCCTCCGAGATCCTGGCGGCGTCGGGCGGCGGAAGGGACTCGTCGGTAATCAAGCCGTTGTCGTGCCCCACGCCGAGCGCGTCGAGAAACGCGCTCATGAGCGGACGCTGCGTCTCGAAGTGATAGGCGATGAGCGCGCGCGTGGCCACGGCGTCGGAGACGTCGTTCATCTGCGCGAGCAGCTTCGCGAGCCGTTCCTCGGGCAGCGCCTGCGCGCTCTTGGGCCGGAAGTTGAGGCGCTTGGCAATCGCCATGATGGCTTCCGCCTGCTGCAGCGCCGCGTCGTTCGAGTCGTCCGGCTTCCAGAACGCGGCGGCGGCCGCGAGGCGCACGTCCGGCGGCAGATCCTTCCAGATGCGGGAGGGTCGTTCGATCACGACGAGATCCTATACTGATGTGTTCATGTCGGAGCGTTTGTTCACGCCTCGGTTTTTCATCATGTGCGCGTACAGCTTCACGGTCTTCGTGTCCGTGTTTCAGCTGATGCCGACGGCGCCGTACCACATCCTCGACCTCGGCGGCTCGACCGCCGAGGCCGGGTTGTTCCTCGGTTTTCTCGCATTCGCGTCCGCCGCGTCGGCGCCGTTCACCGGATCGATCGGCGATCGGCTCGGCCAGCGGCGCGTGCTCATCGTCGTGAGTCTCATCCTCGCGGGCTTCACGCTGAGCTACACGTACATCACGAATCACAAACTGCTGCTGGCCCTCGTGATTCCGCACGGTCTCGTGTGGTCCGCCCTCCTCTCGGCGCAGGGCGCGTACATGACGGCCACCGTGCCGGAATCCCGCCGCGCCGAAGGCATCGGCTATTGGGGCCTGGCGTCGGTGCTGGCCGTCGCCGGCGCGCCGTCGCTCGGCTTCTGGATCTATCGCTTCGGCTGGGATGCGCTGTTGCTCGAGCTCACGGCCCTCAATCTGTTGATGGCCGTGGTCGCGTGGCGCCTGCCTGATGATCGTGCTGCGGATCACCACGAGGTCGACCATCCACCGCACTACGCGATCGAATGGCGGGTGTTGTTCCTGTCGGTGACGATGGCGCTGGTGTCGTTTGGGTACGGCGCGCTGACGAGCTTCTCGTCGCTGTTTGCGGATGCGCTGCAGCTGCGCCCGCGCAGCCTGTTTCTCACCGGGATGGCGGCCGCGGTGCTGACGGGGCGCCTGACCATCGGCCGCTCGCTCGATCGGATCGGCCATCGCCGCGTCCTGCTGCGGTGCATGGCGCTGCCGGCCGTCGGGATCCTGGTGTTGTCGGTCGCCCAGGGTACCTCCACCTTTCTCGCGTCCGCGCTCATCTATGGCGCAGGGTTCGGGCTCATGCATCCGGCGTACACGGCGTTCGTCATGGCGCACGTGTCGCCGATCCGCCGAGGCGCGGCCTTCGGCGCGATGATTGCCGCCTTCGACACGGGGATCGGATCGGGCTCGTCCGTGATGGGCTGGCTCGTGCATCACTTCGGGTTTCGCTGGGGATTCGTGATCGTGGGCGCGGTCGCCGCGCTGGCGTTGCCGTGCTTTCTGATCGCGGAGAAGAGGCTGGGATTTAAGTAGGAATCGGATCGTACGTAGGCCGCTCCGGGTTTCGGAGCGGCATCCGGTTCATTGCCGCCCCAAAGCCCGGGGCGGCCTACGTTCTTCGGAACCCCGGAACCAGTTAGAGTATTCCGCATGAAGCAGCGGTTTTTCGTCCTCGCCGCGGTCCTGTCAATCGCCGTCCTCGGCGCCGCGCGCCTCGCCAGCCAGCAGGCGCCCGCGCCGGCCGACCTCGTCCTCCGCGGCGGGCGCATCGTCACGCTCGACGACCGGCGTCCTGAGGCGCAGGCGCTGGCCGCGCGAAATGGGGCGATTGTCGCGGTCGGATCCGACGCAGAGATCGCGCGGTACGTGGGACCTGCGACGCAGGTCGTCGAGCTCAAAGGCCAGTTCGCGATGCCCGGCTTCATCGAGGGCCATGGGCACTTCACGGGTCTCGGTGAGCTGAAGCTCAACCTCGACTTGATGAACACGAAGAGCTGGGAAGAGATCGTCCACATGGTCGCGCTCGCGGCCGAGAAGGCGAAGCCGGGCGAGTGGATCTACGGCCGCGGCTGGCATCAGGAGAAGTGGTCGTCCACGCCGCAGCCCAACGTCGAAGGTTTTCCGCTGAAGGAGTCGCTCGACAAGGTGTCGCCGAACAATCCGGTGGCGCTGACGCATGCGAGCGGCCATGCGACGTTCGTCAACAGCAAGGCGCTGGAAGTGTCCAAAGTGACCAGGGCCACGGCGAATCCCGACGGCGGCGAGATCCTGAAGGACAAGGCCGGCAATCCCACCGGGCTGCTTCGTGAAACCGCGTCGCGCGTGATTCGCCGCGGCGCAGGGCAGCCCGAGCCGACACCCGCTGAAGCCGAGGCCCGCGGCCGGCGCGTGCTCGAGCTGGCGGATCAGGAGAGCATCTCCAAGGGCATTACGTCCTTTCAGGACGCCGGCTCCGGCTTCGACGTCACTGACCGGATCAAACGGATGATCGACGAGGGGCGCATGCGCGTGCGCCTGTGGGTGATGATTCGTGGCGGCAATGCCGAATCGCTGAAGGCCAACCGCGTGGTCGGTTACGGCAGCAACCAGCTGACGGTCCGCGCGATCAAGATCACGGCCGACGGCGCGCTCGGATCGCGCGGCGCCTGGCTCCTCGAGCCGTACTCGGATAAAGCCGACAGCACCGGTCTGGCGACGACGCCGGTGGAGCAGATGCGCGCGGCCGCGCAGGTCGCGTACGACGCCGGCTATCAGGTGTGCATCCATGCGATCGGCGATCGCGCCAACCGCGAAGTGCTGAACATCTACGAAGAGGCGTTCAAGAAGAACAACCGCAACGGCAAGGACCTCCGCTGGCGCATCGAGCACGCCCAGCACATCTCGGCGGCAGACATTCCTCGCTTCGGCCAGCTCGGCGTCATCGCGGCAATGCAGGGCGTGCACTGCACGTCGGACGCGCCCTGGGTAACGCCGCGCCTTGGGGCGAGGCGCGCCGAGGAAGGCGCGTACGTCTGGCAGAAGCTCATGAAGACCGGCGCCGTCGTCACGAACGGCACCGACGCGCCTGTCGAGGACGTCGATCCGATCGCGAGCTACTACGCCACCGTCACGCGCAAGGCGCCGGACGGCAAGGTCTTCTACGGCGATCAGAAGATGTCGCGCATCGAGGCGCTGAAGTCCTACACGATTGCCAACGCCTTCGCGGCGTTCGAAGAGGACATCAAGGGCTCGCTCGCGCCCGGCAAGCTCGCCGACATCACGGTGCTGACCAAGGACATCACGACGGTGCCCGACGACGAGATCAAGACGGCGAAGGTCGCCTACACGATCATCGGCGGCAAGGTCGTGTTCAGGCAGTAGCGCTGACGCTGGTCACTCCAGGTACGCCCCGTACGCCACGTACGCCGGGTACGCCTGGTTCAATGAACGCGCTGGCGTTGGTCAACGTTGCTCAGCCTGCCGGGTCTGAAGACCCGGCCTCCATCGAAGAGTGTTGGCCAGCGATAGCGCGTTCCAGGAACCCGGCGTACCTGGCGTACCTGGCGTACGAAAACCATCCCTTGCACTACTGAACTTTTCCGCCAAGCGCTTCGTCTATACGCCTTGCGAGTATATACGCACAGGGCGTATAGTCCGTCACGCGAGGTTGTATGCGCCGTATTTGGTTTTCCTGGCTTGCCGCCGCCGTCATCGTCGTGCTCCTCGCCTCGTGGCCCGAGGCGCGGCAGCTCACGCTCTCCGCCGAGCTCGACCAGTTCCTCGAGGCACAGCGGGTCGCGTCGAAGGCGCCCGCGCTGCAGGTGGCGGTGTCGTTCAAGGGCACGCAGATCTATTCGAAGGCATTCGGCACCGCGGACCTCGAGTTCCGCGCGCCTGCCAGCGTGACGACGGCCTTTCGAACCGCGTCGGTCGCGAAGCCGATCACGGCAACGGCCGTGATGACGCTCGTCGAGGCCGGCCGCCTCGACCTGGACGCGCCCATTCAGCAGTACTGTCCGGATTTTCCGAAGAAGGAATGGCCGGTCACGGCGCGGCTCCTCCTGGGCCACCAGGCCGGCATCCGGCACTACAAGCCCAACGAATCAGGCGGTAAGACGTTCTACTTCACGATCGAAGACTCGCTCGGCATCTTCAAGAATGATCCGCTCCTGCACGAACCCGGCACGAAGTACCTCTACACGACGTTCGGCTACAGCGTGCTCGGGTGCGCGATTCAAGGCGCGTCCAAGCAGCCGTACGAGGTGTACCTGCGCGATCGCGTGTGGGGACCGGCGGGCATGACGCGCACGCGCCTCGATCGGATGTTCGACATCGTGCCCGAGCGGGCGCGTGGCTACTACCGCGTGACCGCCGACGACCTGAAGTCCATGCCGCCGGCCGCACAGGCCATCGCGAAGGCGGACGACATCGTCAACGCGCCGCTGCACGACACGAGCATGAAGATTCCTGGCGGCGGCCTGCTGTCCACCGCCGAAGACCTCGTGCGGTTCGCCAACGCCACGATGGAGGCGAAACTTCTGAAGCGCGAGACCGTCGAACAGATGTGGACCGACGGCCGCACGAAGAGCGGCGAGGCGACCGGCTACGGGCTCGGATGGGGCGTCACGCCGCCGCAGGAGGGCATCCGCCGCCTCTCGCACACCGGCAATCAGATCGGCGCGTCGAGCGGCCTCGTGGTGCTGCCTGAAGTGAGCCTCGCGTATGCGATCATGACCAACCTGGAAGACGTCGAAATCGGACCCGTCAGCCGGGGCATCGCGCAAATCCTGCGCAAACACCTGATGAAATGACGCGACACGCCCGCGAACCAGAATCGCTGCTGCCGCTCACCGCCGTCGCGTTCGAGATCCTGCTCACGCTCTCGGACGGCGACTGTCACGGGTATCACATCATGCAGGAGGTGGAGCGCCGCACGTCCGGCGCCATCGTGCTGCATCCGGGAACGCTCTATCGCGCGCTGGCGCGCCTGCTGGACGAGGCGCTGATCGACGAGCGCGGCGACCGTCCGTCGAAGGGCGACGACGCGCGGCGGCGGTACTACTCATTGACGCCGTTCGGCCGGGAGGTGCTGGGCGCCGAAGCGTCGCGACTCGAGCGGCAGGTGCGCGAAGCCAGAGCGAGACGGCTCGTCCGTCGCGAGGGCCGGTGAGATGACGCGCGTGCTCGGCTGGCTCTTTCGTGGCGCGCTGGCGCTCTACCCGCCGGCGTTCCGATCGCGCTTCGGGCCGGCGATGACTCAGGCCTTCGACGATCGGCTGATCGCGCATCAGGCGGAACACCACCGGGTCGCGGCGTGGCTCTTCGGCGCGCGCGGCATCGCGAACACGGCCGCGAACGGGCTGGCCGAGCGATGGTCGGCGCGAGGGTATCGCTCGACCGGCGATCGATCGGGCAACCGCTTCGGGACCATCGCGCAGGACGTCGCGTACGCCTGGCGGGTGATTCGCCGCCGGCCCGCGTTGTCGGCGACGGCCGTGCTGACCCTCGCCATCGGCACGGGCGCCTCAACCGCGATCTTCAGCCTCGTGGATGCCGCGCTCCTGCGCCCATTGCCGTTCAACAAACCCGCCGAGCTGGTGAACGTCGCGCAGACGTTCAACGGCGCGGCCACACAGGTCTCGCTCGAGAACCTGCTGGACTGGAAGCGCGAGAGCCGGACGCTGGCGGCGATCACGCCGATGCAGGCGCAGAGCGTGAATCTGACCGGCGTCGCGGAGCCCGATCGCCTGCGCGGCGGGTTCGTGACGAGCGACTTCTTCGCGGTGACGCGCGTCGCGCCTGCGATCGGCAGGCCGTTCACCGCGGCAGACGACGTGCGAGGCGCCCGGGCGGTGGGCGTGCTGGACCACGCGGTCTGGCAGGCGCGGTTCGGCGGCGATCGCGGCATCCTCGGCCGCACGATCACACTCAACAACACGCCCGTCACCGTGGTCGGCGTCATGCCGGAGGGATTCCGGTTCCCGTACGACACGATTGAAGTCTGGCTGCCGATCTGGCAGTTCACCGGTGGCCTCGCGCGTGGCGATCGATCGCTCGTCGCCGTCGGGCGGCTTGGCCCGGGCGTCCAGCTCAGCCACGCGCAGGCCGAGTTGTCAGCCATTGCGGCGCAGCTGGCCGACACGTTTCCCGATCAGAACAAAGGACGAGGCGTGCAGATCCAGCCGTACCAGCGCTGGCTGACGAGCGGGATCGGGTTCCCGCTGGGGCTCGTGTTCGGCCTCGTCCTGCTTCTGCTCGTCGTCGCGGCGTCGAACGTCACCAGCTTGCAGCTTGGCGCGTCGCTCGAGCGCCGGACCGAGCTTGGCGTTCGGGTCGCGCTCGGTGCCTCGCGGCTTCGGCTCGCCCGGCAACTGCTCGTTGAGCACGGCGTGCTCGCGATGATTGGTGGCGCCGCGGGGGTCGGAATTGCGGCCGCGCTCGTGCCCCGGGCCGTGAGCGCGGCGCCGTTGCAGATCTTCGGACTCGATCGCGTCGAGCTCGACTGGCGCGTGCTGCTGTTCGCGTTTGCGGTGACGGTCGTCGCCGGCCTCGCCAGCGGCATCGTGCCGGCGCTGCACTGGACCTCGCGCGATGCGGCCGGCCGCGCGTCGGCGAGGGTGACCGCGGATCGCCGCATCACCCGCCTGCGATCCGGCCTGGTCGTCGCGCAAGTCGCGCTGGCGGCGGTGCTGCTGGTGGCGAGCGGCCTGATCGTGCAGAGCTACGGCGCGCTCCTCCACGTCGATGCGGGCTTCGACCCGGATCGCGTCCTGACGCTCGAGTACCGGCTGCCGCGCAACAAGTACGCGACGCCCGCCGCTCAAACCGCGTTCCACGACGACGTCGTCCGGCAGGTGTCCGGCGTGCCGGGCGTGGAGATCGCGGCGGTCGCGCGCGCGCTGCCGTTCAGCGGCAACGCCGGGACCGTGGGCACGCTGACGGATCCAGCCGCGCCCGATTCCGCGGCGCAGGCGACGGGCATGAACACGGTCAGCGAGGGCTACTTTGCGGCCATGCGCATTCCGCTGATTGCCGGCCGCGTGTTCGCCGAGGCCGATCAGGCGACGAGCGACCGCGTGGTCGTCGTGAGCCGGACGTTTGCCGAACAGGCATGGCCGGGCGTGAGCGCGATCGGGCGCGAAGTCCGCTTTGCCGGCCTCGCGTTCAAGACGCGCGTCATCGGCGTGGTCGGCGACGTCCGGCACGCCGGCCTCGATGACGGCAACGGCCGTGCGATCTACGCCTCGAACCGCCAGAATCCCGGCATCTTCATGACACTCGTGGCGCGGACCAGCGGCGATCCGATCGCGCTGAATGCGGCCGTCCGGCGCGCCATCTGGTCGATCGACGCCGACCAGCCGATGTGGAAGGTGCGCACGCTCGGCTCGCTTGTGGATCGCTCGCTCGATCTCGAGCGGTTTCTGATTGGCGTGCTCGGCCTGTTCGGGATCTCCGCGCTGGTGCTCGCGGGCGTCGGCCTCTCCGGCGTCGTCGCGCAATCGGTGGGGCAGCGCACGCGCGAGATCGGCGTGCGGCTCGCGCTCGGCGCGACGCCGTCCGCCGCCGCGCGGCTGATCGTGTCGTCGGGCTTGTCGGTGACGGCTATCGGGCTGGTGCTCGGCCTGCCCCTGGCGCTGCTGGTGTCACGCCTGATGGGGTCGGTCCTTCGGGGCGACGGCTCGACGAGCGTGGCGATCTGGCTCGTCGTCGCGCTCGTGCTGGGCGTGACGTCATTCGCCGCGTGTGTTGTGCCCGCGCGCCGGGCCGCGGCGATCGATCCGGCAAGAACGCTAAGAAACTAAGGGGTCGTACCTCGATCTGTGGAAATCTCATGGGACGTCGCTATCGGTGCGGTCCCCTGAGATTTCCACAGATCGAGGTACGACCCCCTAAGAGCGAACTAGAAAAGAAAACGACCTCGGGAGAAATGACTCCCGAGGTCGTTTTCTTTTCTAGTTCGCGAGGAGCGAGTCGACGAAAGCCGCCCCCTGTGGCTCCGTCTGGTCTTGCCTGTTATGAGACATCTGCCAACCGTCCTTTGAGCAACCGCTCAACGAACTTATCGGCTATGTCGGCTCGCTCCTCTCGAACTAGGTTCTGCCGCTCCATAACCCGGAGCGGCCTACGTACTGACGACGCTCGTGCGCTACGCCCGTATCCCGCTAGCTATCCCGCTGCTCCGACGGTTTGCCGTGGCGGCCGGCGTGACGGCGATCCGCTGCCGCCGCCGGGCCCGCCGTGCCCGCCGTGATGGGTGCCGTGCCGCTTCACCTGATCCATTACGCGACGGCACGCGGCCCTGAACCTGCCTTCGAGCGCCTTCGACGCCTCGCTCCCGAGCGGCCCCAGCCGCAGCCACGAGGCCTGCGCTTCCTTGACGACGTCGGCGGCGTTGCGCCACTTGGCGTCGTCGGCGCCGCGCCCGCCCATCGCGTTCGACGCGAGCGCGTTGCGCAGTTTGGCCGCCAGCTGTTCCGTCGGCGACAGCCCCGGACGCGTGTCGGTGGAAGCGTCCACCAGGCCCTCGACGCGCGCGATCAGCTTTTCCATCCTGGTGAGGATGGCGGCCGGATCGAGCTCGGTGCCCTTGAAGGCATCGCCGTGCTGCTGAATGAGTCCCGCCAGCGCGGCTTCCCACCGGTCGACGAGGATCTGCACCTCCGCCGACGGGATGGGCACGCTGCGGTTCCAGGTGGACCGCAGCTTCTGCACTTCCTCGGCCAGATTCGCCGGCACCTCGCCGTTCGTCGCGGCCGCCAGCGCCTCGAGCGACGCGACCGTCGTCTCGCGCTCGGCCAGCTTGCCCTGCAGCGCGATCTGGTGGCGGTTGTGGTAGCGCTCGAAGAACTTGTCGGCCGCCGCGCGGAACCGGTTCCAGATGTCCTCGGACTTGTTGCGGCGGACGGCGCCGACCGTCTTCCACTCGGCCTGCAGCCGCTTCATCTCGCCTGAGGCGGCGTCCCACTCCGTCGATTCGGCGAGGGTCTCCGCGCGCTGGCAGAGCGCCTCTTTCTTCGCCATGTTCTCGGACCACGCCTTCTTGCGGGTGGTGAGGTCCTCGCGGCGGCGGGCGAAGAACGTATTGGACGCGGTGCGGAAGCGCTGCCCGAGCTCGCGCACGGATTCGCGCGGCGCCGGGCCCAGCTCCTGCCACGCCTTCTGCAATTCCTGGAATCGGCCGGCGGCGCGGCCCCAATCGGACGTGTTGGCGAGCGCCTCGGCCTCTTCGACCATCGCCGCGCGCTTCTGCATGCTTTCCTGCCGCTCCTCGCGCATCTTCGCGAAGTACGGCTCGCAGCGGGACCGGATGAAGTCGGTGGCGGCTCGGAAGCGATCCCACAGCTTCTGCGCGGACTGGCGCGGCGCGTCGGGCGCTTCCTGCCACTTGGTGTGCAGCTCGCGCAGCGCGCGGGCGGTGGCGGGCAGATCCGACGTCTTGCCGGCTTCTTCTTCGCTCTTCAGCGACGCGACGATGGCTTCGGCCATCGCGATGAGCTGTTCCTGGCGCTGCGCGTTGGCGAACCGGCGCCACTCGTCCATCTCGCGCAGCTCGTGCACGCGCGGCGCGACTTTTTCCTGCAGCCCGCGCAGCGTCTTCGCGGCGTCCGCGATCTCCGCCGTGGACCCGGTGGCCTCGCCGAGACCGGCGACGATGTCGCGCAGCAGACGCTCGCCTTCGCGGAGCGTGATCGCGTCCGCTTCGGCCGCGCGGCGGGCGCGTTCGGCCAGCCGCTGCAGCTGCGACACACGGGCCTGCTGCGCCCGGGTGGCGGCTTCGGCCTTGACGGCGTCGTGGGCGGCGCGGCGCCCGGCCAGCGTCTCGGCGACGGCCGCGATCCGCGCAAGCAGATCGTCGGCCGGGCGTGAGGCGCCGGCGAGAACAGTGGCGTGGCCGCGCGCCTCGCGGCTGACCGCCTGCAGACGAGCGGACGCCGCGTCCAGGTCATCGTGCGACCCCAGACTCTCGGCTTCCGCGACGAGCGCGTCGAATGTCGCGCGCGTCTCCGCCAGCATGGCGCCCATCTCGTGCCGCTTGCGGCACGCAGCCACGGCCAGGGCAAATCGCTCAGCCAGCCGGTCGGCCTCCGGGCCTGCACCGACGAGGGGTGCGAGCGACTGCCACTCTTCTTCGAACGAGCTCAGTTGGACGAGGACGTTGTCGCCCTCGCCCGGGTCGATCGATTCGAGGCGGGCGCAGAGCGCCTCTCCCGTCGCGACGGCCTCGGCGTGCTGGCGCGCGCGGTCGGCCTCTTCCTCGGCCTCGCGCTCGCGGCGCGTGATGGCGAATTCGGCGGCGTCCACACCCGCGCCGAAGCGGGCGACCGCGGCCTGATCGGCCACGGCCTGTGCCGTCCACTCGCCGCACAGGCGCGCCAGCTCGGCGCGCGCCGTGGTGAGGTCGGCGATCTCGACGACTTTCTCGACGGCCTCGCAGAGGGCCGCCTCGCGCCGCTTGCGTTCCTCTTCAGCGGCGCGGCGCGCGGCTTCCGCCGCTTCCAGCTCCTGCATCCACGTGCGCGCCCGGCGGCTGACCGGCTTGTGCTGAGCGCGGCTCTCAATCGACTTCACGAGGCCGGCATCCGGCGATCCCGCGAGCACGCGCTCGAGCGCGGCCAGCGCGACGTCCTTGTGCTCGGCGTTCTGCGCGATTTCGATGATCTCTTCGAGATCGGCGATCCGCTCGAGGGCAGCGACCGCGATCGTCTCGTGCTTGGCGTGGCGCGCGATGCCCGACAGCGCGCGCTCGTCGGTCGTCCGGGCCAGAGCCTCGAGGCGAACCTCTTCCGCGGCGTCGCCCCGGGCGATGGTGGACAGCCGGCGGGCGTCAGACAGCGCCCGAACCGCCGCCAGCGCCGGCTCGCCATCCTCGGCAGCCGTCGCCAGGGCGACCAGGCGGTCCGCCGCGCGGTCCCGCGTCTCGGCGTCCGCATCGGTAGCTGCTACCCGTCCGAGCACGGCGGCGTCGGTCAGGCGGCAGATCGCCGCCCGCCGGACCCGCGCGTCGGCGTCCGTTTCCGCGAGCGTCGCGAGCTCAGCGGGGTCGTCCAGGTCGCGGACGGCTTCGAGACGGACGGCTGGATCGGCGTGTTTCCAGCGTGGTTGCGGCTTGAGCTTGTCGAGGAGACCCATTGCGTGCAGGAATACATAAGAAAAGGACGTGCCGTACTTGGCGGGAGTAATTGCCGGAGTGGCCGTCTGGCCCGATCCTTACAGGTCAATCACTTACGGGGATGCTGTCATTTCTCGGGATCCAGCGGGGCACTGCCGATCCAGTTGTCCGAATCTGCGAATCCAAGAAAGCGGGAACCTGGGAACCGGGAACTGCAAAAACGAGGTCGGGACTCGTTTTTGAAAAAACTAGTCCCGACCTCGTTTTCGTGGCGATCTGACTTCCCGTGCTCAGATCCCCGGTTCCCCAGTTCCCCAGTTCGCCGGTTCCCCCGTTTCTTCGATGGGGAACTTCCTTCCCCTACACCACCGGTCCGCGACGAGTGACGGCGCGGTAGATCGCCAGGACGATGATCGCGCCTATCGTCGACACCACCAGACCGGCGGGTTCGTCGATTCGATAGAGGCCCAGCGCGCGGCCGATGTAGCCGCCGAGGACCGCGCCGACAATGCCGAGCAGGATCGTGACAATCACGCCACCGGGGTCGCGACCCGGCATCACCAGCTTGGCGAGAACGCCCACGATGAGGCCGAAGAGAATCCAACCGAGCAAGCCAAACATGTCAGCACCTCTGCCTTCCATGGTTCCCGGGCCGCGCCCGTCGGGGAATCAGGTCGACTCCGGAGGTGCCGCAGCAAATGTACTGGTTGATAGCGCGGCCATCACATAGAGCGCGCTCCCCGCAAGCATCGCGATCTGAAACCCGAACACGAGCGCGACGAGCACCGTCGCGACGGACCCGATGACCGACATCACGCCGTTCAGCCCCCAGTAGAACGGCGGTGGCGGCAGCGATCCCTCGCCGGTGCGTCGCAGGCCCTGCGGGAACGGCATGCCCATCACGAGACCGAGCGGCACGATGAGCGCGACAGCGACGGCGATCCGCCCGCCAAGTTCCAGCGGCAACAGGATCGGAATCAGCCGCGGCAGCACAAACGCCGCGACGACGCCGAGGCCGGCGGCCGCGAGGCACGCCGTCCGCATCGAGACGCGATTGGACAGCGCGCTGCCAATGCCGCCCGCTGCGAGAATCGTGCACAGCAGGATCGACAGCGTGAAGATCGGATGGCCGACGAGCAGCGTGAGGTGTTGCAAGAGCGACAGCTCGATGGCGATGAACCCGGCGCCCAGGCACGCGAAGTACACGATCGACCCGGCGTACGGCGCCGCGGGCTTGCCCTTCGGCTTGCCGAACAGCACGAACACGGCGAGCAGCCCGGCGACCGGCAGCACGAGCGCGCGGAGCGCGACGCGCATGTAGTACGGCACGCCCCACGGCCGCTCGATCGCAAAGTAGAACGGGCTGTCGTCAAAGACCGGATCGATGCGCCGTTCGTGTTCCGCAATCACGGCATCGAGGGACTTACGCCCGGCAAACAGATCGGCGTACGGCGGATCCGCATGCAGACCCGGCACGAGCACGGGCCTGGCCATCCCTTTCCACCCGTCGCCCTCCATCACCTCCTGCGCCTCCGCCGCGGAGAAGGGCCGTTTCCGAAGCAGGAAGATCATTTGTGACGGATCGCCCGGCGCGCCTCGCTTCTCGAGCACGGCCACGATCCGCTTCGCCGTTTCCTCCACGCCGAGAAACGCGATGGAGTTCGTCACCAGCCGCGGGATGTCCATGTCCCACCGCATGATCGCCAGCACGCCGTCGTCGGTCAGATGGTCGTAGTACGCCTTGATGGCCTGCGTCGTGTAGAGGTAGTTCTCGGAGAGCGACAGGCCGCCCGATGCCACCGACGCCCACGTATCCACGAAGCCGAGGAAGATGACGTCGAACTTCTGATCGGTCCGGCTGATGTAGTTGCGGCCCTCGCTTTGGATCACCTCGACGTCGGGCCGGTTGTAGATGTTGCCGGCCGCCGGCCCGTAGTGCCGCACGAACTCCAGCATCAGCGGATTGAGCTCGACGACGGTGACTTTCCGGCTGCCGGCGCCAAGCGCGACGACGGCGTCGGAGCCGCCGCCGGGGCCGATCACGAGCGTGTGCGCGTTGGGCGTGAAGCGGAAGGGCAGCGCGCGGTACGTGTCGCCGACGTTGAGGCTCTCGACGCGCCCGTCCCAGCTCAGCGTGTTCGTCCACGCGTCGGAGTCGATGTACAGACGCGCGAGATAGGGGTTGGCGAACCCCTCGACGGCGTCGATGCGCGAGTACGCGTTCCAGCCGGTCTGCGTCACCCGCGCGCCGAGGTTCTCGCTGATGTGACGAGGCAGCGCCTTCAGCTCGCCGGGGGGCACGCGAAACCAGCCGGTACGGTCGCCCGTGATCGCGAGGCCCGCCAGCACGACCGCACCGCCGGCCGCGACGATCCGGAGTTGTGGCGACAAGCACGCGGCCCCGATCGCCGCCGCTACGGACGCCACCAGCAGCGTCCTCTCGCCCCCGAACGCCTGCAGGAGGAGCGTCACGGCCACGGCGCCGAGCGACGCGCCCACGAGATCCGCGAAATACAAGGACGGTGCGATATCGCGGCGCAGCGCGAAGATGATCGACAGCGCCATCCCGGCCAGCAGGAACGGCACCAGCGGCGCCAGAAAATACAGCGCGAGCCGATCCATCCGGAACGGGAACTGCCCGATGACGGCCAGGCACACCGGAATCGACACCGCGTACCCGAGCGCCAGCCACGCCGCCGCGTTCAGGGACAGCCCGGTCCGCCGGCTGACGAGATGCAGGACCAGGCCGCCGAGCCCCCATCCGAGCAGCGCCACCGACACCGCGACAAACGCGAAGTGGTACCAGATGGTGGCCGAATAGATGCGTGTGAGGCCGATCTCGAAGACCAGGCCGGAGAACGTAATGAGAAAGACCGCAGCATGAATCACGGGAAGAGTTTATTGTGATCCCCGGATGGAAGTTCACCTGGTCGATGGAACGTACGAATTGTTCCGGCACTTCTTCGCTGTGCCGTCGGCCCGCGATGTTGACGGCCGCGAGGTGGGCGCGGTGCGAGGGGTGGTCAGCTCCACGCTCGGGCTGCTGAACAGCGGCGCCACGCACGTCGGCGTCGCGACCGATCACGTCGTCGAGTCGTTCCGCAACAAGCTCTGGCGTGGATACAAGACCAGCGAGGGCGTGCCGCCCGAGTTGCTGTCGCAGTTTCCCCTGCTCGAAGAGGCACTCGCCGCGCTTGGCGTCGTCGTGTGGCCGATGGTGGAGTTCGAGGCGGATGACGCGCTGGCGTCGGCCGCGGCCATTGCGGCGAGGGACAAGCGGGTCGAGCGCGTCATCATCCGGACGCCGGACAAGGATTTGACGCAATGCGTTCGCGGCACGCGCGTCGTGCAGTTCGTCGTCCGCACGCGGACCTTTGTTGACGAGGCCGGAGTGATCGCCAAGTTCGGCGTGCCGCCCGCGTCGATTCCGGACTACCTGGCGCTCGTGGGCGACTCGTCGGACGGCTACCCGGGGCTGCGCGGCTGGGGCGCGAAGTCGGCCTCGTCCGTGCTCGCCCGCTTCGGGCATCTCGAGCAGATTCCAGCCGACTGGCGCGACTGGCATGCCAATGCCTCCCGTCCGGCCGTACTGGCCGAGACACTGGCGCGGGAGCGCGACAAGGTGCTGCTATTCCGCCGCCTCGCGACGCTGCGAGAGGACCTCGATCTATATAAGGATGTCGACGAGCTGCGCTGGAAGGGGCCGACGAAGGCGTTTCCGGCGCTGGCGGCACGGCTGGACCGCGCAACCACGTCGGCGCCGCAAAGCCCGCGGCGCCCTACAAGCCGGAACAGCATGTAGGCCGGTCCGGGCCAGCATGTAGGCCGGTCCGGGTTTTGGACCGGCGGATCAGTCGATCTCTTTTTCCAGCCGTGCCACCAGCGAATCCAGCTGCTCGACGACGGCGTGTATCGTCGACGGCTCGCTGAGATCGACGCCGGCGCGCTTGAGCAGCGCCATCGGATGATCGCTGCCGCCGGAGGCCAGCAGCTCGAGGTATCGCTCGCGCGACGCCGCGCGCGCGGCCTCGGCGCCGATCGTCATTTCCTTTGCCAGTTTGGCCGCCGACGCGAAGCAGGTCGCGTATTGATAGACGTAGTACGGCGAGTTGTAGAAGTGCGGAATCCGCGCCCACGTGATGGGCGTGAGCGCCTCCATGTCCACCGCCGATCCGTAGTAGGCGTCGAACCGCTCCTTGTAGAGCGCGTTCAGCACCTCCGAGGTGATCGGCTCGTCGCGCTCCACGCGCTCGTGCGCCGCCAGCTCGAAGTCCGCGAACAGCACCTGCGTGTAGAACGTGCTGGCGATGTTGTCGATCGCGTGCTGCAGGAGGACGATGCGCTCCTCGCGCCGCGTGGCGTGGGCCAGGAGGTGCTCGAGCAGCAGCGCCTCGGAGAGGGTGGACGGCACCTCGGCGACAAAGATGGTGTAGTCCGAATAGACGAACGGCTGGCGCTCCTGCGAGTACATCGTGTGCATCGAGTGGCCCATCTCGTGCGCCAGCGTGAACACGTCGTCCAGCGTGTCGGACCAGTTGAGCAGCATGTACGGATGCACGCCGTACACGGCGGCCGAGTAGGCCCCGCTCCGCTTGCCCTCGTTCTCGTAGACGTCGATCCAGCGCCCGCGGAACCCGCGCCACATCCGGTCCTGATAGGCGGCGCCCAGCGGCCCGACGGATTCGACGATCGGCGCGAGCACCTCGTCGTAGGCGTACCGCGTGTCCCAGTCGATGATGGGAATCGAGAAGTCGTACGGGCAGTAGCGCTCGAGCTTCAGCGCGCGCCGGCGCAGCCGGTGATACCGCTGCAGGGGCGCGACGCCCGCGCGCGTGGCCGCGATGAGCGTGTCCACGACCGAGCGCGGGATGTTGTTGCCGTGCAGCGCGCCCTCGAGCGTCGTGTCGTACTTGCGCGCCCGCGCGTGAAACCAGTCGCGCTCGTACGTGCCGTGCAGGATCGTCGCGTAGGTGTTGAGGTTTGCCTGATACGTGCCGTAGTGCGCCAGAAACGCCTGCCGCCGATCGGCCTGATTGCGGTTGGTCGCGAGCACCGCGCGGTACTGGCCGTAGGACATCGTCACCTTCTGGCCCGTGCTCAGCGTGACTTCCGGAAACTTCGCGTCGGCCGTTGACAGCGCCTGATAGGCCTCGTTGGGCGACGACGACAGCCGCGTCGCGAGCGACATCAGCCGCTCGCCGGCCTCGTCGAGCACGTGCTCCTGGAGCCGGTACAGCTCTTCGATCGCGAATCGGTACAGGGCGAGGTCCGGATTCTTCGCCATCCAGGCTCGAACCGTCTCGAGCGGAACGGTCAGCAGCTCCGGGCTGAACCAGGACGTCGCCTGCTGCCAGCGGGCGAGGAGCGCCTGCACCTGCTGGCGCCGGGCGTTAATCGAGTTGTCGCGCTGGTCTTCGTCGTGCTTGAGCGACGGGTAGTAATAGACGCCGTACGCCAGCTGGCCGAGCTCGTCGTTCAGGCGGTAGGCCGACAGGAGCCGCTCGGGCCCCTGGGCGAGCGTGCCCTTGAGCGCCGCATACTCGCCGATTCGGCGATCGAGCAGCGCCCGCGCGGACTCCCAGGCGGCCCAGTCCGGAAAGACATCCGCCAGATTCCACTTGTACGCGTCGTCAATCTCGGCCCGGTTTCTGGAACGGACAGGCACCTCGGTCGGCATCGACTGATTCTATCGAACGCCTCTACTACCGCCCCTCATCTATAATCTGCTCTCCCTGGGGGGTTCCATGTTGAGGCACTTGCGTCCCGTCACTCTCTGCCTGCTGGTGGTCGGCCTGGCCGCATCAGGCTCGTCGCTGCTCGGCCAGTCGCAGACGGGTCCCGTCGCGACGGAGTTCGAGGGCCTGCACTTCCGGTCGATTGGCCCGGCCACGATGTCGGGCCGCGTCTCCGACTTTGCGGTGCTCGAGTCGAATCCGGCGGTCTACTACGTCGGCACCGCGCACGGCGGCGTGTGGAAAACGACGAGCAACGGCACGACGTTCGAGGCGCAGTTCCAGGACATGGGACTCATCTCGATCGGCGCCGTGGCGATGTCGCAGACCAACCCCGACCTGGTGTGGGCCGGCACGGGCGAGTCGAACAACCGGCAGAGCACGTCCTGGGGCGACGGCGTCTACAAGTCCACCGACGGCGGCAAGACGTGGCGGAGCATGGGCCTGCGCAACTCGCGGCACATCAACCGCATCGTCGTGGACCGCGAGGACAACAACATCGTCTTTGTCGGCGCGACGGGTCCGTTGTTCGGGCCCGGCGGCGATCGCGGTCTCTTCAAGACCACCGACGGCGGCACGACGTGGAAGCCCGTCATCAAGGGGGACGACGACACGGGCGTGAACGACGTCGTGCAGTCGATCTCGGATCGGCGCATCCTCTACGCGTCGACTTACCAGCGCCGGCGCACGCAGTGCTGCATGAACGGCGGCGGGCCGGGCAGCGGCATCTGGAAGTCCACGGATCTTGGCGAGACCTGGACGCGGCAGTCGACCGGGCTCCCGGCGGGATCGCTCGGCCGCATCGGCCTCGACGTGTATCGCCGCAGCGCGAACATCGTGTACGCGACGATCGAAGCGGAAGGCGGCGGCGGTGGACGCGGGGGCGGCGGCGGGGGCGGCGCGGATCCGGCGGCGGGTCGCGCGGGCGGCGCCGGAGCGGCCGCACCGGCGGGCGGCGCGGCTCAGGGCGGGACCGGGAGCGGCCTCTATCGATCCGACGACGGCGGCGCGACGTGGCGGCGGGTCAACGCGGCGAACCCGCGCCCGATGTACTTCAGCCAGGTGCGGATCGATCCGAACAACCCGGATCGCGTCTACATGGGCGGCGTCGGTGTGCACATGACGAACGACGGCGGCCAGTCGATGGCCACCGACGCGGCGTTCGCGATCCACGACGACATTCACGCCATCTGGATCAACCCGGCCAACACGAATCACGTCCTGATTGGCGGCGACGGCGGCGTGGCGGTGTCGTACGACATGAGCCGCACGTGGATGCAGATGAACAATCTGCCGCTCGCGCTCTTCTACCACATCAGCTACGACATGGAGACGCCGTACAACGTCTGCGGCGGACTGCAGGACAACTACAACTGGTGCGGGCCGAGCCAGGTGCGCTTCAACCGCGGCATCCTCAACTCCGACTGGTTCCAGGTCCAGGGCGGCGACGGATTCGTGGCGATGGCGGACCTGAAAGACTCGCGCATCATCTACAGCGAGTCGCAGGACGGCAATATTTCGCGGAAGAACAAGATTACTGGTGAGTCCAAGCCGATCCGTCCGACGGCCGCCAACGTGGTCCCAGCCGCCGACGGCCAGAGCCTCCGGTACAACTGGGACACGCCGATGGTGTTCTCGCCGCACAGTTCGGGCGTGCTCTACGTCGCGGCCAACCGCGTCTTCCGCTCGACGGACAAGGGCGACTCGTGGACGGCCATCAGCCCGGATCTCACTGCGAACAAAAACCGCGCCGAGATCGTCACGATGGGCGTCGTCGGCGCCCAGATCCGGATCGCCGCCAACGATGGCATCTCGAACTGGGGCACCATCGTCTCGTTCGCGGAATCGCCCAAGCAGGCCGGCGTGTACTACACCGGCACGGACGACGGCACCGCGAACATGTCGAAGGACGAGGGCAAGACCTGGACGAACGTCACGAAGAACATGCCCGGGTTCCCCGAAGGCGCGTGGATCTCGGAAGTCGTGCCGTCGCGCTACGACGCGGCGACCGTCTACTTCACGGTGGACGCCCATCGGATCAACGACTACAAGACCTACATCTGGGTGAGCACCGACTACGGCGCGACGTTCCGATCGATCAGCTCGAACCTGAGCACGGAAGTCGTCAAGACGCTGCTGGAGGATCCGAAGAACCAGGACGTGCTGTACATCGGCACGGAGACGGGCATCTTCGTCACGCTGGATCGCGGCAAGAGCTGGCGGCGGCTCAAGGCCAACTTCCCGACGGTGCGCGTGGACGAGATGGCGATCCATCCGCGCGAGAACTCGCTCATCGTCGGCACGCACGGCCGTTCGGCCTGGATCCTCGATCACCTCGAGCCGATTCAGGAGTACGCGGCAGCGCAGGCGGCGTCCCGCGACGCGTCGCTCTTCTCGGTGCCGCAGGGGATGCAGTGGCGCTCGAAGGACGACAAGAACGACGAGTTCTGGGGCCATCACTTCTTCGCCGGCGAGAACCCGCCGGATCAGGCGCTGATCAACTTCTATGTGAAGCGCGCGGTCGGCGACGTCAAGCTCAAGATCACGGACGCGACGGGCCGGGAAGTCCGCGAGCTCAATGCGAGCAGCCGCAACCAGCCCGGCTTCCAGACCGTGTGCTGGGACATGCGCGTGCAGCCGATTGGCGCAATCGCCGGCGCGCCGGCGCCGGGCGCCGGCGGGGCCGGTCGTGGCGGCGGCGGCGCGCAAGGCGGCCGCGGCGGTCCGGGTGGCGGACCCGGCGGAGGGCTGACGGGCATTCCGTCACCGCTGCCCCTGTCGGGCGTTGACCCGCAGAATCCGTGCGGCGGTGGTGGCGGCTTCGGCGGCGGCGCGTTCGGCGGCCCGCTCGTGCTGCCGGGCACGTACAACGTCGCGCTCGTCGTGGACGGCAAGACCGTGGACACGAAGCCGATGAAGGTCACGACGGATCCGGCGCAGCAGATGACGGCCGTCGAGCAGAAGCGCTACTACGACATGGCGATGGAGCTGCACGATCTGCAGAAGCGCGCCAGCGAGATGTCGAACGCGCTCGGCCCGCTCTACACGAACATGCTCGAGGTGGCCGGCAAGATCGGCGGGATGTCGAACGTCCCCGCGGCGGTGAAGTCGCAGTTCGACGCGGCCAACAAGGAGTTCGACGGCATTCGCGTGAAGTTCGGCGTGCCGCCGTCACTCGGCGGCGCGGCTCCGGGCGGTGGTGGCGGTGGCGGCGGACGCGGCGGACCACCCCCGGCGAACCCGGCCGACCTCGCGGCGGCCGTCGGCACGGTGAAGACGCAGATTCTGACGTTCCACGACGTACCGAGCGAGACGCTCGTCAAGCGCGCGGCCGACGTCCGGGTGTCGCTGCCGAAGGCGATCGCCGAAGCGAACGCGTTCCTGCTGACGAAGGCAATGCCGCTCAGCCAGGCGCTGAAGAAGTACGACGTGGCGCTGACGGTGCCTTCACCGGTGAAGTGAAGTGCACTGGTCTGGTTCATCGGTTCATCGGTTCATGGGTTCATGGGTTCTGGTTCATGGGTCCACCGTTCTGGGTTCGAAACCCGAACCCGTGAACCTATGAACCGATGAACCAGAACCGATGAACTCATGAACCCATGAACCGATCTGTGTTGTTGACGCGCTCCATTCCGACACAAACTCACGGCCGCGTCCTCGTGGAGGACGCGGCCGATTCTCTTTCCGGCCGCCTTCTCGTCGCCTTCCATGGGTACGGCGAAAGCGCCTATGCCGCGCTCGACGCCGCGCGCCGTATTCCCGGCGTGCCCGAGCGCTGGCGGGTGCTCGCCATTCAGGCGCTGCATCGCTTCTACACGCGCGATCAGCGGCAGGTCATCGCGAGCTGGATGACGCGTCAGGATCGAGACGACGCGATCGCGGACAACATCGCGTACGTGGACGCGGCCATAGAGAGCGAGCTCGATCGCGCGCCCGCGCAGACCATCGCCTTTGTCGGTTTCTCGCAAGGCGTCGCGATGGCGTATCGGGCGGCGATGCTCGGCCGTCACCCGGCGCAGGCCATCGTGGCGCTCGCCGCCGACATTCCTCCGGAGATCAAACAGGCGGGCGGCGTTCGCAAGCCGTGGCCGCGCGTGCTGATCGGGGTGGGGGCGAAGGAGGAGTACTACTCACCCGGGAAGCTGTCGGAGGACACGGCGTTTCTCGCGTCGCATCACGTCACGCATGAGATCTGCCGTTTTGAGGGCGGCCACGAGTGGACAGACGAGTTCCTCGGCGCCGCAGGCCGGTGGCTGGCGAGCCTCTAGCGGCGGACGCGCCGGTTCTGGTCTTCGGCCACGGCGCCGGCGCGGGCGTGAGCCATCCGTGGATGATTCGCATCGTCGCGGACCTCGCGACCCGTGGCATCCGCGTCGTCACCTTCAACTTTCCCTACATGGACGCCGGGCGACGCGTGCCCGATCCGCCGCCGGTGCTGGAAGCCGCGTTCGCGTCGGCGTGGAAGGCCGCCGCGGGCCGGGGCCCGATGTTCGCGGGCGGGAAGTCGATGGGCGGCCGCATCGCGTCGCAGGTCGCCGCCAGGGGCGGCTTCGATCCGGCGCCGGCGGGCCTCGTCTTCTGCGGCTATCCGCTGCACCCGCCGGGGAAACCCGCCCAGCGGCGCGACAAGCATCTGCCGGCGATCGCGGCGCCGATGCTGTTCCTGCACGGCACCCGGGATCCCTTCGGATCGCCTGATGAGATGCGCGAGCTTGTCGCGACGCTCCCGTCCGCGACCCTCGAAATCATCGACGGCGGCGATCACTCGCTGCTGGCACCTCGGCAGAAGCCGGCCGCCAGCGCCTCACTCGAGAGAGCGTTCGACCTGGCGGCCGGCTGGATTCAGGAACATTCATCGTCCTAGGTCCTTGGTCCCAGGTCCTCGGTTCTCCGCCGGCGCAGGACCCAGGACCCAGGACCCGGGACCAAGGACCAAGGACCTTGCCAAGTCACATCCATGAATGTAGATTTGTTGATGTGACTGACGCGCCAGCGCTGTTCCGGCTCCTTGGCGACGAGACCCGCCTGCGCCTGCTCCGGGTCCTGTCTCGCGAGCCGCTGAACGTGTCCGAGCTGACGGCCGTCCTGGGGGTGGCGCAGTCGGGTGTGTCGCGCCATCTCGGGCTGCTGCGCGATGCGGGGCTCGTGAGCGAAGAGCGGTCGGGCGCGTACACGCGCTATCACCTTGCGGCGGCCAAGCCGGGCACGAACGGCGCGGACGGCAAGCTGTGGGCGTGGCTGACCGAGACGTTCGACCGCGCCACGCCGGCGACGAAGGCGGACGATGCGCGGCTGGCGGAGGTGAGACGGGTCCGGAAGGAAAGCTTCGCGGACCCGGGCCGGCATGGCGACGAGCGGCGGCAGCTCGTGCCCGGACGAAGCTGGGCGGCGTGGGCGCGTGCGCTCGGCCTGCTGCTGCCGGAGCTGGACGTCGCCGACCTGGGCTGCGGCGAAGGGTACCTGACGCTCGAGTCCGCGCGCTGGGCGCGTCACGTGACGGCGGTCGATCGATCGCGTGAGGTGCTGGAGCGAGGCAAGGAACTGGCGGCACGGCGAAAGCTGAAGAACATAACGTGGAAGCGCGGCGATCTCGAGGACGTGCCGCTGCCGGATCGATCGGTCGATCTGGCGCTGCTCTCGCAGGCGCTCCACCACGCGGCCGAACCCGCGCGCGCGTTGACGGAGGCGCACCGCATCCTGCGGCCGGGCGGGCGCGTCCTGGTGCTGGATCTGCGGCAGCATGAGGAGACGTGGGTGCGATCGAAGCTGGGTGACAAGTGGCAGGGCTTCTCCGACGCAGCGCTGCGATCGCTCCTGCGTGAGGCCGGGTTCGATCGCGTGACGCTCCAGGTGGGCGCGGCCGCGCACACGGGCGATCCGTTCACCGTGCTCGTGGCCGCCGGCACGAAGCAGGCCGCACGCGGGAAGGCGGTGCGGGCTTGACGACGACCATCGCGGCGCGGCTCGACCGGCTGCTGGCCGAGCGGATCCTCATTCTCGACGGCGCCATGGGGACGATGATCCAGCGACACAAGCTGGACGAGGCCGGATTCCGCGGCGAGCGGTTCGCGTCGCATCCGCACGACCTCAGGGGCAACAGTGACGTCCTCGTTCTGACGCAGCCCGCCATCATCAAGGAGATCCATCGCCAGTACCTCCAGGCGGGCGCCGACATCATCGAGACCAACTCGTTCAACGGCAACGCGGTCTCGCAGGCGGACTACGGCCTCGAATCGCACGTGTACGAGATCAACGTGGCGGCAGCCCGGCTGGCGCGCGCGGCGGCCGACGAATTCACGACGCGGGATCCGAAGCGCCCGCGGTTCGTCGCCGGCTCGATGGGCCCGACGAATCGCACGCTCTCGATCTCGCCCGACGTCAACAACCCGGCGTTTCGGGCCCTCACGTTCGACGAGCTGAAGGAGGCCTACGCCGAACAGGTGCGCGGCCTGGTGGACGGCGGGGTGGACATCCTGCTGGTCGAGACGATCTTCGACACGCTCAACGCCAAGGCCGCGCTGGTCGCGATTGCCGAGGAGCGCGAGCGCGCCGGCTGGAAGCTGCCGGTGATGATTTCGGTGACGGTCACCGACCGCAGCGGCCGGACGCTGTCCGGGCAGACGATCGACGCGTTCTACATCTCGATCACGCACGCGAAGCCGTGGGCGGTGGGCGTCAACTGCGCGCTCGGCGCGCGCGACATGCGGCCGTACCTGGCCGAGCTCGCGCGCATGGCCGGCGCCACGTGGGTGAGCGCGTACCCGAACGCCGGCCTGCCGAACGCGTTCGGCGAGTACGACGAGAAGCCGGAGGAGACGGCGTCGCTGCTGCGCGATTTCGCCGAGAGCGGGTTTGCGAACATCCTCGGCGGCTGCTGCGGCACGACGCCGGACCACATCGCGGCGCTGGTGGAGGCGGTCAAGGACGTGAAGCCGCGCGTACCCGCCGGGTCTGAAGACCCGGCCTCCATGCGCCTGTCGGGCTTGGAACCATTGATCGTCCGCCACGACAGCAATTTCCAGATGATCGGCGAGCGCACCAACGTCACCGGATCGCGCAAGTTCGCGCGCCTGATCAAGGACGGCCAGTTCGCCGCCGCCGCCTCCGTGGCGGCCGAACAGGTCCGCGGCGGCGCCAACGTCATCGACGTCAACATGGACGAGGGCATGCTCGACTCCGAGCGCTCGATGACCACGTTCCTCAACTACATCGCGACCGAGCCGGAGATCGCCCGCGTGCCGATCATGATCGACAGCTCCAAGTGGTCGGTCATCGAAGCCGGACTCAAGTGCACCCAGGGCAAGTCCGTCGTCAATTCGATCTCGCTCAAGGAAGGCGAGGCCGATTTCCTGCACAAGGCGGAGCTCGTCCGCCGTTACGGCGCGGCCGTCATCGTGATGGCGTTCGACGAGTACGGCCAGGCCGATACCGTCGAGCGGAAGGTCGAGATCTGCAAGCGCGCGTACCGGCTGCTCACCGAGCAGCAGGGCTGGAATCCGTCAGACATCATCTTTGATCCCAATGTCCTCGCCATCGCGACCGGCCTCGAAGAACACAACAACTACGCGATCAACTTCATCGAAGCGGCCAGGCTCATCAAGGCCCAGTGCCCGGGGGTGAGGATCAGCGGCGGCATCAGCAATCTGTCCTTTGCCTTCCGCGGCCAGGACGTCGTCCGCGAGGCGTTCCACGCGTCGTTTCTCTATCACGCCATCAAGGCCGGACTCGACATGGGCATCGTCAACGCCGGCCAGCTCGCGGTGTACGAGGACATCCCGCCCGATCTGCTCACGCACGTCGAGGACGTCATCTTCAATCGCCGGCCCGACGCCACCGAGCGCATGGTCACCTTTGCCAATCAGGTGACCGGCGAGGGCAAGAAGCGCGAGGAAGACCTCGCCTGGCGCGAGAAGCCCGTGGAGGCACGCCTGTCGTACGCGCTCGTGCACGGGGACGTGGACTTCATCGAGGCCGACGCGGAAGAGGCGAGACAGAAGCTGCCGCGCCCGCTCGACGTGATTGAAGGCCCGCTGATGGACGGGATGAAGGTCGTCGGCGACCTGTTCGGCGCCGGCAAGATGTTCCTGCCGCAGGTCGTGAAGAGCGCGCGCGCGATGAAGCGCGCGGTCGCGTATCTCGAGCCGTTCATGAAGGAGGGCGCGGCGTCCGCGCGCCAGACGGCCGGCCGGGTGCTGCTCGCGACCGTCAAGGGCGACGTCCACGACATCGGCAAGAACATCGTCGGCGTCGTGCTCGGCTGCAACAACTACGAAGTGATCGATCTCGGCGTGATGGTGTCGTGCGATCGGATCCTCGCCGAAGCCGCGGATCGCAAGGCCGACATCATCGGCCTCTCCGGCCTCATCACGCCGTCGCTCGACGAGATGGTGTTCGTCGCCAAGGAGATGCAGCGGCGCCAGATCACGACGCCGCTCCTCATTGGCGGCGCGACGACGAGCCGGCAGCATACGGCGGTGAAGATCGCGCCCGAGTTCACCGGCGCGACCGTGCACGTGCTCGACGCGTCGAGGGCCGTGGACGTCGTGTCGAGCTTGTTGAGCGATCGCCAGCGCCCCGGCTATCTCGCCACGGTGCGCGCCGAGCAGGAGGAGGTTCGCGCGAAATACGCGGCCCGGCCCGCCAAGGTGCTGCTGTCCATCGAAGCCGCGCGCGCCAACCGGCTGCGGACCGACTGGGATTCGCTGGAGACCGCGACGCCCTGGTTCGTCGGACGCCGGGTCGTCGAGCCGGCCATCGAGGAGCTCGTGCCGTTCATCGACTGGACGTTCTTCTTCTCCGCGTGGGAGCTCAAGGGCCGGTACCCGGCGATTCTCGAGGATCTCAGGCAGGGGTCCGCCGCGCGCGAGCTGTACATGCACGCACGCCGCGTGCTCGACACGATCGTTCGCGACAAGCGCATCACCGCGCGAGGCGTCTACGGCTTCTGGCCGGCCAACACCGTCGGCGACGACATCGTCGTCTACCGTGACGACAGCCGGAAGACCGAGATCGCGCGGTTCCCGATGCTGCGCCAGCAGGAGCCGATCGCGGACGGCCGTCCAAACCGATCGCTCGCCGACTTCATCGCGCCGAAGGACTCGCTCGTGCCGGACTACGTCGGCGCGTTCGCGGTCACGGCGGGTCTGGGCGCCGACGACTTCGCGAAGGAATTCGAGCGCAAGCACGACGACTACCACGCGATCATCGTGAAGGCGCTGGCGGACCGGCTCGCGGAGGCCTTTGCCGAGTACCTGCACAAGCAGGCTCGTGAGGACTGGGGATACGCGGCCGGCGAGACGCTGACGGCCGAGGACCTGATTGAGGAGAAGTATCGCGGCATCCGCCCCGCGTTCGGCTACCCGGCCTGTCCCGACCACAGCCCGAAGCGGACGTTGTTCACGCTGCTCGACGCGCCGGCCGTCGGGATCACGCTCACGGAATCCTGCGCGATGATGCCGCCCGCATCGGTCAGCGGCCTGTACCTCAGCCACCCGCAGGCGAAGTACTTCAACATCGGCCGCATCGGCCGCGATCAGCTGGCCGACTATGCGCGACGGCAAGATGTCCCGCTCGAGGAAGCCGAACGGTGGCTGTCGCCGATCCTTTCCTAACGACGCATGGAACCGTGGTCGATACCTCGTTCGTGCGTCTAGTCATCGCCGCTCTGCTACTCGCGCTCGGCCTCGGCGTGGCGACGGCGCAACAACCACCTGCATATCGTGGCTGTTTCAATGCCGAGCCTCGCGCGGGCACCGGGCGCGAGACGGCGCCGCGTGTCGAGGCCGCGCGCGTGATCGTGGCGCCACGCGCGCTCGGCACGATCGGCATTCCCCTGCTGCGCGGCCGCGACGTGACTGCCGCCGACAAGTCCGACGGGGTCCCGGTGGCGCTCGTCACGGAAAGCGTCGCCAAGGCCCTGTGGCCCGATCGGGATCCCATCGGCAACCGGATGTATGACTGCATCGCGGGCCGGTGGGTCACGATTGTCGGCGTCGTGGACAACGTCCTGAAGAACCGCAACCAGCCGATCCATCACGTGTTTGTGCCCTTCTCGCAGTAGCGAACCTGACAGTTCACAAATCACAAATCACACATCACAAATCACAGATTCCCGCCGATAACTCCTTCGTGCGCCTGCTCCTGGACGATCTTCGCTACGCCTGGCGGCAGCTGCGTCGCACACCGGGGTTCACCTTTGTCGCCGTTCTGACACTCGCGCTCGGGATTGGCGCGACCACCGCGATCTTCGGCGCCGTCAGTGCGCTGCTGCTGAAGCCGGATGCCTTGCGGATCGAGGACGTCTTCCGGGTGTACTCGAAATATCCCGGCGAGCGTGGCGGCACGATCGAGATGCAGCGTGCGGACTTCCGCGCGCTCGAGGCCAACAGGCCGGCCTCGCTCGTGGCGACCGCCGCGGTGGAGCCGAGAGGCTGCATCGCGCAGATCCCCGGTTTCGCCGAGTCCACGGTCTGCGAGGACGTCACGCTCGGCTATCCGGACGTCTTCCGTGTCGAGGCCGCCGCCGGCCGCTGGTTCCTGCAGGAGGACGAACGGCCGATGGGCGGCGACACCGCCGTCATCTCCGAGCGCCTCTGGCGTCAGTGGTTCGCCGGCGACCGCACCATCGTCGGAACGATGTCGATCCGGGTGGCGTACCAGCGACGGCGTGTCGTCGGCGTCGCGCCCCCAGGGTTCCGCGGCGACTCCAGGAACACGGACGTCTGGGTGTTGCAGCCGACCAACGTCGCCGCGTTCAAGCCGCCCGTCTGGTGGAAGCAGCCCAGACCGCCCGGCGTGCGCACGTACGTGCGCGCGAGATCCGGCGCATCTCCTGACGAGATCAAGGCGCAGATAAGCTCGACCGTGGCGGCGACCTCCCCGGGACCCGAAGCCGCGCGGACGATCTTCGGGGTGCTGGACGGGCGCAGTTTCAATCCCGCCGGAACGCTCGCGTACTGGATTCTGGCGTTCGCGGTCCTGGTCTTCGTGGCCGCGTGCGCCAATCTCGCGAACATGCTGTACGCGCGCGGCACACAGCGCGCCGGCGAGATCGCCGTGCGCCTTTCACTCGGCGCCAGTCGCGCGCGCATCATCAGGCTGTTTGTCGCCGAAGCAGCGTTGATCGCGGGCGTCGCCGCGACGGCAGGCCTCGGGATCGCCGCCGGCTTGACGCGCTGGTTCTCGGCGGCGTTTCCCGTGCTGAACGTGTCTCGCCGGCTCGGCGCGCGCATGGAGACGACGTTCGAGCTCGACGGTCGCGTGTTTCTGTTTGCGTTCGTTCTCGGCGCGGCGGCGGCGCTGTTCGTCGGGTTGACCACCGCCTGGCGTCTGTCGCGCGCGGCGTCACTGCGGCCGGTGCTGGCCGCTGGAGCGACCGGCGCCGTGGCCATACCGGCGCGGGGACTCCAGACCTCGCTCGTGTCGATTCAGATCACCGCGGCCGTGCTGCTGGTGCTGGCGGCGACGATGTTCCTGGAGAACACGAGGAAGGCGTACGACCAGCGCGTGACGTACGAGTCGGCGCGCCTGACGGCTGCGAACGTTCAGCTGCCGGGTTACGAGATGGATTCGACCGGCATGCCGGTGCCCGCCTACACCGAGTCGCGCGGGCGGCAGTTCTTCGAGCGGCTGCTCGAGCGAGCGAGACAGTTACCCGACGTCGAAGCAGCGGCCCTGACCGTCGCCTTGCCGGGCGCGGGGCCGCGGTCGCACCTCGGATGTTTCCGGGCCGAAGATGAGGACGGCGTCACGCGCGAGGTGGTCCGCAGGGCCGACGGCGCGACCGTGATCGTCTCTCCGGACATGTTGAAGATCATGGGCGTGCACACCTCGCGCGGCCGCGACCTCGCGTCGGCCGACGTCTTCGGTGGACCCCCGGTCGGCGTCGTCACGGAAAGCGTGGCGCAGCGGCTGTGGCCGAACGCGGATCCGATCGGCAAACGGATGTACGAATGCACCGGCCGGACCTGGCTCACCGTTGTCGGCGTGTCGGCGAACCTGGCGGTCAACGGCGCGACTCCGGTCAGTCAGGTGTTCGTGCCGTTCGACCAGCGCTACCAGGGTCAGATGATGCTGGTCGTGCGGTCGAGCCGCCCGGCCGCACAAGTAGACGCCGTCCGCGCGCTCGTGAGCGGGTTGGATCCGGAAGTCGCGATCTTCGAGGTCGCGCCGGTGGACGATCTGCTGCTCGCCGGCGTAGCGCTGCAGCGCGCGACGCGCACGCTCGCGCTTTCACTGGGCGGACTGGCTCTGGCGATCGCCGTGCTCGGCGTTTACGGCGTCGTCGCATACTTCGTGAGCCGGCGCACGCGCGAATTCGGCCTGCGGCTCGCGCTCGGCGCCACGCGCGGCCAGGTGGTCAAGCTCGTCGTCGATCACGCGATTCACATCGTGCTCGTCGGACTCGTGCCCGCGGTGCTGCTCGCCAGCCTGGGCACGAGGTTTCTCACCAGCACCGTCGGCACGTTCCTGCCGGGCGAGATCGCGCCATGGGTGCAGGTGCCGATTCTGATGCTGGTTGCGGGCGTTATCGCCGCCTACGTGCCGGCGAGGCGAGCGTCGCGAGTGGATCCGAACGTCGCGCTCAGGGCTGAATAGCCCTAATCAACGAAGCGGCCTACGTACGGCCAGTCGTAGGGCGCTCCGGGTTTTGGAGCGCCATTTGATCAACAAGTTGGCCCGCGCTCTTTGACGCGTTCCGCAGTTGTCAGTTGAGAGTTGCAAGTTGTCAGTTGATCGTCTCTACTCGTACCGCAAAGCTCTCATCGGATCCACTCTCGACGCGCGCCTGGCGGGAATGTACCCGGCCGCGAAGGCGATAGCCGTCAGCAGCACGCCTGTCGCGCCCAAGACCCACGGGTCGTAGCCCTTTATTTGGAACAGCAGCGACTGAGCCAGCATGCCGATGCCGACAGCCGCGCCGAGCCCGATCACCGAGCCGACGACGATCATCCAGGTGATCTGGCGCAGCACCATGCCGCGCAACCGCGACGGATCGGCGCCGAGCGCCAGGCGAAGCCCGAATTCGCGCGTGCGCTGCGCCACCGTGTAGGCGAGCACGCCGTAGAGGCCGATCGCCGCGAGCAGCGTCGCCAGGCCCGCGAAGGCCGCCGACAGCGTCGTCACGAATCGATCCAGGTAGACGTTCTGCTTCACCTGCTGCGGCAGGGTGCGCAGGTTCTCGACGGGCAGGTTCGGATCGAGGCGTGAGATGAGGCCGGGAATCGTTTTGACGGTCAGCTCGGGGTCGAGCGCCGTGCGGGCGTAGAACGTGATGAAGCCGATCTGCGCGTCCTGGCGGTAGGGCAGGAAGTGCAGCGGCGGCACCGGGTCCTTCACGTTGTTGTACTTGGAATCCTGCACGAGCCCGACGATCTCGATGTCCAGCTTGCCGGCGTTCCCGATCTCCATCCGTTTGCCCACGGCGTCGCGGCCCAGGTTGAACTTCTTCGCAAATTGCTCGTTCACGATGGCGACTTTCGGGGCGCCAAGCGCATCGGCGCGCGTGAATTCGCGGCCCGCGAGGAGCGGCACGCCCATCGTGCGGAAGAAGCCGGCGCCCACCTCGTTGAATCGCGAGTTGCTGTCCGTGTCGGGGCCGGACTTGAAGCCCTGGACCGAGACGTTGGTGCCCCAGTCGCTGCCCCCAAGCAGCGGGACCATCGCCGCCGATACGGACGTCACGCCCGGCTGCGCGGCGAGCTCGTCCTCGACACGCTCGAACAGGGCGCGGGACTGCTCCGATTTCATGCCGTTGAGCGACGGCGACAGGCCGAACGTCAGGACGTTGTCGACCTTGAAGCCGAGGTCGAGGCGGCTGACATTGACCAGGCTCTTCGTGAACAGGCCGCCGAGGCCCAGCAGGAGCATCGACAGGACGATCTGCGACGTCGCCAGGCTGTAGCGGAACCATTTGGCCGAACGCGCGCCGGAGGGCTGGCCCGACTGGCCCTTCATCGTGCTCGCGAGATCCGGCCGTGACGCATGCAGCGCCGGGAAGAGGCCGAACAGGAGGCCGGTGCCGATCGTCACGACGCTCATGAACAGGAGCACGGAGCCGTCGAGCTGGGACGGAATCGTCGCGGCGCCTTCGTCCGGAAGAAGCGAGCCGATCAGGCGGAGCGTGCCTTTGGCGACGAGCAGACCGGCGAGCCCGCCCATCAACGCGAGCAGCATCGACTCGGTGAGGAGCTGAGCGACCAGATGGCGCCGGCTCGCGCCAATCGACAGCCGAACCGCCATCTCACCCGACCGCTTGGTGGCGCGGACCAGGAGCAGGTTCGCGATGTTGGCGCAGGCGCTGAGCAGGACGATTCCCGTGACGCTCAGCAGCACTGTGAGCGGCATGAATCCGTCCGAGATCGACGTGCTCTGGCCTTGCCGGCCGGGCTCGAGCACGAGCTCTCTGGCGCGAAATCGCGCCATCGTCGCTTCGCTCATGCCCTTCTGGAGCGGCGCCTCGACGTTGTTGATGACGGTCTTGTACGGCTGGTTGATCGACGTGCGCGCCTGCGCGATCGTCACGCCCGGCTTCAGCCGAGCGAAGAGATAGGCCCAGTAGGCGGTGCGGCGATCGAGCGGGGACGAGAACAGCGGCTCCATGAGCGCGCGGATCGTCATCGGCACGTAGATCCTCGGCTGCGCGCCGAGCGTCGTGCCGCTGAATCCGGCCGGCGCGACGCCGACGATCGTCAGCGGCTGGCCGTTCACGATGATCGTGTCGTTGAGCACGGCCGAGCTGGCTTCAAAGCGATCGCGCCAGTAGGCGTGGCTCAGCACGGCGACGCTCGACTGACCCGGCGTCGCGGCGTCTCCGGGTCCGATCAGGCGGCCGAGTGCGGGCGCGACCCCGAGGACGCCGAAGTAGCTGCCGGACACGAGCAGGCCATCGCCGCTCGCCGTCTGGCCGCGATACGCCAGATTGGCGCCGAAGGATCGGTGCGCCGCGATCCCCGTGAACGCCGTCTGCTGCTGCTCGAGATCCTTGAACATCGCGTAGCTGAAGACGTAGTCGCAGCCGCCGGCCTGCCCGCACGACGTCGAGCCCTGCTTCGGCCCGGGCGACGACAGGTTCACGAGGCGTTCGGGTTCGAACACCGGCAGGGCGCGCAGCAGGTAGGCGTTGAAGACCGAAAAGATCGCCGCGTTGGCGCCGATCCCGAGCGCCAGCGACACGATGGCCACGGTCGTGACGAACGGTGTTCTGAAGAGCAGCCGGAACGCGAGCTTCAGGTTGGACATAGCTCAGAATCAGACGGTTGCCCGCCCCTCACGGTTGTCCGTGTTACCACGAAGGTCACGAAGGACACGAAGGGCCCGGCGTCACCGGCGGGCAAAGCCCGCCGGTGGCCGTAGGCCACAGGAATCGTAAGCGAGCCGCGAGATGACGAGGGTTCCGGGATCTAGATGAGCCTCGTCATCTCGCGGCTCGCTCACGATTCCTCGTGACGCCGGGCCTTTCAAACCGCAAAAAGCCTTGCCCCTTCGTGAACTTCGTGGCCTTCGTGGTGAGATCTAGTCTTCCAGTTCGTGTGGCACCGGCAGGCCCGTGAGCCACGCGGTGAGCGCGAGGATCAGGACCAGCGCGAGGACGGCTTCGAGCACGGCGAGACGACGGAGCCAGCGGCGATCGGAGGGTGAGGTCAGCGGGCCCCGATGCCGCCGGTAGTTCAGGAAGCCGAGGCCGGCGACGAGCAGCACGGCGCCGGTCTTGATCAGCACCGTCTGTCCGTATGCGGTCGTGGTCAGGGCGTCGAGCGGATCGACGTGCTCGTAGGCGAGCAGCAGGCCGCTCACGATCGCGAGCGCCGCGCCCGTGAACGCCAACGGCGAGAAGGCGCCGAGCAATCCGCGCAGCGTCGACAGCACCGGCGCGTCGTCGCGCCACACGGGCCAGGTCGCGCGGGCGAGCACTGCGAGCGTGCCGAGCCAGAGCCCCGATCCCAGCAGATGCGTCGCGTGAAAGATCCAGACGCGCGTGCCATGCGTGCCGCCATGGCCGAGCAGCGGCACGGTGAGCGAGATCATGATCGCCGCGACGAGCGCCACTGGCCCGCGGACCACGCGCCACTGCCACGCGATGGCGCCCGCGGCCGCGGCAATCGCCGCCGACGACACGACGCGCTGCCAGCTCACGCCCCACGCGGTGCCGAACACCATCGCCTTCGTGCGATCGAGCTCGCCGAGCCCGCTGGGGCCGAACCACGCGAACGCCATGCCCGCCAGCAGAAACAACGCGGAGAACGTCAGCCCCAGGGCGCCAAGGAAGCCGGTTCTCGCCACGCGCGTCGCGACGATCGTGCCGGCCGGATCCGGCGCCAGAAATCGTGTGCCTTGCACGACCAGGCGCGCGCCGAGCGCGCCGATCACCATAAGTGTGGATAAATAAATGAGATACCGCGCGGTCGCGAGCCAGATGGGCGTGATGTCGGCGGCCGTCACGATGTCACCGCTTGCCGCCCGGGCTCGCCGCCGGGCATCCGCGCACGTGGTCGTTCACCAGCCCGACCGCCTGCATGAACGCGTAGCAGATCGTCGATCCCACAAACCGGAACCCGCGCCGCCGCAGATCCTTGCTGAGCGCATCGGACTCCTTCGTGCGCGGCTGTACTTCGCGAATCGACGCCGGACGATTGACGATGGGCTGACCGCCGACGAACTGCCAGACGTACTTGTCGAAGCTGCCGAGCTCGGCCTGCACGTCCAGAAACGCGCGGGCGTTCGTCACCGCCGAGTCGATCTTCAGCCTGTTCCGCACGATGCCTGCGTTGCCGAGGAGCGCGCGCTTCCGGCGCGCGTCGTACTTCGCCACCTTGCGCGGATCGAAGCGATCGAACGCCGCCCGGTACGCCGGCCGCTTGCGCAGGATCGTGATCCAGCTCAGCCCGGCCTGCGCGCCTTCGAGGATCAACATCTCGAACAGCCGCCGGTCGTCATGCACCGGAACGCCCCACTCCTCGTCGTGGTAGCGGACGTAGAGCGGATCGGTCCCGGCCCAGGTGCAGCGCGCAATGCTCCGTGGCCTCCGTTTCCTCCGTGGCCTCGGCGTGATCACTTCCCCAGGCTCTTCTCGCGAATCGACTTGAACTCGTTGCCGGCCTTCCATTCGGGAAAGTTGTCCGCGTTCGCGATGCGATAGCCCATCACCAGGAACAGCTTCGCGTCCTCGACGGCGCCCGCCAGATCCCAGTCCGGCTTCACCTCGTCGGATGGCGCGTGGTAGTCGCGATTGGTGTACTCGTCGCGCTTCTCCTTGCCGTAGCCGGCCGGCTTGCCGATGAAGTCCACGCCCGAATCCGGATCGAAGGCCGGCACGCCCTTCTTCGCGAAGTTGAAGTGATCGGACCGGTAGTAGAAGCCCTTCTCCGGTTCGGCGTCCGGCTTCAGCCCGCGCTTCTGCTCGGCCGCGGCGGCCTTCGCGTAGTCGTCGAGGTCGGACGCGCCCAGTCCGACCACGGTCAGGTCGGTCGTGCGGCCCCACTGGTTGATGCCGTCGAGGTTGATGTTGGCGAGCGTCTTGGCCAGCGGATGGAGCGGGAAGTCCGCGTAGTACTGCGATCCGAGCAGGCCCTGCTCCTCGGCCGTGACCATCAGGAACAGGAACGATCGCTTCGGCGGCGTCTTCTGATTCTTCAGCTGGCGCGCGATCTCGAGCACCATCGCGCACCCGCTCGCGTTGTCCAGCGCGCCGTTCCGAATGGCGTCGCCGTTGACGGGATCGCCGACGCCGAACCCGTCCCAGTGCGCCGTATACACGATGTGCTCGTCGCGGAGCTTGGGGTCGCTGCCCGGGAGCCGCGCGATGACGTTCTGCGAGTCCACCGTGCGCAGCTTCTGCTTCACCGACAGCGACGCCGTCATCCCGAGCGGCACCGCCTTGAACGCGTTCGTCCGCGCCGCGGCCTTCAGCTTCTGATAGTCCTGGCCCGCCATCTTCAGCAGCGCCGTGGCGGCCTCCACCGAGATCCAGCCTTCGATCTTCGATCGGCCCGCGTTCTTGTCGGGCGTCACGAGATCAAATCGCTCGCCGCCCATCGTCTGCACGACGCTCCAGGGGTACGCGGCCGGAATCGTCTCGTGCACGATCAACACGCCGGCGGCGCCGAGCTCAGCAGCCTTCTCGAACTTGTAGGTCCAGCGGCCGTAGTACGTCATCGCCTTGCCGCCGAACGTCTTCGAATCGAGCTCCTTCGGATTGGCCGGATCGGAAACGGGCGGGTCGTTCACGAGGACGATGATCGTCTTGCCCTTGACGTCCACGCCACGGAAGTCGTCCCACTGATACTCGGGCGCCTGCACGCCGTAGCCGGCGAACACGAGCTCGGAATCCGCGAGCGTCACCTGGTCCACGACGTGTTTGCTGAACGCGACGAAGTCGTCACGGACTTTGAATGTCCGAGTGGCCGCGCCCTTCTTGACGACCAGCGGCGTGGGGCCGCCGGAGATGCCGACGAGCGGGACCTTCTGAGTGAAGGTGCCGTCCGGATTGCCCGGCTGCAGGCCCATCGCCTTGAACTGATCGATGAAGTACTGGACGGTGAGCGTCTCGCCCTTGCTTCCGGGCGCGCGGCCCTCGAACTCGTCGGACGCAAGCTTGCGGATGTCCGCCATGATCGCGTCCGCGCTGACCGTGACGTCGGCCGTCGCGAGCGGAGGGGCGGCGGTCGAGTCGGAGCCACCGCCACACGCGGCGGCGAGGAGGAGGACACACACGAAAGCGCGTCGATGCAGCATGATGGCGATAATCTACCGTACGCCCCGGTTGGCCAGCGCCACTACCGCCACGACGACCCAGATCACGCCCGCGAGCACCCACCCATAGATCAAGGATGCCGCGCCCTCACGCCACGCGGCCAAGCGGCGCGGCCGGCGTCGAGGCGAGCGCCTCGGCGCGCTGCTTGATGCCCCTCAGCATCCGGCGGGTCATGATGAACGCGGCCGGGCGCAGAAGCGCGAGAAACGCCCGCGACTTCCACGTTGCAGGTGTGCGCGCGAGGTTCCGTGACACGAGGCGCGTGCCCCGATCGCCGATCGCCTCGAGCGTCAGCTCCCAGCCCCACGCGACGTCGTCCTGGCTGCCGGCCATCACCAGCGATCGATTCGTCTCGATGTCGGCCACGGGAAACCCTCCGCCGCGTCCGATTGGAATGACATCACCGGGACGAAGGTCCTGGAACGCCGGCAGAATGACGTTCGCGCTCGGACGGTCGAGGAACCCGAACAGCCGATCGAGCCAGTCGTAGCTGTAGAGCCCGCCTCGCTGAAAACCCATCTGCACGAGCCAGGGGAAGACGTGCCTCGGCGCGGCATCGATGTCGATCGTCAGGATCTGGCGGTAGTTCGGATTCGTGACGAAGCGTTCAAGCGCCATGACCGCGCAGGTGTTCTGCAAGACGGAGACCGTGGGGCCGTGCCGGGATCGGCCGGGATCGACGATCGTGCTGCGGAGAATTCCCCGCCCGCTGCGACATCCTTCCGGCCGGTCGCGCGCTCGACCAGCTCCACCCCGCTGATTCGTCGCTGTTCCGCGGCACCGGAGCGGCAGGCGATTTGCAGCCAGACCGTCCATGGAATCGCGCATTCGCCCGATCCTCGCCGCTTGTCTCGTCGCGCTCACCTCCGGCGCCGTCGCGTGCGACTCGCCGTCCGGGCCATCGGCCACACCATTGCCGCTGCAACGTGAAACCGCGAGCATGCAGTACTACTACGCGGCGGGCGACACCATCGACGTCGACTGGCAGGAAACCTACAACGCGTGGGCGCTCGGGCGGCTTGGCGTGACGCCGCCGCAGCGCCTCGAGTACCACAAGTACCTCTCGCGCAGCGACATGGGCCGGCACATCGGCGTCTCTTCGACCAACGGATACTCGGAGCCAGACAAGTTCCGCATCCACTCCATCTGGCCACAGGACAACCACGAGGTCGTGCACGTCTATTCGTCCATGATTGGGCGGCCTTCGGACTTCTTCCACGAGGGCTTTGCGGTGTCGTTCCAGACGAACCCGCGGGACGGCGACTTCACGGTGCGATTCACCAGGCTGCAAGTTCATGACGCCTGCCGCACCTATCTTGCAACTGGTGCGCTGCCGCGGCCGCTCGTCAACTACGTCACAACCAGTGGATTCCGCGGCATCCAGGACACCACGATGAGCTACGAGATGGCGGGATCGTTCGTCCTGTACCTCACCGAGCGATTCGGCCTGCCGGCGGTGCTGGATCTCCTGCGCGGCGGAGGCGGGACGGAGTCTCTCGCGACAATCCAGGCCCGCACGCGCGCGGTTTTCGGCCGCTCGATCGAGGAACTCGAGAGCGACTGGCTCGCCATGCTATCCAAGTGAGCGACTGACATGACGCCTGCCGCCTTGCCAGACGTTGAAGGGTTCGTCACTCCCGGGTTTGAGCCTGTCCGCGAGGCCTTCGCGGAAAACTTCGCGACGCGAGGCGAGAAGGGCGGCGCCTGCGCCGCCTTCTACCGCGGCGAGAAGGTCGTCGATCTCTGGGGCGGCGTCCGCGACGTGCGCTCGGGCGAGCCGTGGCGGCCGGACACCATGGTGCTGGTCTACTCCGCGACCAAAGGCCTGGCCGCGATGACGCTGGCGATCGCCCACTCGCGAGGCTGGCTCGACTACGACGAGCGCGTCTGCACGTACTGGCCGGAGTTCGCGCAGCACGGCAAGGATCTGATTACGGTCCGCCAGCTCCTCGCACACCAGGCCGGCCTGTTCGCGCTCGACGAGCCCGTCGATCGTGCCGCGATCGCCGATCTCGATCGATTGGCGGCCGTGCTGGCTCGTCAGAAACCTGCGTGGCAACCCGGCACGCGACAGGCCTACCACGCCATCAGCCTCGGCTTCTTCGAGGGCGAGCTGCTGCGTCGTCTCGATCCGCGGCATCGGAGCCTCGGGCAGTTCTTTCAGGACGAGATCGCGTCGCCGCTCGAGCTCGATCTTTACCTCCGTCTGCCGGAGGACATCCCCAACACGCGGCTCGCGACGCTGACGCCGCCCCGGATGACGGCCCTCCTGCAGCACTTCCCGCTTCGTTTGATAGCCGCCGGCATGAATCACCGGTCCAATCTCTACCGGGCCCTCATGAAGAATCCCGGCTTCGCGGTCGCGCTTGACGACGAGCGCGTCTACGCGCGGAATCTCGAGGTGCCGTCCGGCGGCGCCGTCGGCACCGCGCGGGCGATCGCGCAGGCGTACGGCGTGTTTGCGGCGGGAGGACGGGCGCTCCGCCTCCGCCAGGACACGCTGGACCTGCTCGCCGCGCCTGCGATTCCCGCCGCCTGCGGCTTCTACGACGACTGCCTCAAGACCGAGCTGCAGTTCTCGCTTGGATTCATGAAGTCCAGCCCGGTCTGGCCGTTCGGCGGCCCGCGTTCGTTCGGCTCGCCTGGCTCGGGCGGATCGCTCGGCTTCGCCGATCCGGATGCCGGTGTCGGCTACGGCTACGTCACCAGCCAGATGGGCACGCGGCTGACCGGCGACCCGCGCGATGTCGCCCTGAGGGAGGCGTTGTACGCTGTGATTGGCGCGGCTCCGGCAGCCGGACGCCGCGTCGCATAGCCATCGTGAAGCGTCTTTTTGAACCTCGAAGCGTCGCCGTCGTCGGCGCCAGCCGCGATCGCGGCAAAATTGGTTCCGAAGTCCTGCACAACATCCTGGCCGCCGGTTTTTCCGGCCGCGTGGCGGCCGTGCATCCGTCGGCCGCCGCGATTGAGGCGGTTTCCGCGTATCCGCGCGTGGACCTGATCCCCGGCGATGTGGACCTCGCCGTTATCTGCGTGCCGGCCGCCGACGTTCCCCAGGTCGTCGACGATTGCATCGTCAAGGGCGTCACCGGGATCGTGATCATCACGGCCGGGTTTGGCGAGACAGGTGACGCGGGCCGGGCTGTCGAGTCGGCGATCGTGGCGAAAACGCGAGCAGCGGGGATCAGGCTCGTCGGGCCCAACTGCATGGGGCTGCTCAACACGGATCCCGCGCGGCCGCTCAATGCGACGTTTTCGCCGGTGTTTCCGCCTGCCGGCCGCGTGGCGATGTCCACCCAGAGTGGCGCGCTCGGCCTCGCCGTGATCGACTACGCGCGCGAGCTCGGGATCGGGATGTCGTCGTTCGTGTCGATCGGCAACAAGGCCGACGTCTCGACCAACGACCTGATCGAGTACTGGGCCGGCGATCCGAGGACGGATGTCATCCTTCTGTATGTCGAGAGCTTCGGCAATCCCGTCAAGTTCAGCCAGATCGCCAGGCGGATCGGCCGCACGAAGCCCATCATCGCGGTCAAGGCGGGACGGTCCGTGGCCGGCGCCCGGGCCGCCACGTCACACACGGGCGCGCTGGCGTCACGCGACGCCGTCGCCGACGCGATGTTCCATCAGTGCGGCGTCATCCGGACGACGACGCTCGAAGAACTGTTTGACACGGCGAGGCTGCTCGCCAATCAACCACTGCCGGCAGGCCGGCGAGTGGCCATTCTCACGAACGCCGGCGGTCCGGCCATCCTGGCCGCCGACGCCTGCGAGCGCCTCGGGCTCGAGTTGCCGCGACCGTCGGATCGGGTGGCCGATGCGCTGAAGGCGTTTCTGCCCGCCGCCGCGTCGGTCGGCAATCCGGTTGACATGCTGGCGTCAGCCACCGCCCGGGACTACGAACGCGCGCTGGCGGCCCTGCTCGCTGACGACGCGGTTGACGCCGCGCTGATCATCTTCATTCCGCCGCTCGCGACGACGAATGACGACGTGGCTCGCGCCATCCGGCAGGCCAGCCGCGCTTTTCCCGGCAAGCCCGTCCTGGCGGTGCTCATGGCGGCCCACGATCCGCCGGCTGGTCTCGAGTCGATTCCCTGCTACAGGTTTCCCGAAGGCGCGGCCGCGGCGCTGGCCCGGGCGGCCGCGTATGCCGAGTGGCGCCAGGGGCCGCAGGGCACCGTTCCGCATCTGAGTGACATTCAGCCTGCGGCAGCGCGCCGCGTTATCGACGAGGCGCTGACTCGCGACGCCGGCTGGCTTTCCGTGACGGAGAGCGAGTCGCTCCTCGAAGCGGTCGGCATCCCCGTGCTCGAGAGCCGTTCAGTCCTCACCGCGAACGACGCGGTTGAAGCCGCTGCGAGTGTCGGCTTTCCGGTCGCGCTCAAAGCGATCGGCGCCTCCCTGGTGCACAAGAGCGACGCCGGCGCCGTCCGGCTGCGGCTGAAAGACACGGCGGCCGTCATCGACGCGTTCCAGGACATGCGAGAAAGGCTCGGCTCGCGCATGAGTGGGGCAGTCGTCCAGAAGATGGCGGGCGAGGGCGTCGAGATGTTGATCGGCGCGATCAAGGACCCGGTCTTCGGGCCCGTGCTCGCCTGCGGGATGGGCGGCACGCTGACGGAGCTGATCGCCGATCGCCAGCTCCGCCTCCATCCGCTGACCGATCTCGACGCTGCCTCGATGATCGAGGAGCTCCGAGGGACACCGGTGCTGCGCGGGTACCGCGGAAGCGCACGGGTTGATGAAGCCGCGCTGCGCGACGCACTGCTTCGGCTGTCGGCGCTGATGGGGCTCTGCCCGGAGATTCAGGAGCTGGATATCAATCCGCTACTCGTCGTTCAGCACGGCGTGAGCGCGCTCGACGCACGGGTGCGGATCGCTCCCGTGTGAGCGGCCGCACCGGTGTGCAGGGCCACCTTGAGCACGCCGTCCCGCTGTTGGCTGAAGAGGTCGAAGGCCTCGGCGATGTCGTCGAGCGCGAAATGGTGCGTGACGAGCGGCGTCAAGTCGACGCGGCCGTGCTGGACCATCGCCATCAACCGGCGCATCCGTTCCTTGCCGCCGGGGCAGAGCGTCGTGACGATCTGCTGATCGCCGAGTCCCGCGTAGAACGACTCGTAGGGCATGGCCAGCTTGCCGGCGTAGACACCCAGGCTCGACAGCGTGCCTCCGGGTCGAGTGGCGCGCAGAGCGTTCTCGAACGTCTCCTGCCGGCCGAGCGCCTCGATGGTGACGTCGGCGCCACGGCCGCCTGTCACTTCCTTGACGAACCGTACCGGATCGATTTCGTCTGGGTTGATCGTGACGGTGGCGCCAAACCGCTTCGCGACGTCAAGTCTCGCCGCGCTCGGATCGATCCCGATGATCAAGCCGGCGCCGCGGAGTTTCGCGCCCATCGTCGCGCACAGGCCGATCGGTCCCTGCGCGAAGACCGCGACCGTGTCGCCGACGCGGATGTGTCCCGACTCGGCGCCACTGAGCCCTGTGGAGAAGATGTCCGGAAGGAGCAGCACCTGCTCGTCGGTCAGTTCGTGCGGGATCGGCGCGAGGTTCGCCTTCGCGTCTGGCACGAGCAGGTATTCCGCCCAGGCGCCGTTGATCGTGTTGCCGAAACGCCAGCCGCCAAGCGGGCCGCCGCACTGCGAGTGCGATCCGTTCAGGCAGTAGAAGCACTGGCCGCACGGCGTGATGGCGCCGACGATGACGCGCTGTCCGACGTAATACAAGGGCTCGAGTCCCGCGCCAAGCTCATCGATCACCCCGACGGGTTCGTGGCCCAGCACCAGACCCGGCCGCACCGGGTACTCGCCACGCACGATGTGCACGTCGGTGCCGCAGATCGTCGTGGTCGTGATGCGAATGACGGCTTCGCCCGCACCCGGAACCGGTCTGGCGACTTCCTCGACCGCCAGCTGATTCTTCCCCTTGAACACGACGGCCTTCATCGTTCTCATGCCATGCGAGATGTTGCACGTGCGGTGCCAGTCTGCCGCCGAGGTGCTGGAGCGGCAGGGCAGCACGCGGGGTTCGCGACGTCGACGCGGCTGGGGAATCATCCGCGCCATGCGCGGAGATCTCCACAGCCACGCCCGGCCAATCCGGCGGTTTCGGCGGGCTTCCGCTGGCACGGCTTTCGCTCATACAACCCGTCGGAGCATCCCATGATCGCCATCAAGAACGTCCTCGTCCCCACCGACTTCGGCGAGGCGGCGACCGCCGCCCTGCAATACGGCCGCAACATCGCCCGCACGTTTGGCGCAACCCTGCACGTCGCCCACGTCGTGGACAACCTGTCGGCTCGCGTGGCCGCGGATTTTCCGCACCCGCACAACGTGGTCAGCCTGCAGTTGGAGATGGAGGCCACGGCGATCGAGCGGCTTCGAGCGCTCGTGACGGACGACGACCGGCGCACGCTGCACGCCAAGTGCGTGCCGCTCACGGCCCTGTCGCCGGCCACCGCGATCATGGACTACGCGGTCGAGGCCTCGATCGACATCATCGTGATGGGCACCTACGGCCGCGGCCGCGTGGCCCGCTGGCTGATGGGCAGTGTGGCCGAGCGAGTCGTGCGGTCGGCGCCGTGTCCGGTGCTGGTCATCCGCCAGCCCGAGCGTGAGTTCATCGCGCCGGATGCGCTGCAGACCGTGGCGCACGCGTGAACATCTGCCTGATCAGCTTGATGGCCTGACCGAGGACAGCAGGGGCCGCGGCCAATCCCACGACGACCGCCCACTCCGGCAGGGTTAGCGGCGTCACGTGCAGCACCTGGGCAAGCGGCGGAACGGCGACCACGCCAACCTGGAGCACCACGGCGAGCGACGCGCCAGCGAGCGCAAATGGATTCGAGACGATGGCCGCAGGAGCCAGCACCGCGCCGGCGCTCCGGGCGGTGCCCAGGTGAGCGATCTGTGCGAGACCGAGGGTCATGAAGGCGACGGTCGTCGCGTGCTCGGGATGTTCGGCCAGCGCCCACACGTAGGCGGCGAGCGTCGAAGCGGTGATGAGCAGCCCGTAGAACAGGATGCTGGTCACGAACGAGGTGGACAGGAGCGCCTCGCGCGGATGCCGCGGCGGCCGCCTCATGACGTCGTTGTCGCCCGGCTCGAGCGCGAGCGCGAGCGCCGGAAACGTGTCGGTGACCAGGTTCAGCCAGAGCAGTTGGAGGGGTAACAGCGGCAGCGGCAGGCCGGCCAGTCCCGCGCCGAGGAGCACCAGCACTTCGGCGGTGTTGCAGCTGAACAGGTAGAAGACGAACTTGCGGATGTTGTCGAAGATGACGCGGCCTTCTTCGACGGCCGTGCCGATCGTCTCGAACCGGTCGTCCTGCAGCACGATGGCGGCCGCCTGTTTGGCCGCGTCCGTCCCGCGCCCTCCCATCGCCACGCCCACGTCGGCCTGCTTGAGCGCCGCGGCGTCGTTCACGCCGTCGCCGAGCATCGCGACAATCTCGCCTCGCCGCTGGAGCGCGCGGACGATCGCGAGCTTGTGCTCCGGCGCGATCCGGCTGAAGGCGCGCACGCGAGCGACGGCGGCGTCAACGCTCTTTTCAGAGGCGCCGTCGAGGTCGCGGCCGTCCATGATCTCGTCCGGGCCCTTCAACAAGCCGAGCGCCCGTCCGACCGCCAGCGCTGTGAGCCGCTGATCGCCGGTGAGCATGATCGTGCGCAAGCCCGCGTCCCGCAGCCGCGCGATTGTCTCTCTCACGCGTGGCGCCGGCGGATCCGCAAGACCGAGAAACCCGAGAAACGTCAGATCGGTCAGCGCCTCCTCGCCGGTGCCTGCCGTCCTCACCTCCGCCACGGCCAGCACGCGAAGTCCGTCCTCGGCCAGTCGCGCGTTCACCGCAAGCAGCTCGGTGCGGCCCGCCTCGTCCAGGTGCTCGGTGCCCTGGCCCGTCACCAGGCGCGCGCTCTTCTGGATGAGGACGCCCGGCGCGCCTTTGATGTACGCGACGGTCCCGCCGGGCTCGGCGTAGAACACGGCCATCAGCATCCGGGCGCTGGAGAAGGGCACCAGGCCTGCGCGCGCGCGATCGTCGGTCGCAATGCCTGCCTTGGCCGCCGCCTGCAGGATCGCGACATCAACGGGATCGGTGGCTGTCATGGCGCTCGACCGCGCCGCTTCACCCGAGCCGCTGGCGAGCGCCGCCGCCCCGAGGACGCGAGCGAATGGGGCCGGCGGAACGCCCGCGGCGTCGAGAGGGAACACCTCGCCGGCGGCCCACAGCTTGACCAGCGTCATCTCGCCAGATGTCAGCGTGCCGGTCTTGTCGCTGCACACGACCGTCGTTGATCCGAGCGACTCGACGGCAGGCAGCGCGCGAACCAGCGCGCGCCGGCGCGCCATGCGGCGGACGCCGACGGCCAGCGCAATTGTCGCGACCGCCGGCAGCGCTTCGGGCAGCGCCGCGACCGCCAGCGCGACGGCCGTCTCGATCACCAGTGACAGCGGCGCGCCCTGCAGCGCGCCGAGGCCCCCCACGATTGCCGCGACCACCAGCGAGAGCCAGACGAGCCGGCGGCCGAGGTCGTCGAGCCGCTGCTCGAGCGGCGTGCGCCCGATCATGATCGACCCGATCAGCACGCCGATCCGGCCGACCTCGGTGGCCTGCCCCGTCTCGGTCACGAGCGCGCGGCCCACTCCCGCTACGATCGTCGTTCCCTTGTAGGCCATCGTCACGCGCTCGGCGAGCGGGGTGCGCGCGTCGAGTGCGGATGTCGCCGACTTCAGGACGGGAAGCGACTCGCCCGTCAGCATGGCCTCGGCGGCCTGCACCTCCGTCGTCTCGATGAAGCGGGCGTCGGCCGGGACCTGCTGGCCGGCGTCGAGGTGGATGACGTCTCCCGGCACCAGTTCGCGCGCGTCGATGATGCGCGCATGCCCGTCGCGCACGACGTGCGCGCGCGGGGCGTCGAATTGCACGAGCGCCTCAATGGCGCGGCGCGCGCGCAGCTCGGTCAGAAACCCGATGAGGGTGTTGAGCACCAGCACGACCGCGATCGCCAGCGCCTCGAGCCGATCGCCGACGAAGAGCGAGACGGCCACGGCTCCGAGCAGCAGGACGACGATGATGCTGCGAAGCTGGGCAATGAGGATTCGTACGGCCGAGGTCGGCTGTTCAGCGACGAGCGCGTTGGGACCGTACTGGGCGAGTCGCGCGGAGGCGTCCGCGTTCGTCAGGCCTGCCGGAGCGGCGTGAAGCGCGTCAAAGACGCCGGCGATCGGTGTGGCGTGCCACGGTTGCCTCGACGCGTTCATTCGGGGCTCGTCCGAAGATCAGCGGGTGCGCCACGTCGCCGTCAGGACGGGCGCCAGAAGCGTGGAGGCAAGCACGAGAATCCAGAGGCGACCCTCCCAGATCCGGTAGTCCGCCAGGAGCACCGGCCAGGGCGTTCCAAACAGGTAGTGCCCGGCGAGGAACTCGAACGCCACCGTGAGCGCGACCCAGTACACGCCGATCGTCCAGCCGTCGCGGAGCCCTGACGGCCCGATCCACCGAAGCGTCATCCGCGTGATGACGAAGACGGCGACGGAGAGCAGGATGGTGGACAGCACGTGTGCCGACGAGTCGCCGAGGCGTGGCTTCAGGAGGCCTTCACGCAGCGCGCCGTTCGCGATGGCGACGATGAGAATCGTGAGCCAGATCAGTGTCGCGCGTTGCAGCACGGGGGTCAGGCGGACGTCGGCGCGGCGTGAGCGAAGGGGCTGGCGCCGAGCCAGGTCGCCACAATACTGGGAAACAGCACGCGCTCCTCCTCGTCCATGTGGCGGTCGAGATCGTCGGCCACCGCCGCCACGCTGGCGACGAGCATCTCGACAAGCGGGCATGCGGCCATGTCTGCGGCGTGGTCCGTGATGTCCCGGATCGCATCGAGCCGCGCCCGGATGACCACGTGTTCGCGGCGCAGATCGAGCACGAGCGGGACCAGACGGCCCGGGTACGAGCTCAGGCCGTCCTCGGCCAGCCGAACGGCGGGAAACAGTCTCGTCTCTTCGCGATCGAAGTGGTTCGTGACGGTGTCCAGGAGCTGGCGGGCCCGGGTATGGAGGGCGTGCAGGACCGCCGCATGCCGGCTGGCGGGCCGATCCAGCTCCTCTTTCGCGAGGGCCACGATCAACGACAGCTCACCGCGCAAGGAGGCGTGGGAGGTGTGCTCGAGGTCGTGGGTCAACCGATGCAGTGGTTTGGCGGCGCAGGCGGTCACGGCAGGTGAGTTCGCAACAGCCGTGCCACTACGCTCCTGCGTGAATGCTCAGGTTCCCAACGCGGAAGCTCGGGCTGTTGGGGAATACTTCGCCGCCATGCGCACTATCCCGCATGGCTTGTTTGGCACGGGGCGCGGGCCTTTGACAAGATACCCGGCTGACCCACGTGAGCGAGATCGCCGGGCGCCACCCGCATGAGGAAGCCGCGCGATGGCGCGCCATCGTCGAATCCGCGGTCGATGGCATCATCGTGATCGACGACCGCGGCCGCATCGAGGCCTTCAATCCGGCCGCCGAGCGGTTGTTCGGCTACGCGGCGGCAGAAGTGATCGGCGGGAATGTGTCGATGCTGATGCCCGCGGACTATGCGGCGCAGCATGACGGGTACCTCGAGCGCTATCGCACCACGCGCGTGCGCCACATCCTCGGCGTCGGTCGAGAGGTCACCGGCCTGCGGAAGGACGGCAGCACGTTTCCTGCCCACTTGTCCGTGGGAGAACTGGCGATCGACGGTGCGACCAAGTTCACGGGCATCGTTCGCGACCTGACCGACCGGGTCAACCTCGAGATCAAGCTTCGCGAAGAGTCGGGACTGGTCAAGGTCGGCGAGCTGGCGGCCGTGCTCGCCCACGAAGTCAAGAACCCGCTGGCCGCCGTCAGCGGCGCGATTCAGATCCTCGGCGGAAAGCTCGCCGCCAGCGAGGACCGCGAGATCGTCGAGGACGTGCTCCACCGGCTCGACGGGTTGAGCGCGATGATGACCGACCTCCTGTTGTTTGCCCGTCCGCCCAAGCCGAGGCTCGTGCGCGTGGACGTCGCCGCGCTCGTGGAGAGCCTGCTCTCGTTTCTGCGCATGGATCCGGCGTGGCAGGACGTGGAGTGTCGCGTGGACGGGACGACGTCCGTGGTGACGGCGGATGCCGAGCTCCTCAAAGTCGCGCTCCAGAATCTGCTGATCAACGCGCTGCAGGCGATGGCCGGCCGCGGGCGGCTCGTCATCCGGCTCCTCCGGACCACGGACGCCGTGCACATCGACGTCGTCGATTCCGGGCCCGGCATTGCGCCGGATGCGCAATCACGCCTCTTCACGCCGTTCTTCACGACGAAGGCTCGCGGCACGGGCCTCGGCCTCGCGACGGTCAAGCGGATCGCGGACGCGCACCGTGGGGACATTCGCGTGGTCGCGACGGGAGCTGACGGGACCACGGTGCGGTTGAGCCTCCCGGCGGCGCCATCCCCGTCGGCGCCGTTGGAGTGATTCTTGAATGTCGTGAGACCATAAATCGCCTGTGGCTGCCCGCAAAGTTCTCGTCGTCGATGATGAACGTCTGGTGCGCTGGTCGCTCACCCAGCGCCTCCGCGCGGACGGGATGGACGTCATCGAGGCAGGGTCGGTCGCGGAGGCGCTTCAGGCACGCGAGCTGGACGCGGCCATTCTCGACTACCGGCTGCCGGACGGCGACGGCATCTCGGTGCTCCGGCGTCTGCGCGAGATCGATCCCGACCTGCCCGTGGTGATGCTCACCGCGCACAAGGACGTGGACATCGTCGTCGAGGCGGTGAAGGCCGGCGCGTCCGACTACGTCACCAAGCCGTTTGAAGTGGACGACGTCGCGCTGCGGCTCACGCGCGCGATCGACGCCACGCCCGCCAGGCGAGAGCTCCGGCGTTTGAGGGAGGACCTGGCGCGGCCGTTCACGTTCGCCTCGCTCATCGGCGAGTCCGACGCGATGCAGGCCGTCAAGACCCTCGCGCGCAAGGTGGCGCAGAGTCCGACCTCGACGGTGCTCCTCACCGGCGAAAGCGGCACGGGCAAGGACCTCGTCGCGAAGGTAATTCACTACGCGAGCAGCCGCGCGAGCCGTCCCTTCCTGAACATCACCTGCTCGGCGCTGCCGGAGACGCTGCTCGAGTCCGAGCTATTCGGGCACGAGCGGGGCGCGTTTACGGATGCCCGCCAGCAGAAGCGCGGCCTCTTCGAGCAAGGCGATGAGGGGACGGTGTTCCTCGACGAGGTCGCCGAGACCGTCCCCAGCTTCCAGGCGAAGCTGCTGAGGTTTCTCGAGGAGAAAGCGTTCCGTCGGCTGGGCGGCACCGCGGATATCAAGGTGGACGTCCGCGTGATCGCGGCGACGAATCAGGATCTCGAAAAGACCGTTCGCGACGGGCGCTTTCGCGAGGACCTGTATTACCGGCTCAACGTGCTGCGGATCGAGATGCCGACGCTGCGGGTCCGCGGGCGGGACATCGTGCTGCTCGCCGAGCACTACATCGCGCAGTTCAGCCAGGAGTTCCGGCGACCGGTGCGGCGGTTGACCGCGGCCGCGGAGCGGGCGCTCCTCGCGTACTCGTGGCCAGGCAACGTGCGCGAGCTCCGCAACCTGATCGAGCGGGCCGTGTTGCTCGCCGAGTCCACGGATCTGGGGCCCGAGGACTTCGAAATCGCGCACGCGCTGCGGCGGCCCGACGGGGCCATCGCGGCAGCGGGCGACATCCAGCTGCCGGACGGCGGGCTCGATCTCGAAGAAGTCGAACGTCGGCTGGTCGTCCTCGCACTCGAGCGCACGCGCGGCAATCAGACACAGGCCGCGGCGCTGCTCGGCCTGCATCGCGATCAGATTCGGTATCGCATCGAGAAGTTCGGGCTGAAGACGCCCGACGCCAAGTGACCCGGATCCTCTGCCTGGCGTTCGTCGCGCTTCAAGTCGCGCCCAAACCGTTCACGACGCCGTACCCTCCTGCCGAGATGCGCGGCAAGCAGGCCGTGGTCGAGACGTCGCTGGGGTCGTTCGTGATCGCGCTGCTGCCCGACGCGGCGCCGAACCACGTCGGGTACTTCGTGAAGAACGCGCGCGACGGCGCGTTCGCGAAGACGACGATCCATCGCGTCATCAAGTACGGAATCATCCAGGGCGGCGATCCCTTGTCGCGCGACACCGCGAAGGCCGCGCAGTACGGCACCGGCGGCCTCAACGTCGGACTCAAGCCGGAGATAAGTAAGGAGGCGATGACCGCCGGCGCGGTGGCGGCCGTGCTGGTCCCCAATCGGCCCGACAGCGCGGGCGCGCAGTTCTTCGTCTGCGTCACCGATCAGGTCGCGCTGAATGGCCAGTACACCGTGTTCGGCCGGATCGTCGAGGGCATCGAGGTGGTGCAGCAGATCTCGGCCGTCGATGCCGACGGTCAGGGCCGGCCTGCCGCGCGGATCGAGATCCTGTCGGTGACGATTCGCGACACGCCGCCGCCTCCGCGCGATCCCTATGCGGACGCGACGGTCGCGGAGCTGGCGGCGATGCGGCTCTCGCTCGAGACAACAAAAGGCCGGATCGAGCTGGGGATGCTGCCGGACAAGGCGCCCGAGACCGTGCGCCAGATCCTGCGGCTCGCCGCGGCCGGCGTCTTCGACAACGTGCCCTTCCACCGCGTCGTCCCCGGGTTCGTCATTCAAACCGGCTCGATCGCCCACCGCGCGCCACTCACGGCAGCGCAACAGAAGCTCGTGCGCAATCTCACGCCTGAATTCACCAATACGCCAAACCTGCCGGGCATCGTCTCGATGGCCCGCGGCGACGATCCCGCCAGCGCCACGACATCCTTCTTTATCTGCGTCGGCGAGTGCCGTGCGCTCGACAACCAGTACACGGTCTTCGCGCGCGTCACCGCCGGCATGGACGTCGTTCAGGCGATCGCGGCGATACCGGTGGATGGCGAAACGCCAAAGGAATCGATCGCGGTGACCAAGGCGATCGTCATCCGACAGTAGTCGCAGCGCCAGACTGCAGTAGTCGCAGGGCTTCAGCCCTGCGAGCGCCCCGGAGGGCTAAAGCCCTCCGGCTACTGTCGCCCGGACCGCAGTAGTCGCCGGACTGCAGTAGTCGCAGGGCTTCAGCCCTGCGAGCGCTCCTGAGGGCTAAAGCCCTCCGGCTACTGCCGCCGAACTGCGAGGCGCCCGGAGGGCTAAAGCCCTCCTGCTCCTG